>Ga0114950_10001510_pt1 | contig 17552 bp, 19 predicted proteins | sample N075metaG_FD_83503 | JGI IMG/M metagenome (GOLD analysis project Ga0114950, IMG submission 83503) | Deep subsurface microbial communities from Kermadec Trench to uncover new lineages of life (NeLLi) - N075 metaG | ecosystem: Environmental > Aquatic > Marine > Ocean trench > Sediment | place... | reverse complement strand
GAGCAGCTGGCGCGCCTTGTCGAGGTTCACGTTGTCGGGCCAGCTGTTGAGGGGCGCAAAGCGCTGGGCGCCGCTGCCGCCGCCGCCACGGCCGTCGGCGATGCGGTAGGTACCTGCGGCGTGCCACGTCATCCGGATGAAGAGCGGTCCGTAGTGGCCGTAGTCGGCCGGCCACCAATCCTGCGACTGGGTCATCAGCGCATCGACGTCCTTCGCCAGGGCTTCGAAGTCGAGGCTCTTGAACTCCTCGGCGTAGTCGAAGTCCTCGCCGTTGGGATCGGCCTGGGCGTGGTTCTGGCCGAGGATCCGCAGGTTCAACTGATTCGGCCACCAGTGTTGGTTCGCTGTGCCGCCAACGGCCTGGTGAGCGGTGCCCATCACCGGGCACTTGCTTTGTTCGCTTGTCATATTCTCTCCAATCGTGTTCTGTATTTCTTTTTCAAACACATCCGGCCGCCATGAAGATCTCGACGACCCGGGTGGTTTCCTTTTATGAGGGCTTCCTCATCCCAATACCTGGGGCCGCCGGATCTCAAGCTGCGGCATGTCCCGTTTCACCCTCTGCGGTCGAACGGAAAACCACCGCTACGTCGTTGTATCCCTCAACGTCGGCTTTTCCGGCGAAGTAAAGGTAGCGCCGATTTGCCTGGGATTCTCCGGCGAATGCGTCTTTCAGATTCGCCTCCGTGTGACTGCCTTGCAATGACATGGCTGTTCCTCTCGATTCGCAATATTACAACTTAGACTGAGTCTAAGCCTTGACCTTAATCTCCACGGCCACGGATGTCAATTTAACCGGGGTCGAACCGCAGTTTCCATTCCGGAGAATGAGCCAACCCGGCTGTCCTGACTTAAACTGCTGTCCTGACTTAAACTGCGGTTCGACCCCGGTTAAATTGACGCTGCATGAGCGCCGCTGTAGCGTAGCTCCGATTCAGTGTACTCGAAGGCGTGCCGGGAAGAATACGGAATGACCGCAAAGAAAAGCATCAACCTCGAAAAGTCGCTGGCTGACCTCGAAGCTCTGGTCGGGGAACTCGAGAGCGGCGACCTGCCGCTGGACAAAGCGATGAAGAAATTCGAGGAAGGCATCAAGCTGACCCGCGGCTGCCAGGCGGCGCTCAAGGAAGCAGAACAAAAGGTCGAGATCCTGCTGCGAAGCGCCGGTGGTGAAGGCGCGCTGGAAAAATTTGACAGCAACGATTCACAGGAGGGGCTTTAGCCCCGAAGCAGATCCGGGCTATTCGCGGCTGAAGCCGCTCCTGGAGCCGCGCACGTCTTTAGCTTGTGCCCAGCTGGTACACCAGCAGCGCCCCGACATAACCGATACTCGTCATATAAACCCACGCGAACAGCGGCCACCGCCAGCTGTTGGTCTCGCGCCGGATAACCGCAAGCGTTGCCGCACATTGCAGGCAACAGGCATAGAAAATCAGCAAGCCCATGACCATCGGCAAGGTATAAACGGCACGGCCGTCAGGCCAGGTTGCCGACTTCAGTCGCCCGGCAAGCGTGGACTCATCTGCCTCTCCACCGACTGCGTATACTGTACCAAGGACGGCAATAACGACTTCGCGGGCAGGGAACCCGGCGATCACTGCGGCCGAGATTTTCCAGTCCCAGCCTAGCGGCCTGAACACGGGCTCAACCACCTTGCCCGCACGGCCAAGCCAGCTTTGTTCAAGCTGTGCCGCTGCGGCCTGATTGCCGGATCGCTTCAGCGCTGCATGAAGCGCCTCACCCGACAAGCTTTCAGCGGCGAGCGCTTGTTGCTGGTCGAGATTGGCGGCAATAGCATCCGAGCGTGGATAGTAGGCCAGGAACCAGACGACCACTGCCACCGCGAATATGACCGTGCCGGCACGTTTCAGAAAAATCAGCGCCCTGCCCAGCAATTGCATGAATACGGTCTGCAGGTTTGGCCGCCTGAATTCCGGCAGCATCAGCGCGAAGGTCGGACTCGGTCCACGCAATGCAGTCTTCTTGAGCATCAATGCAGTCAGGAGTGCTGCCACGATGCCCAGCAGGTAAAGCCCGAACAGCACCATGCCCTGCAGATTGAACCAGCCAATGCTTTGCGCCGGAACGAATGCAGCGATCAGGAGTGCATACACGGGTAGCCGGGCGGAACAGGTCAGAAACGGCGCCGCAAGCATAGTTGCGATCCGGTCGCGGCGGTCGGGAATGACGCGTGTCGCCATGATGCCCGGCACCGCGCAGGCAAAGGACGACACCATCGGGATGATCGACTGTCCCGAGAGGCCCACACTGCGCATTGCCCGGTCCATCAGGTAAGCGGCCCGCGCAAGGTATCCCGAATCCTCGAGAACAATAATAAACAGGAAAAGGATCAGGATTTGCGGCAGGAACACGATGACGCTGCCTACCCCTGCAATGACACCGTCGGCAATAAAACTGCTGACTGCGCCATCCGGCAGACCTGACGCCACGAGTGCGCCCAGGAATGCGGTACCGGCCTCGATCGCACCCATCAGCGGCGTGGCCCAGGCAAACACGGCCTGAAAGACGATCGCCATGACAAGGAAAAGCCCGATCGTCCCCGGAACCGGCCGGTTCATGAAACCGGCCACACGCGTACCCCAGGTCGTCATTGCTGGCACAGAGTGTTGCACCTCGCTGAGCACGTCCCTGACCCAGGCATAACGATGACGTGCTTCTTTCGCCAGCGGCGGCTCCGATCCAAATACGCGTCGCCGGATTGCCTGAAGTTTTTGCGCGCCATCGTCACCGAGACAGCTGGATACTTCTGCGGCAAGTTCACTGTTCAGGTCGATTAGCGCCCGTTCGATTTCGATCCGCGGAACGGTTGGCGGCAGATCTCGTGCCAGTTCTGCGGATGCGGCACTCAGTTCCTCCCAGAATGTCGGCAAAGTTGGCTTCGGTGCGTCGGGAAGTGTTGCAATCGCGGCACGAAGGGCATTCATTCCTTGCCCGGTGGTGGCGACTACCGGGCACACAGTGACGCCGCCGAGCCGGCACTGCAATGCCTCGATATCAATGCGTATACCACTGTCTTCCGCTGCGTCTGTCATCGTCAGCGCAACCAGCAGCGGGAGTTCGAGTTCCATGAGTTGCTGCACCAGGTACAGACCCTGGTAGAGATGTGTGCTGTCAACCACTGCAATGATCCCGGCCAGCCGCTCCATATCGGGCATTCGCCCCATGACCACATCGGATGCGATTCGCTCTTCGAGCGAATGCGCACTGAGCGCGAACATGCCCGGGAGATCGATCAGTTCGAATGCTGCGTCATCGAATTTGACGGTGCCGACATGCTTCTCAACAGTGACGCCAGGGTAGTTGCCGGTCCTCTGACGCAAACCGGTGAGGCGGTTAAACAGCGTGCTCTTGCCGGAATTCGGGTTGCCGGCGACCGCGATACTGGCCGACGAATACCGGCGAACTGAAATCTGGTCAGCAGAAACCCGGGTGATTTGCCCGCTAGCCACACCCGCCTGCAATAGTGACCGCGAATTGCCGGGCATGCTCGCGCCGCAGCGAAATAGCGTTGCCGAACATGCGGAATTCGAGCGGGTCGCCACCAATGGCGGTACTCGCGAGTTCCACCTCGGCACCTTCGACCAGGCCCATGACCATCAGCCGCTGTATGTCGGGATCAGAACTATTTACGTTCTGAATCACGTACTTACGGCCACGTTCTAGCGATGCGAGTGTCATTTCTTGGGTAATTCCGGAAACCAGGTCAGGCAATCCAGTCTACACAAATGCGAATGATTCGCAATAGCATTATATACGTATAGGGGGAATCGCCCGCTGGGCCGGGCTCCTACGGTTCTATCAAGATGTTTGCAACGTGGACCGCGAATTAATTAGGTAGCGCTGCTGTCGCCTTGCAGGCGCGTAATCAGTGCGCGCAGGAAGACCTTGTTGAAGCGCAACTGACAGGCCGAGGACATCTGCTCCATCAGAGTAGAACTGACGCGGAGGATCGTTACCGGCCCGTGTGCCCTGATCGACGCGGTTCGCTTGGCGCCCCGCACGTAACTCGTTTCACCGAAACAGGAACCATCTTCGAGCACGCCGAGATTTTTTCCGTTGGCCTCGACCGCGGCCTTGCCCGAAACGATGATGTAGAAACGATCGTCCATTTCGCCTTCGCGAACAATGTCCTCACTATCCTGATACTCATGCCAGTCACTGGCACGCAACACTTCCCAGATTTCTGCATGCGAGAACTCGTGGAAAAAAGTCAAAGTTCGCAATAGATCGAAGTGTTCCTGGTTATCGAGGTTGTTGTATTTGGTACGCAGGGCCTGGTAAACGCGAGTCAGATCGGCGGCCAGGGCGGCACCACTTACGCAGCGTTTGGCAGGTTCTTTTTGCATCGTCATCGCCACGACTTCTTCGAGTTCTTCCGAAAGGTCATTGCGATATGTATGAATCGGTGGCGGCGTTGCGTACACGATTTGATGCAGCAACTTCGACAGGTTGTCGGCACGGAACGGCCGGAAGCCCGTCAGCAGTTCGTACAGGACTGCGCCGAGAGAATAGATGTCGGAACTCGGTGTGAGTTCCTCCGACTGCACCTGCTCCGGGGACATATAGCTCGGAGAACCGGCGATGCCCTCGATACGGGAGATTTCCGCGTCAGCGCAGATTGCGATACCGAAGTCGATAATCCTGACGTCATTGTCGATCGTCAGCATCACGTTACTTGGCTTGATATCGCGATGAATGACGCCTCTTCCGTGCGCATAGTGCAATGCTTTGGCGCATTTGTAGATAATCTCCACAACGTCGTCGACGCGCAGAAGATTGTCAGGACGGCAATAGGCAGCCAGCGTGCGGGCGCCCTGAACGTGTTCGGTTACGATGTAGTACTGGCCATCTTCCTCACCCGCGTCATAGATCGGCATAATGTTCGGATGCTGCAACATGCCGACCATGTGTGCTTCATTAAAAAACATCTTGCGAGAGACCCGGGCACGTTCCGCGTCCGGGTCTTCTTCAATGTTGTAGACCTTGATCGCGACGTCGCGGCGATAATAGGGGTCGTGTGACAGGTAGACATTGCCGGTACTACCCTTGCCGATCTTGTTGATGATGACGTACTTGCCGATTTTATCGGGGACATCATTTGGCCGCTGCAATTCGCTGACGTTCCTTGCCATTTTATCGCTTCTCTTCAGCCAGTAAGCCACCCTCCGAAAGCCAGTAAGACTGCGGCATACAGAGCGGCAACCAGGTCATCCAGCATAATTCCGGGGCCGCCACGCAGTCTGTGATCCAGGTCCCGAATCGGCCACGGTTTCCAGATATCAAACAGCCTGAACAGCCCAAATCCAAGCACCCAGGCGGTGACTTCGGGGGCTGCGGCCAGCAGCACCAGGTACATGCCGGCGATCTCGTCCCAGACGATACCGGGGTGGTCATGCACACCCAAGCGACGGGCGGCCTCGCCACACAACCAGACGCCGCTCACGATAAGGGCAATTGCGACCATAAGCCGCAATTCGAACCCCAGCGGCAGGGTCCACCATGCCAGCGCCAGGCCGAGCAGCGAACCGAAGGTGCCGGGGGCCTTTGGCACCAGGCCTAACCCTAAGCCAAACGCCAGCAGATTGACCGGATCGGTCAATACCTGGCGCCGCAGTTCCGCGTTTTTACGCTCCTGGTTCAATTGAAGTGCCGGTAGCCGGCGTCCTGGTAGTCATATTCGTCACCGTTCCTGGTGCACTTCAGGCCGCTGCCCTCGAGCACCTGCCCCAGGCGCGTGATGGCCACGCCGGCACTCTCTCCGATGTCAGCGATTTTGTCCTCGGCAGCGCTTGCCGTAAAACACAGCTCGTAGTCGTCGCCGCCAGCCAACGCGAAACGCAATGCGTCGTCTTCATGCATCAGATTCGTAAGCTGTGATGACAGGGGAATGTCGGCCAGTTCAAGGGACCCCGCTACACCGCTTGCCAGGAGAAGTTTCTCGAGATCAGCATACAGTCCATCGGACAAATCGATCGCCGCATGTGCAATGGAGGCAATCGCTGCACCGGCTTCAATACGCGCCGCAGGCCTGGTGAACTGCCTGATCAAATAATCGACGTCATCGCTGCGTGGTAACCCGCTCTGCAATATTGAGAGACCGGCCGCCGCATCGCCGACTGTGCCGGTTACGTAGATCGCGTCGCCCGGCTGTGCACCAGCGCGTAGCATCGCTTTGCCGGTATCGACATCGGCAATAATCTGGACGCTGATAACTGTTTGCTCACCGCGCGTCGTATCACCACCGACCAGCGCCAGCGCGTGTTCATCTGCCGCTTCGAACAGCCCGCGCGCGAAACCATCGAGCCAAACCGGCTCAACATTCGCGAGCGTCAGCGCCAGTGTCATCCATCTCGGCCGTGCACCCATCGCGGCAATGTCCGAAAGATTGACCGCGACCGCGCGGTACCCGATATCGGCGGGTGCAAGCGTCTCCGGAAAATGTATGCCAGAAACCAGCGTGTCTACGACACTGATCAGATCGCAGTCGCGGGACGGGATCAGTACGGCGCCGTCGTCGCCGATGCCGACACGAATACCTTCGCCGGACGATTCACGCGCGAAATACCGGCGAATAATCTCAAACTCATCCACTGCTTGCGGGATTCCTGGAAGCTTCATCGGGCCGAAGTTCTTTCACAGCCCGGTCCAGGAGAGCATTAACGTATTTATGTCCGTCGACCGCACCGAAGCGCCTGGCGAGGTTCACGGATTCATTGATGACGACTTTATACGGAACGTCGGGTTTTTCCTGCAGCTCGTAAAAGCCCAGCAGGAGGATGCCGCGTTCCACTGGATCGAGTTGCGACAACGGCCGGTCGGCATATTTGTCGATGCTCTGTTCGAGCTTTTGCGTATTTCGGCAAATCGCGCTCAGGACTTCGTCAAAGTATTTCTGGTCGACGCGCGCATAATCGGGGCGATCACGAAATTGCGCAAGCAACTCCGATTCGCCGTGACCCGCAATCTGCATTTGATAGAGCGACTGCACGATCAATTCGCGAGCGCGACTTCGTGCCCCTGTGCGCGCCGCCCTGGCCATGCCGGATTAGTCGAGTTTTCGCAGCAGATTGACCATCTCAATGACTGCGAGCGCTGCTTCTTCGCCCTTGTTTCCAGCCTTGGTACCCGCGCGTTCGATCGCCTGTTCAATCGTGTCGGTGGTCAGCACGCCAATGCCAACCGGCACGCCATGTTCGCGGCTGGCCGCAGCGATGCCGCGAATGCACTCGCCAGCGACATAGGCGAAATGCGGCGTCGCGCCGCGAATGATGGCGCCGAGTGCAATGATGCCGTCGGCACGCCGCGCTGCGGCGATTTTATCCACGGCCAGCGGCATCTCGTAGGCACCCGGGACGCTGATAATTTCGAGGTGCGAATCATCGGCGCCGTGCCGGCGCAGACAGGACAATGCGCCTTTTATCAGTGATTCAACGATGAACTCGTTGAATCGGGAGGCGACAATCGTAAACCGCGCATCCCGCGCGTTCAGGTCTCCTTCTGTTGTTTTTATTTTTTCCATAAAGATTTTCTTAGCTTTCTACATACTCGGAGATTTCCAGGTCGAATCCGGAAATACCGTGCATCTGTTTGGGCGCCGAAAGGACCCGCATTCTTTGAATACCAAGATCCCTGAGGATTTGCGCGCCGATACCATAGGTGCGCAGCACCGCATCGCCGTCACGCTTTTCCTGCAGCTCGTCGGGCGGCCGTGAGAGTTCTTCGATCGATTCCACGAGCTCCCGCGAAGTTTCCCGCTCGCGTAGTATAACCACTACACCCGCCTCTTCAGCAGCAATGCGCTCAATCGCGCTATCGATGGGCCAGCCAAGGCTGCGATCCTGAATTCCCAGGATATCGCCAAGCGTGTTCTGGATGTGAACGCGCACCAGCGGTTCCGTGGCGGTTTTCAGGTCGCCCTTGGCCAGTACGATATGCACCGCGTGATTGACGTGATCGTCGTAACAATACATGGTGAATTCGCCATGCGCCGTGTTGACGATGGTTTCAGAGATGCGCTCGACGTTGCGTTCCTTTTCCAGTCGATAGCGAATCAGCTCTGCAATCGTGCCAATTTTTACGCCATGTTCGCGGGAAAATTTTTCCAGGTCAGGCCGGCGCGCCATGCTGCCGTCTTCGTTGAGAATTTCAACGATCGTCGCCGCAGGTTCCAGACCGGCCAATCTTGCAAGATCACAACCGGCTTCCGTATGACCCGCGCGCGTGAGGACTCCGCCGGGTTGCGCCATCACCGGAAAGATGTGGCCGGGCTGATTCAGATGCTCAGGAAGTGCGTCTTTGGCAACGGCGACCTGTACCGTCCGGGCACGATCATGCGCCGATATGCCGGTCGTAATTCCTTCCGCCGCTTCAATAGATATCGTGAAATTTGTCGCATGTTTCTGGTCGGTGTCATCGACCATCAGCGGTAACCGCAATTGTGCACATCGCTCGCGGGAAATGGTCAGGCAAATCAGGCCGCGTCCGTAGCGAGCCATGTAGTTGATGTCTTCAGGCCGGACCCTGACCGCGGCCATCAGCAGGTCGCCTTCGTTTTCGCGATTCTCGTCATCAACCATGATGACCATCTTGCCGTCACGAATATCCGCGATGATGTCTTCAATATCGCTGAGCGCGGCACCTGCCACCTTGGGTTGAATCGTCGTCTTGTCAGGCATAACCGTGTGCTCTCAAGTATTTTTCGCTTATCGCGGAGTCGTCACCATCGGCAAGCAGCCTTTCGACATAACGTGCCAGCAAATCGACTTCGATGTTTACTTCGGTTCCAGTCCGGTAGTCGCCGATAATCGTCACATCTGCCGTATGCGGAATGATATTCACACTGAAAGTGTTATCCGATACCTCATTGACGGTAAGACTTACGCCGTCAATGCAGATGGCTCCCTTCCTGGCGATGTAGCGGTTGTACCCGGCCGGAATCCCGACAACGAGTCTAACCGAGCGGGCATCTGTCTCGCGAGTCTTTATCTTTCCTACACAATCGACATGTCCGCTGACCAGGTGCCCGCCCAGGCGCTCTCCGAGCGCGACTGATGGTTCCAGGTTCAACTTGCTGCCCTCGGCAAGATTGGCCAGCGCCGTCACTTTGGTCGTTTCCGCGCTTACATCGGCAACGAATCCGTTGCTCAGAAATTCGACAGCGGTAAGGCACACGCCATTGATGGAGATGCTTTCTCCAACCGCAAATTCCTTCCAGGGCAAATCAGCACTGGTAATAGTCAGCCGCAAGTCGCCGCCCTGCTGCTCCATCTTCGCGACCTTGCCAACGGCTTTAATGATTCCGGTGAACATAATTTGATGGCTCTAACGATGCGGCCTTGCAGTTATCCTCAGGTCTGCGCCAATCTTTCTGATATCGACGATTTCGAGATTCGATCTTTGATCGATTTTTTGCCAGTCGGGCGTCGTAAACATGCCGCGAGTCTCGCTGCCCATAATATGGGGGGCCAGATAAATGACAAGCTCATCGACCAGGCCGGACGCGAGCATGCTGCCGGCCAAAGTCGGCCCTGCCTCCGCCAGCACATCGTTTATCTCGAGATCCGCCAGTTTTTCGAATACGGCCGTTAAGTCTACGCCGTCGTCGCGGCCGGCGACGACATGCACCGAGGCGCCGGCTGCCTCTAACGCACTTCGATTATCGTCATCCGCACAAAATACCGCCGTCGCACCCGGCAAGCCAAGCAATCGTGCTGCAGCCGGCATTTTCAAATGGCTATCCAGCACCACGCGCAGCGGCTGCAAGCCATCATTATCGATATCGTCGCGCCGCACGGTAAGGCTCGGATCATCCGCAAGCACGGTTCCAATGCCAACCATGACTGCACCGGACGAAGCGCGAAACCGCTGCACGTCGTCCCGCGCCGCATCGCCGGTAATCCACTGACTCTCGCCATTTGCCATCGCGGTCCTGCCGTCCAGGCTTGCTGCAATCTTCAGGCGCACAAACGGACGGCCACGCTGCATGCGAGACAGGAAGCCTTGGTTGAGTGCCGCTGCCTCATCGTGCAGCAAGCCTGTGCGAACCGGAATACCGGCATCTTCGAGTGCGCTATGTCCGGCGCCCGATACGCTGGCGTTCGGGTCAACCATCGCGGCAACCACCAGCGCCACGCCCGCCGCAATCAAGGCATCAGCACAAGGTGGTGTCTTTCCCTGGTGCGAACAGGGCTCGAGAGTCACGTAAGCGGTCGCGCCTTTGGCATTGGCGCCTGCATCCTTGAGTGCGGCGGCCTCGGCATGCGCCTCACCGGTTTTTCGATGCCAGCCTTCGCCGATGATATCGCCACCCTTCACCAGCACACAGCCGACGCGCGGATTCGGATGTGCCGTATATACGCCACGACGCGCCAGCCGCAATGCCCGAGACATGTACTCGTAATCGGCCGCCGTGAATGGATCCACTATTTTTTCTTGCCGGGCAGATCAGGCAATAACGACATCTGTTCACGACCGGCGCTCGCGTCGGATATTTCCTGCAGTCGCTTGATCTCCTCCTGAAACTCGGTCACATCCTGGAAGCTTCGGTACACGGAGGCGAACCTGACATACGCAACCTCGTCCAGTTCGCGCAATTCCTCCATGACCAGCTCGCCAACCAGTCGCGACGGTACTTCACGCTCGCCCATCGTCCGCAGCTTGTGAACGAGGCGGCCGACCGCCTGTTCAAACTCATCGGAGGGGACAGGGCGTTTTTCCAGCGCCCGAACCATGCTGTTTCTGAGTTTGGATTCGTCGAACGGTTGCCGGCTGTTATCGCTCTTCACCAGTCGCGGCATGACCAGCTCGGCGCTCTCAAACGTCGTGAATCGCTCGTGGCAGGCCAGGCATTGCCGGCGGCGGCGGATCTGGCGGCCTTCGCCCGCCAGGCGGGAGTCAATGACCTTGGTTTCTTCGGAGCTGCAAAATGGACAGTACATGAGCGCTAATCAACCCTTGGAACTCAGGATAGCATGCAATCAGACGTACACGGGGAAGCGCTTACATAAGTCGAGAACCTGGCCACGCACCCGCTGGACCATCAGGTCGTCGCTGGTATCGGCCAGGATGTCACAAATCCAGTTTGTCAGTTCCTTCGTTTCTTGCGTAGCAAATCCACGAGTCGTAATCGCCGGCGTGCCGAGCCGCAACCCGCTGGTAACGAATGGCGAACGTGGATCGTTCGGCACCATATTTTTGTTGACTGTGATGTTGGCACGGCCAAGGGCCGCGTCCGCCTCTTTTCCAGTGATGTCTTTATCCAACAGGCTCAATAGAACAAGGTGATTGTCCGTGCCGCCCGATACAATGTCGAAGCCACGCTCAGCAAACACGTCGGCCATCACGCGTGCATTCCTGACCACGTTTTCCTGATACGTTATAAACTCGGGACTCATCGCCTCGAGCAGTGCGACCGCCTTGGCAGCAATAACGTGCATAAGCGGCCCACCCTGCGTGCCTGGAAATACCAGCGCAGCGAATTTCTTCGCGAGTTCATGGTTCTCTCTCGCAAGTATCATTCCGCCGCGCGGACCGCGCAGTGTTTTGTGGGTGGTTGTCGTTACCACATCGGCGAAAGGCAGCGGGTTCGGATACTGGCCGGCAGCGACCAGCCCGGCGACATGCGCCATGTCAACCATCAGGTAGGCGTCAACGCTGTCGGCGATCTTGCGGAAACGCTCCCAGTCGACGACACGGGAATACGCGGAGAATCCTGCAATAATCAGACGCGGTTTATGCTCGTTGGCGAGACCCTGTACCTCGTCGTAGTCGATCAACCCGGTTTTCGAATCGACCCCGTATTGAGCCGCATCGAAGAATTTTCCGGAGAAGTTCACCTTCGACCCGTGGGTCAGGTGACCGCCGTGGGACAGGCGCATGCCGAGAATCGGATCGCCCGGCTGCAGTAATGCAAAACAGGCTGCCGCATTTGCCTGCGATCCCGAATGGGGCTGCACGTTGGCATAGTGCGCGCCGAACAGTTTTTTCGCCCGGTCGATCGCAAGCTGTTCAGCCACATCGACGTACTCACAGCCGCCATAGTAACGCTTGCCCGGATACCCCTCAGCGTACTTGTTGGTCAATACCGAGCCTTGCGCTGCCATCACTCGCGGACTCGCATAATTCTCCGAGGCAATCAGCTCGATGTGTTCTTCCTGGCGGCGGGCTTCGGCAACGATGGCTGCAGACAGCTCGCTGTCGAAGGCCTCAATCGAGGTCGTTGCAACGTACATATATGAAATCTCTCCGGGTTTGCTGCCGTGCCCTGGCGCCGGGAGCCTGGGAGGGCGGCAATTGTACATGAGCCGCCAGGCAGACTCCCGTCAGCCTTGTTCGGCGAACGACTGCACTACGCGGGTCCAGGCCCTGGCCAGGTTTCGGCGGTTATAGCCGCCACCCCCGGTGCCGACGATACGCCCGTCACAATGCCGGTCAGCGAGCCTGCACAGACTTCTGGCAGCCAGCGCGTGCGCTTCTTCGGTATAACAAAGGTGCGTTATCGGGTCGCCCTCAAGGCTGTCCGCTCCGCATTGCATGATGATGAACTCGGGTGCGGCGGCGTCGATATAGGCCTCCACCCGCTGCCAGGCTGCGTTGAATGCATCGTCGCCGGCGCCGGGTGGCATTGGAATATTGAGTTTGGTCCCGGTTGCCGCGCCTTTGCCGGTTTCCGCGGCCGCGCCGGTTCCGGGATAAAGGTAACGGCCGTCTTCATGCAGGTCCGCAAAAATAATGTCAGGATCATCTTCGAAACCGTAGAACACGCCGTCACCGTGGTGCGCGTCAATATCGACGTACGCGATGCGCCTGAGTCCATGCTTTTGCCGCAGGTACTCGAGCGCGATACCGCAATCATTGAAAACGCAAAATCCGGCCGCGTGCTCCCGGCCCGCGTGGTGCAGTCCGGCAATTGGCGTGAACGAGCGCGTGGCCGCACCGCTCATCACCGCGTCGACCGCAGCAAGGGTCGTGCCAACAACATCGGATGCGGTCTCGAAGATTCCTGCATAAGCCGGCGTATCGCCACCGTCGAGAAACCCCGTGCCCTCTATCGACTTCTTCGCAATGAACTCGATGTAGTCGGCTGAATGAAACAGGGACAGTTCCTCGACACTCGCTCGTCGCGTGCCGGCATATTTGATGGCGGATCCAAGGCCGGCTTCGGCCAGTTCCACCTGGAAAGCCTCGTGCCGATCGGGGCCGAAGGGATGATCGTCGCCGAATCCATAATTGGCGAGTGCGTCGCCTTTGTAAACGAAAACCGGATTTTCCCGCATGTGACTGCTGCCCGGGGCCATTGCAATTTGCTATTGGCGCAGCATACCTGATAATGCCGCCTTCTTTTTTGAGAGTCTTAAGACAGAATGGCGCAGTACATATATACGATGAATCGTGTCGCCAAGATGGTGCCACCGAAACGATTTATCATCAAAGACATCTCCCTCAGCTTTTTCCCCGGCGCCAAAATCGGCGTGCTCGGACTGAATGGATCCGGCAAATCCACTTTGCTGCGAATCATGGCTGGCATCGATAACGATTTCGACGGCGAAGCCAGGCCGCAGCCGGGTATCAACATCGGCTATCTGCCGCAGGAACCGGAGCTGGATCCCGAAAAAGATGTCAGGGCTAACGTCGAAGAAGGTGTCGCCGATATCCAGGCATTGCTGGATCGGTTCAACGATATCAGCATGCAGTTTGCCGAACCGATGGACGACGGACAGATGAACACGCTGCTCGAGGAACAGGGCAATCTTCAGGACGCGATCGATTCCGCCGGCGGCTGGGAACTGGATCGAAAACTGGATATTGCGGCTGACGCACTTCGCCTGCCGCCCTGGGACGCAGATGTCACCACGCTTTCAGGTGGCGAAAAACGGCGCGTCGCCCTATGCCGTTTGTTGCTGTCCGAGCCCGCCTTGTTGCTGCTCGACGAGCCGACCAATCACCTGGACGCGGAATCCGTTGCCTGGCTCGAACGCTACCTGGATGAATATCCCGGTACCGTCATCGCCGTCACTCACGATCGCTATTTCCTGGACAACGTTGCCGGATGGATTCTCGAACTGGACCGGGGACACGGCATTCCGTGGAAAGGCAACTATTCTTCTTGGCTCGAACAAAAAGAACGACGCCTGCAGCAGGAGGAGGCAACGGAAAAAGCACGCCGCAAAACCATACAGGCCGAACTCGAATGGGTTCGCACCAATCCGCAGGGCCGGCACGCAAAATCCAAGGCACGCCTGAAGCAGTTCGCAGAGATCTCCTCTTCGGCCTACCAAAAACGAAACGAGACCAACGAGATTTACATCCCACCCGGGCCCCGGCTTGGTGATGTCGTGATCGAGGCAAATGATGTCAGGAAGGGATTCGGTGACAAGTTGTTGATGGACTCGATGAATTTCTCACTGCCGGCTGGCGGCATCGTCGGCATCATCGGCCCTAACGGCGCCGGCAAGACCACGCTGTTTCGCATGATCACGGGCAACGAGCAGCCGGATTCGGGAACCATACGCCTGGGCGAAAGTGTGCGAATCGCGGGCCTGGACCAGTCGCGAGAAAATCTCGATGACAACAAGACGATCTGGGAAGAAATTTCGGGCGGACATGATCTGATCAAGGTCGGAAAATACGAAACGCCATCGCGCCAGTATGTTGGCCGCTTCAATTTCCGCGGCGCTGAACAACAAAAGAAAATCGGCATTCTGTCCGGCGGCGAGCGAAATCGCGTACACCTTGCAAAGATGTTGAAGGACGGCGGCAATCTGCTCCTGCTTGACGAACCAACCAATGATCTCGACGTCGAAACATTGAGAGCACTGGAACAGGCGTTGCTCGAGTTTCCGGGTTCGGTCGTGGTGATATCGCATGACCGATGGTTTCTCGATCGCATTGCGACCCACATTCTGGCATTCGAGGGCGAAAGCCGGGTGGTATGGTTCGCCGGTAATTACGCCGATTATGAGGCAGACCGGAAACGGCGCATGGGCAGCGAGGCTGATCGCCCACACCGGATAAAGTACAAAAGACTGGACGCCTGATGAGCTTGCTAATCTTTGTCAGCATCGTTTTTGGAATCCTGGCCCTGTTCTTTTTGGTCAGGATCATCCATTGCGTGCGGCGTGGGCGCATTATACGGGCCAGTGGCGCCTGCATTGCGGCCAGCGTGTCGGCCGCCCTCTGCGGCGCTGGGGTCGTGTTGCTCTTCAGTTTTCTAAGCTACGCACGGCTGGTCGAAGAGCGCGTGGTATCGCAAATTGAATTCAGGCGCATTTCGCCGCTGGAATTCCAGGCGCGGCTCATGATTGCCGGTGAAGATGACCGGTTTTTCATCCTGCGTGGCGACGAATGGCAAATGGACGCGAAGATCATCACCTGGACACCGCCTGCCACCATCCTCGGGCTGGATCCGATGTACCGGCTGGACCGGCTGAGCGGACGATATTCGGATATTGATCGCGAGGTATCCGACGCGCGTACGGTCCACTCCCTGGCGCCGGCAATAGCCGTCGATATCTGGAGTACTGCCCGGCGCTTTCCGTTGCTGGCACCGGGTGTCGATGCGTACTACGGCACGGCAACCTATGTCCCGATGGCAGACGGCGCACGATACGAGGTTTCGCTGAGCCGTGACGCACTGATCGCGCGGCCCGTCAATGACCAAGCAAAGGCGGCTGTAGGAAGTTGGGACAACGGGCATTGACCCGAATGTCTCGCGAGCAGCCGAATCAGCGCGCTATTATGTTGAACGGAGGGAGGATTAGACATGCACTGAGGATATACTGCTAACTTACTGTCCCGAAAAGCAAATAAATAAGGGGCAGCGTTAGAATAAGAAAAACCATGGCCATAGTTATTGAGCGAAACAAGGGTTTGCAGCGGCAGTCCAAAGAACAATTTGGGCTGGAGTGCCCGTATTGCGGCATCTATTCGCACATGACGCCTCAGTCAATCCCGGATTTCGACCAGCTCTGCAAAGATCAGCCGAAACATGTCGGGCTCGTCTATCAATGCGACGCCTGCCAGGCGCCTGTTTTCCTGCGATTTGCGGCCAAGCAGTATTCCGAGGACACCGTCGAGCTCTACCGGAATTTCATCGAACTCGAACGGCCGAAAGAGCGCTTCGCATTTTCCTATCTGCCCAAGCGCACTGAAATATTGTTCAGGGAGGCGTTGTCCTGCTACTCGCACAATTATTTCAACGCATTCGCATCGATGTGCCGTCGTGCGGCGGACAGTTCATTCGCGGCTATAGGCGAGCGCGGCAAAATGCGTGCGTTCGATCATGTCATAGCCGCGCAGGAACTCGCCGAAATTGACGACAACAGTTTCCACCCCATCAAGAAAGTCTTGTTCGAGAGCGGCGAAGAATCAGACCTGCCATCACTGAACCATGCGCAGGCAGGCATCCTGCTTGAAGTGCTGAAGGACATGTTCTACCAGTGCTTCGTACGCCGCGGAAAACTCACGCGAGCGATCAAGGTAAGACACCTGTTCATTCGCGATGGCAACAACGAACTGCGACCGAGCGCGTAATTCTCCGCAAGAGCAGCGCCCGGCCGTAGGAGCCCGGCCCACCGGGCGATATCAGATCTCCGAACAATCGCACTGAAGATCAATCCGCACCATTCGTCGGGGTAACGTGTATCCGTGCCGGCGGATTGGGAGCGAGTTCCTACGTTTCTTCAGTCGCCTCGACTTCATCGACCGGTTCCAGCGCTTCCGTGTCATCAGGCTCATCAGGCTCGTCAATCTCGTCAATCTCGTCAATCTCGTCAATCTCGTCAATCTCGTCAATCTCGTCAGGTTCGAGAACCTCATCAGCAGCGGCGCCGGTGCTCTGAGTGCAATTCCAGCCCCACGCTGCCAGTTGCGTGACAAACTCCCGTGTCTTCTGTTCACAATAACCTTCCTGGCTCATGGCCCGCCAGAGCACCTGCCGTTCGCCGGGCGCCTCGGTGTCTTTGTAATAGTGCACCTCACAAGGTACGGTCACACCGGTTTCGTACACGATCTCGACGCGCCGCTGCAGATCACCCTGGGAACACAGGTAGTTGTTCTGGTCTTGCGCCAATGACGTAACCGGCAGGATCGCCGCCGCAATAACAGCCAATGAAATTTTCTTCATGATGCCCTCCCGAAGAAGTAGAGTCACTCAATGGCAAGTATAACTACTCACCGCTGGCAGTTTGTCAAAAAACAAGGTTCTCAACCAGCTGTCGATTACGGCACCAGCCAGTCTGATAATGCCCTGAAGCGGCCGTCCTGCAATTCACAGATGAAGCCCGCGTCCTGCGCATGGTGGTCCGCAGCAGAAAAGCTGACGGGTGGCAGGATGCCACCACTGTCCCAATCGCGAATCGATTCCATTGCATCGAGAAAACGCTCGCGTGTCAGGTCAGCGCCAGCGCGCGCCAATCCTTCCACGACCAGTTTGCCGAACACGTAGCCATACAGGGAATAGCGATTAGGTGCATGGTCCGGAAAATACCTGGCCATCAGTTTGCGGTATTCGACGATGCCGGGCGCGTCGCTCT
>Ga0114950_10001508_pt1 | contig 17555 bp, 13 predicted proteins | sample N075metaG_FD_83503 | JGI IMG/M metagenome (GOLD analysis project Ga0114950, IMG submission 83503) | Deep subsurface microbial communities from Kermadec Trench to uncover new lineages of life (NeLLi) - N075 metaG | ecosystem: Environmental > Aquatic > Marine > Ocean trench > Sediment | place... | reverse complement strand
GTGAAAATAAAAGTCTGAAGTTGACTCAGCTTATTTATGATGGGTTTTCAACTAAAAACCTGGTCCTGCAACAGACTGCGCTGTTAGACGCGGCAACCGCGAGGATGGGTAGCAGCCAGGACAATGTCAGCCTGCGTGCAATTCAGGTTTATCTCGAAGTGCTTCGGCGTGATGCAGTCGTTGTATTCGCCAGTGATAATCTTGCAGAACATGACCTGACCCTGGGGAAGATAAGAGAGCGGTTTGAAAGTGGCGTTGGCACAAAAGTTGATGTTGTTCAGACCCAGGGCAGGCGAGCGCAGGCTAAATCTGCGGTCATGCTAACCCAGCGTAATGCGAAAAATGGTCGTGCAGAATTTTATCGAATTGTTGGTGAGAATCCGAACGACCTTGAAGATCCGGAGCCTATTTCTGGCCTGCCTGGAACGCTTATGCAGGCCTTGGAAATAGCACGCACTAACAACCCTGGCGTGAAAGCCGCGGGAGCCGAGCTTAAAGCTGCGGAGGCCGCACGCAAGCAAACAAAGAGTGGCTATCACCCCAGGGTTGATCTGGAACTCGGTGTGACTCGAAACGAGGACGTTGATGGTTCAATTGGTGCCAATGATGATGAAACTGCACTCGTGAGAATGACCTATAACATTTTCCGTGGTGGTGGAGACAAGGCACGAATTAATGAAGCAGAGGCACGGGAATTTGCCGCCAGGGAAACACTTCGAAGTACGCATTTAGCAGTCGAAGAAGATGTAACACTGATCTGGAATGAACTCCAGGATATTATTGTGAGGCTACAGTATCTTGAAGCCCACGTTGTCGCGACGGAAGAAGTCCTTAAGGTCTACAATGAACAATTAACTCTCGGTAAACGTACACTTGTCGATTTGCTGGATGTTCAGAATGAACTGCTGCGTGCGCGTATTGCTCACGTCACTGGACTGTATGTTGAGATGCTGGCCAGGTATCGAGTGCTGACCAGTACCGGCCAACTATTACCGACAATGGGCATTGCGCCTCAATAGCCAGGTTCCCAGGCAGGAATTACGCAGGTAGTACCCAATTAGCCAGCCAGGAGCTTCTTAACTTCATGGAGTCGCCCGGTAGAAGCAACCGCTTTTTCCGCGTCCCTGTGTAAATTGCGTACGATGATATCCGTATACCCCAGTTTCCCAAACGCCTCAAATTCCGCGGCAACAACATCAGGTGTACCGATCACCAGTGCATCCGGATTAAAGCCTCTGTAACCCCTGGCTGTAATTTCTTTCCTTGTGCTTATTGCATCATCGGTGGATTCAGCCACGTAAATGTCGCGGCGAATTGCGATGGTTTCAGGAACACTTTTACCTGCCTTTGCCAGCGCATCGATGTAAAAATCATGTGTTTTTTCGGCCTCATCAATCATCATTGATGGGTCTGCCAGCCAGGCGTCTCCTAGTCTCGCGGCTCTTTCAATCGCGACGGGTGCCGAGGCACCGATCCAGACTTCAATTGATTCCGGTGGCAGAGGAGATATTTTCGCCCCCGAGAATTGCCAGCGCCCGTCAAGTGACACTGACTCACCGGCCCAGAGTGCTCGCATTGATTCCAGTGACTGTTCAAAAGCAGATGGTCGATATTTTATGTTAGTGCCCATGGCAGTGAACTGATTTGCGCCCGCACCTAACCCGCACTGCATCACAAATTTACCTTCGGCAATACAGGCGAGAGTAGAGATTTGTTCTGCGGCCAGAACTGGATTCCAGAGTGGCAACAGGAAGAGGGCGCCGGATGTTCGGTTGTCCCATTCGGACAATAACCGACCCATCATTGGTACATTCTGATAGTAGGGTGAGGGAACGACATGATGGTCGCCAACAAACAGGGAATCGAGACCCGCTGTGGCCGCCGCTTTGGCTCTGGCTATCATTTGACGCGCACCATCGCGCACATCAGAAGTCTGGTAAGCGCTGGTAATTGAGATTCCGATCTTCATAGACAATTCCATTCGTGCCAGGAATTTGAACCGGTGTAGATTCCAGCTGAACATACTAAGTTTAGCACAAGTTCTGGCTGGGAATGGCGGTTGAAATGTGCGTTAATGGCCAACTGTTTAATTTTTATTAGGTATAAAAAGGTATATAAATCAATAAGATATGATTGGTGTTGGTATAGATTTTGGTACTTCAAATTCCGCGGCTGCCTGGTATGACGGCAAGCAGGCGCATCTGGTTCACCTCGAAGATGACGATGACATCATGCCAACAGCGGTACATCTAGACAGGGAACTAATTACGACGACCGGTAACGAAGCGATTACACAATACATAGAAGAAAATCGAGATCGTATTGTTGAATTGACATCGGAGATTATCGCAAAGAGTGCCATGGTAACGGCAGATGCTGCTGTAGATAACCCAAATAGCGAAGCTGAAATCACAACAACCAATGTCTATGGGCAACCCTGGGTTGATCGAGGAATGCCCGGGCGATTGTTTCGTGGCATAAAGAGATTGTTAGGTAATCCATCCATTAAGCGACTATTAGTGTTCGATTACCCTTTCCGGGTAGTTGCCTTGACTACGCCGATTCTATTGAGAATCCGTGAATCTATTGAGAACGTGCTACCTCAGGAATTTGAAAATGTTCATTTTGGGCACCCGGTTTTTTTTGAAGGTAATGATCGACATAGAAATGAACTTGCATTTTCGAGGCTGGAGGAAGCTTGCGGGCATGCCGGAATTAACCAGCTAACGTTTTATCCAGAACCAGTTGCAGCAACCTTGAGTTTCCTGCATGACGAACAAAGAGGAAAAGATTCACTGAAACGTGGCCGGGCACTGACTCTGGATTTTGGAGGGGGAACACTGGACCTCACTGTTGTTGATTTTCTCGGTGTTGATTTTAAAGTGTTGTCAACTGCAGGCATATCGTTAGGAGGAGATCACATTGATCAACTCATCTTTCGGGAACTACTCTTCCCTCTGCTGGGCAAGGGAGAGATCTGGTCCAGGGTGTCTGACGGCAGGCTTATAGAGACTGAATTCCCATTCGAAGAATATGAAGACAAGCTATTGAATTGGGCAGTCACTTATATCCTGAATCAGAATGAGTACAGAGCCAGGATTGCAGATTGTATAAGTAAAGGCGGTGCTGCCGCCGTGAAGTTTGAACGCCTTGATGATCTAATTAGCCATAATTATAGCTACCCTGTGTTCCAGGCAATCAAAGATGCAAAGGCCCGTCTTTCGACGATCAGTGAAACAATATTGGATATACCCGAACTGGATCTATCGATCCCCTTTACCAGATCACAATTTGAATCAATGATGCAGGGCATGCTGAAACAAATCGATCATATTGTTAGCCAGGTTCTTGATGATGCCGGGTGTTCATCAGCAGATATTGACGTGGTAATTCGAACCGGTGGGTCAAGCCAGATTGCGGCGGTTAAACGGCAGCTGGAAGATAGGTTCCCGGGTAGGGTCACAGAACATGATCCATTCACGAGTGTGGCCGTTGGCCTGGCAATAGCGAACTATCATAAGTATGAGTTTGTTCAATGACGAGAGCCCATAATGCCTAAACATCTGGTACTCGAAGCGGCTCTGATAGGGTGCATTGTTTCGTTTATTATCTGTCTGTCAGTCCCGGTAGCTTCTGCACAACCGCTGTTTAAAATATCCACGATTGAGTCTGGCGATGTCCGGGGACAGACCATTGTTGCTACCCATCTGGTAGATGCGAGAAAGGCTAGTCTCATCCTATTGACTGTCGACGCCGATGACGAGCGAAAGATTTCTGTATTTGAACTGGGCAACGGTTTGTATGAACGTCAACTCAATATCGATAGCGATATTGGTAACGACATCATTCTGGTAGACGAAGGCCGATTAGGGGACAGAGATATCCTGGTTTTGTTTTCACGGAATAGAGTCTGGCAGTACGATCCTTACACTGGTAAACGCAAGCAACTAGTCAGGGTTTCTTCCATTTATGGTTCTACTATTTTCGGTCACATACCCAGGATGGATCTATTCAAGGATTTAAACGGTGATGGCCTGGACGATCTTCTCATTCCCACCTTCACAGGTTTCACAGTTTACATCCAAAATGCAGCTGGAGAGTTTTCTACACCACTTGATATTGAAGCTCCGCCGCTGGTGGAAATGTCATACAACAATTTTCCCTGGTACCAGCCAAAAATATGTTTTCTCGCTGATATGACACTTGACGGCAGGAACGATCTTACTTTTTGGGTGGACAATGCCTTTTCTGTATATAAACAAAATACAAATGGGCAGTTCAGTGCCAGGCCGCTCCGATACAAGCCATCTGTTCAGTTCCAGTATGATGGGATGGAAGGAATGAGTGTTGCCATGCGGGACGAAGATCAGTCGGATAATTTTGGTAAAGCGCTGTTCCAGTTGGCAGATTTCGACGGTGATGGAATTCCCGATCTCGTCACCTTATCTGTCAAGAGTAAAGGGGTTTTTAAAAAGCAGACAACTTATGAGTTCCACAAGGGAATTGCCGGTGATGGGCAGGTTGAATTTTCGCCAATCCCTGTTTCCCGGATCGAAAGCAAGGGAATACAATTTGAAATGAAAGAAAGAGACTTTAACAATGATGGTCAAACGGACATGGTTATTTCGGCCGTAGAGCTGGGGATCGGTAAAGTACTGGGTGCCCTGATAACCGGATCCATCGATATTGATCTTAATTTCTACCAGATGAAAGATGGGAAATACCCGGAGAAGCCAGACCTGAAACGAGAGATAACAGCGACCTTTAGCTGGTCGTCAGGTGATGTCTTTATCCCATCTGTCATTATTGCAGATGTTGATGGAGACACCTTCGATGATTTACTCGTTCAGGACGGTGAGGATAAGCTGAAGATCTATCTTGGTGGCAAAGGTGACCAATTGTTTGCCAGACGCTCGATAGATATTGAAGTTCATATGCCCAATGATCCAGATTTGATTGACCTGGTCGACCTCAATTCTGACGGTAAACAAGATATTATCATGCGTCATCAAACGAGTGGTGAGCCCAGAAAGGTCGTTGTCATGGTTTCTCAATAGAGTTCGCAGTGGAGTTCGCAATGGAAGGTAATGAGTATATGAGTAAACAGATCAGCAGATTCAGCGTACCGAGTATTGAGGAACTACCCACAGATATTCGTGAACGAATCGAAGCAGTTCAGGAAAAGTCCGGGTTTATCCCAAATGTATTTCTGGTAATGGCGAGAAGGCCCGATGAGTTTCGCGCATTTTTTGCCTACCACGACGCGTTGATGGAACGAGATTCCGGATTATCAAAGGCAGAACGGGAAATGATAGTCGTTGCGACTTCTGCTATTAATGATTGTCAGTATTGTGTCATTGCCCACGGGGCGATACTGAGGATCCGGGCGAAGAATCCATTGATTGCTGACCAGGTCGCGATCAATGATCTTAAGGCTGACCTGACAGATCGGGAACGGGCGATGCTTGATCTTGCCAGGAAGATTGCAGTTTCCGCAGGTCAGGTGACGGAAGACGATATCTCACTGGCGAAGGCGGCAGGGTTTGATGATGAAGATATCTGGGACATCGCGGCGATAACTGCTTTTTTTGCATTGAGCAATCGGATGGCGAATGTTTCCAGCATGCGACCGAATGAGGAGTTTTATACCATGGGTCGTGGATAACCTACGGAGGTTTCATCATCCATGGCAGATCTGACAGGGTATTAAACCCCGGTGGAGTTAGAATCGGAACAGCAGAAATCTAAACTCAGGTTGAGACACTCGATGAGGTAACTGAAAGCATTGTGGTTGGCCAGCAATAGCAGGATGATCTCAGGTTGGTTCTATTTGTCATTCTCGCTGAACGGGTGGACCTTAATGATAGTCTTCGCCAGAAAAATGCAACGGTGATCAGGGAGAATACAACTCCCGCCATGTCCCCGCAGAGATTATAAAAGTCGCTGATATTCCCCGCACAATCAGCGGAAAGATCGTCGAGCTGGCAGTACGCGATGCGGTGCATCGTCAGCCTTTGAAAAATATCGACGCCCTTGCGAACCCCTGTGCTTTGGAGCTATTCAAGTATCTTCCCGAACTTCAGCGTTAAATTCTCTGCTCGTTTAAACCAATTACCTTCTTTGATCGTCCAATTCGTAGAAGAAACGGGATACCTGACTGGGTAGTCTCGTTCTTGTCAAATTGGAATGGCGAAGCATCAATGGCGAAATAATAATGGCCGCACTCATAGTGATAATTCAGCTGTAAATAGAATGACCATTCCGTTATACAATAGTGCACTGAATCCCATTGGCAAGATCGCTGTGCTAGAAACTGAAAGGTTTGACTCGGAACCGAAACTTCTGGATGAAAAACGTCTCGTCGAGATGGCGCAGCGTAATGATAGCCGTGCATATGAACAGCTCTATAAACTACACGTAGGCCGCGTGTTTGCCCTTTGTGTTCGGCTCTGTAAAGACCGCGATATGGCCGAAGATCTCACCCAGGAAGCCTTCGTACAGGCCTGGCGGAAATTGGCACAATTCAGAGGCGACAGTGCGTTTGGTAGCTGGCTTTACCGAATTGCTACCAATACCACACTCAGCTATCTCCGCAAACAAAGCCCCTTTTTAAATAGCCTGGATATCGATGATGTCCCTGAACCTGAATACCGAGAAACGAGCGATGAACAAATTGGCCTCGAAACAGCGATCTCAGAATTACCAGATGGGGCAAGAGCGGTATTTGTACTCTACAGCCTGGAAGGCTACACACACGATGAAATATCCAAGTTACTTGGCATCGCACAAGGTAGCAGCAAGGCGCAGCTACATCGAGCCAGGCAATTGTTGAAAAGGAGTCTTTCGAACTAAACCATCTGAGTTGGTTCTACGTCTAACTCGTATGAATGAAGGAAAGTATTGTGACTGACAATCATTACAACGAAGTATCGGATCCACAAGACCTGGCACTTGCCCGGGCAATCAGGAATCTGGATTCAGAAATGCAGCCGGAACGTGATTTGTGGGTTGGTATTGAACGGCAGATTCAGGACTACCCACAGAAACAACGCAGATCCTGGTCGAATGACTGGATGCCTTATGGTGTGGCTGCAAGTCTGGTTGTGGCAGTAAGTGCGCTGGTACTGAATATGATGCAGCTAACTTCTGAAGAGCCCAGGCTGGTTACCGCTGAGCAGACCTTTAACCAGATGCAGGTTGATTATGTCCAGCTTCGAAATCCTCTGGTGCAGAAGTTCGGTGAAGTTAATAAAAACCTGGATGAGCAAACCCTGGATGACCTCTATCGTAACCTCAATATCCTTGAGAGTGCGAGAAAGGAAATAGAATCCCAGGTGCGAGAGAATCCTGAGAATAGAAAATTGGTAGAAATGTTGATGCGGATTCATGAACAGGAACTGGATTTACTGAGGCAGGATTTTACCCGCTCAGGTCATTTCTTGTAGGTGAGTCATCAACCTGGCGAAATTTATAATTGAGGCTTTAAAAATGAGTGTTTGTAAGCCATTTAAAGAAGTACTGATCGTAGGCTGCATGTTGGTTGTGCCACTTGCCCTTGCAGATCAGCAAAAGGTAGACGAAACCAGAATTGCCGAAGCAGATGGGCTGGTGCGAATCAATGTGGTTCGTGGAGAAATTACTGTTAAAGGATGGATGAAGAACGAGGTCAGGATTCAGGGTGTACTGGATGAAGAGCTGGAAGAATTTGTCTTTAATGTCGATGGGTCTGAAACAGTCATCAAGGTTCGAATTCCGAGAAACAATAGCAGTTGGTATAATCGGGGGGAAACTGACCTGGTGATTCAAATTCCAGAAAATAGCAAACTTGATATTGGCGGTGTTTCGCTTGATGTCGATGTTGAGGGTGTCAAGCATAGTGTAGATATTGGCGTGGTTAGTGGCGATATCAGCCTTGAGGGTGGAAGTAATCGAATAGTTTTGCAAACTGTCAGTGGCGATATTGATGTCCGTGAAGTCACCGGGCGAATTAAGGTGAAGACAGTTAGCGGTGATATCGAATCTTACGATTCCTCGGGTGAAAGTAACTATGGCACCGTCAGTGGTGATGTACTCATCGAAAGAGGAGGTGAAGATATAGAAGTCGAGACAGTTTCCGGCGACATCGAGATACTCCATACTGATTTTGTGGAAGTTTCCGGTCATTCTATATCCGGCGACGTGGAGATCCGTGGGCACATGAAGAAAGGTGGCATTGTAGAGTTTGACAATGTCAGTGGGTCAATTCGACTTGGCCTGCAAGGAACGCTCGACGCCCGATTTGATCTTGAGACAGGGTCAGGGTCTATTCGTAATCGTTTGAGTGACGACGAGCCGAGAGCCTCAAAATATGTTCGTGATGAATACCTCCGTTTTACTCTGGGCGATGGTTCAGGTGAAGTTATCCTTAGTACACGCTCAGGCAACATTACCGTCTCTGATCGTTAGATTCCATCGATCCAGTTTGATTGGAAGTCATATCCCATAGTCTGTATAAAAGCGGCTTCAAAGAAGTTTATCGGAGTCGATATCAGAATCACGTTTCAAACCACTTTCTGGTTGTTGTTGGTTTCATTTTTGCCTAATGCGTTTTGTTACGAATCAGATCAGTACAGTCATCGGATGGCTGTCATATCAGATTCACGCGAAGTTATGGATGAGAAAGTGAATTCTGCGATCGCCCAGGTAATAACCGATTGGCGCAAGGGTGAGAACAACAAAGCGTTTGCGCGTGCCATCTATTACGAACTAGGAGGATGGCACTGGGCAGATAAGATAGAACGATGGGCTGCAAAATCTGTGAAGGTTGAGAAATACCCGCAAACCCGCTACCAGAACATTTATCAAGGGATGCCAATATGGGCCACAAGGGTAAATTTTCTGTTTGGTGTCGGCCCCACGTTCAAGGTTAATGGAGTGATGGTTGGTTCTGATAAGTTTGGTCACTTCTTTTCCCAGGGGTTTAAGTACTACAAACGAGACCTGAAAGGCTGGGATGATGAGCGTTTGCTGAATCGTGGTGCTTATGCGGAGCGCTGGCTATTCGGTCAATTAACAACCGGTGTCTATTCAAATGCCGATCTTGTCGCTAACTACGAGGGGATGAGGTTCTATATTGGCTTATTTAAAGACAATATTATTGAGGGGAAAGGTTCCATCCTTGAGTGGCAACAAGGACAACCAGTGCAGATCAGGTTATTTACCTGGGCGGATCACATCAATGATTACTGGGATGAAAGCTTGAATCCATCCTTTGTTGTTGAATCATTGAATACCAGGCTTCACGTTATCATCCTCGGAATGTGTGATGATTATTATGAGCATCCGGAATTTTTTCTTTCCAGTCATCAGGAAGATTATTGGCAGACTTACCAGCACATTGGCTTGAAGGACATGCGTGAAAATCTTGTCTCGAATGTCTGCAACTCACGCTCTTCCTGACCGGCATCAATCACTAATTCGATAATCTGATTGTCACGGTGGCTACCGGGCATTGATTTAAAAGCCTGGCCAGAGTGCTCTGCATCTTAATTTACTGCCATGAGATATCTGGACTGCCCATGGTAGATTCACGTCGTTAAGAAAACAGGTGTGTCCTTAAATAATTTTTGAAATACGATAACTGCAGCGCCTTGCGCCTTGCAGGATATGGTCTACCCTGGTTACCGATGCAACACCCGTGAATAATTTTTGGAATACCTCCAGTTCTGATTGGCAGAAACCCTGGCAGGTTTTTGCCGCAATACAAATGGGACAGTGATGCTCAAGAAACAGGAGGTCGCCATCATCCTCTTCAATGACCTCTGCCATATACCCTTCACTGCTCCGAAGACGAACAAGTTCTTCAGCTTTATCCAGTAGCGAGTGGTGTTTTTCCATCGATAATTGATACTGCTCGTAAGTCTCGGTGGTTCTCTTCTCAATGATCTTTTCCAATGCTGGCTCGCCCAGGACCTCACGCACCGATCTGATGAGATCTGATGTAATCTGAGCGTGTGCATCCGGGAATCGGGCGTGCCCTTTTTCCGTGAGCTTCCATGGCTTCACTGGTCGTCCTCTGGCCTGAGACTCTTCAGGCAGGGCCGTGATCAATTCTTTCTCGCTCAACTGCTCAAGATGCTGGCGTATGCCCATTGTCGAAATATCAAGATTCTCAGCCAGAGACTTGACACTTAGCGGTCCTAAGCGTTTGATTTGATAAAGGATTTTATCCTGACTGGTATTCGACTCATTCATGGGATGGCATTTTGCCCTTACCGTAGAATTAAGTAAAGTATTAACTTTACAAACTAAAAATATATAGTATAGTATTTTCTATATTAAATATTCAAAAACCGAGGTCATTATAAATCCCACCCTTATACCAGCGTTCTGATCCCCTGGCGATTGACGCGGGATCTGACCAGGAGAACCTTATGAAACTAGAACACGCAAACATTACAGTAGCATCGACTGAAGAGGCCCAGAGATTTCTTGGTGCAGCATTTCCAGATTTTCGCATCCGCGGGCAAGGCTCTCTGGGTGGTGGTGAATCGGCAGGTACATGGGTGCATTTTGGAGATGATGATTCCTATGTGGCACTCCAGCAAAATGGAAGTCATTCCGGCCGGTCGGATGTCACCTACACCAATGATGGTATCAATCACATTGGATTTAAAATCGATGATATGGATGCACTACTGGAACGCATGGAGAGAGAGGGTTACAAACCTACAGATGCATCAAGCCTTAATGGTCACCCCTACAGAAGACGGGCTTACTTTCGTGACAAGAATGGTTTCGAATGGGAATTCGTTCAATACCTTAGTGACGATCCTGCTGAGAAAAATCGATACGAGTAAAGAAAACTCGCTCTTATCCCAAATGCCGGTACCTAGAGTGATTGTGATTCAGGTCGTCCGACGACTCCGGCAACCATATTGCGATTTCGTTCATCTTTGCTCGATTTTTTCGTGGGTGCGCCACGTGCCTTGAAGTTGAATGGATCTGTATCGATTTCCTCGAGTACAATTTCTCCGTTCAGCACTGCTTGCTTCCATTGCTGGTGCTCATCTTCCCGGGCATGAAATTCCGGCATAATCTCATCGGCGAATAATTGCAGGCTGCTGCAAATGTCTTCATGGGTATTCTTGCCTGCCTGGTTTAATAGAATCACCTGATCAACATTGGCAGTATCCAGTTCCCGTAACCTCTCACGAATGGTGTCTGGTGAGCCGATCAATTCGCTTCCGGAACGCTTTTGACCGGCTGGAGTCAGTTTCCATTCCTGGTAGCGTTCCCAGAAGTCTACTGTACCGGGTTCAAATGGGCCTTCCTTGCTATAGAGTTGCAGGGCGAACTGAAAGAATGTCCAACCATCTGCTTTTTGCCACGCTTCTTCATCAGTTTCGCAACACATGAATCCGGAGACTACCGCGATATTTGGATTGGTCTGGTAGTCGCAGAGCTTTTCCTGGTCATTCACAAAGGTATTGTAATATGCATTAACCCAGGCTCTGGATGCAGCAAGGTCAACAAATTTAAATGACAAGGCGCCCATGCCGCGGTGTGCTGCATAGCGAATAGTGTCCAGTTGAGAACAGGCAACCCAGAGTGGCGGGTGAGGTTTTTGGAAAGGCTTGGGAAGGACAGCGCGAAGGGGGAACTTGAAAAACTCGCCATCGTATTCCCACCCATGATTGTAGAACATTGGCAGGAGACATTTGATGCCATCTTCCCATACGTCTCGCTTGTCCCGGAAGCGAAGATTGAATGGATGTAATTCGGTGACCGATGCACCTTCTCCAAGACCGAGCTCGACCCTGCCGTCTGAAATCAGGTCGAGCGTAGAAACTTTTTCTGCGACTCGCGCCGGGTGATTGGTTGTGAGCTGGATTATGCCATGGCCAAGTCGAATATTTTTTGTCCGCTGGCTGGCTGCAGCCAGGAAAACTTCAGGAGCAGATGAGTGCGAGTATTCTTCCAGGAAGTGATGTTCAACCTGCCAGGCATAGTCATATCCTAATTTGTCGGCAAGTTCTATTTGATCAAGGGATTGCTTGAACAATTTGTGTTCACTGTCTTCCTTCCAGGGGCGTGGTAACTGGTGCTCATAAAAAATGCCGAATTTCATACTTTCATCCTCTAGTGCTAAATTTAAGGCAAGCATCTACTGACTAGCGCTTCCTTCTTAACAAGCATACCTTGATCTGTGGCTTTAGAGCTAGTCGCTCATTGACGGTCTATTGACCAGAGAATCTTCTGCTCGAATAATCGGGAGATAGAATCTTCAGAGTAACCGAGTTCTGCGAGTAGCGCCTCACCATCTACCCCTGGTAGTGTCCCGGCGAGAGGTTCCGGCTTACCGCGGCTGAAACAGATCATGGGTGAGTGTCGATAGTACGCGCCGTACTGTTTGTGTTGAACTTGAGTCATCCAGGGTGAATCTTCATGGCATTGACTGAGAAAAAATTCGTGTAGATTGTATTTGTCAGCCCGGACACATCCGATCATTGTTCCTGCGAATTGGCGCTCCCATTCATCCGCTGATTTGTCGGTAAACAGTCGGGATAGTGCTGCTGCTATAGTTGAATCTTCTTCCGAGAAACCAGAAGGGTGCTGCCCCAGCAATTGTGTATCGGCTAATTGGCAGAATTTTTTCCATTCTGCCTCAGTCTTCAATCCCAGAAATATCCAACCGGACTGTGCTGCATAAAGGCGATGCAACGGGTGGGGACCATTTAATGACTCACCTAAGGATGGCCGTTCTGGTTTACCGGTGTAGTCGATCATGTCATCGAAATTTGCGTAGGCGTTGGCACCGAACATATCAATGAATATCTGCTGTCCCTCGCCAGAACCCGAAGATTCTCGTGCAAGTAACCCCAGTAAACTGCTGGAGCAGATAACCATAGACGTATTGGGATCCGGATTGACTTCATTTGCACGCATTAATCGCCTGGAGGTTTCTCTAAGCTCATCAATGGATAGCAATTTTTCCATGGAACTGCCAGTTTGATATCCAGCCTGGTACAAAGCTCCGCCCATGGCAGCTCCCGGAATGGGGTGAGTAGAAGGCCGCAGTGCCCCAGGTCCTGACGGACCGTATCCGTTTGCAGAGACGTAGATGAGCCGAGGATTGATTTTCTTGAGAGCGTCATATCCAATGCCAAGTCTCTCAGGTACACCAGGGCGATAGTTGTGAATCAAAATATCTGCCCGGGTAACCAGTTGATGGACAATTTTCTGACCTTCCTTCGATTTTAAGTTAACACTGATACTTTCCTTTCCCTGATTGCACCTGGTTGCACCGATTCCACCCGCCATGTGCCGATAGGGATCACCGCCAATAGCTTCAACCTTGATAACTCGTGCGCCCATATCAGCGAGAAATGAAGCTGCCAGTGGTACCGCAATTATTGTTGCCAGTTCCAGTACGGTGACTCCGTGCAGTGGTAGCACATCATGAGAATCTGAGGTTCTATTACCTTTCCAGTTGAAGCCATCAGGACCTTTGGCGCTACTGGTAATGTTTGCGGGCGTGTCGGTTAATGTGGCTATGGGACCCAACTGGGTGACTCCGTCGCGCTCCACAACATGACCATTCATTGTCATATCGGGGTCTTTGAGTGTGTCCTTTGCTGATTGGTAGGGATGTGCCGCGATGCCGCCATTTTTGATGAAAATGTCCATCCACTCATCACGAGTCCTTGATTGCATCACTTTGAGAATCTCATGACGAACCGATTCCGTCTCTTTGGGCAGGCTGGTGATCAATGACTCCAGCCCGATTGCTTCCATAAAACTTGCAAACAGGTGTGGCAGCAGGTTGCCGAGCTGCAACCATTTTCCATCCTGGCACTGGACTGGATGGTAGTTCAGCGTCGGCATGATGTTTGACGGGTCTGGAATCTTCATGTCAGGGTTGATTTGTAAGGCCAGCGAAGTGCCTTGATCGTAGGGCATCAATCCCTGAAGCATCGTTGTGGTTATTTTTTGTCCGCGACCTTCCTTGTGTTTCCTGTAGGTCGCGGCAAGCACAGCAGAGACAATATTTTGAGCGGTTGCATGGGTCGCGACAGGAACAGCTGCATAATTTGGATCCGGGGTTTTGATAATCCCCCTCATTGACTGCATACGACCAGCCTTTGCAGCGACGACCGATTCATAGGCAGGTAAGTCTATTTCATTGCCGAATGGGGAGACTTCACAGTAGATTATTTCCGGGTTGATTCGGACGCAATCTGCGTAACTCACCTCTTCAAAACTGTTGGGCACTGAAATGACCAGTATATCTGCCTTGGCTACTCCCTCTTTAAGGTCCGTGCAGGCCGCCTTGCCTCGTAGCCACATTTTTGCAGAAGGAATATCGTTCAGATAACAGAACTCTGGATCAACGAATCGTTCGACCCGTGCGCCAAAGTCTGCGAGTACCATCGTCGCGAGGCCACCCACCGGACCTGATGTCAGGTCCAGTACGTTAAGTCCTGCGAGTGGTGTCATCTGTCGGTTATACCTAAATCGGGTTTCCGTCCGCATCAATCAAATGAATCTGGCCGAAACCCAGTTTTTCAAGTTCGGGTTCGATGACTGATCGATCACCGACAATAACCCAGGTCATGGTTTCCGGGTTGATTACTTTGGCCGATATATCCCTGACTTCTTCAACCGTGAGTGCTTTAACTTTCCCGGCGTACTCATTGTAGTAATTGTCGTTTAGACCATACTGAACAATTTGCGATATTGAGCCCATAACAGCTCCGGCTGATTCCCAGCGGCCAGAAAGTGATAAGGTGCTGTTAGCCACGGACTTCTCGAGTTCTTCCTGAGTCGCGGGGGCATCACCGACGAATTTTCTAAGTTCCTTCATGACCTCTTCGATGGATTCTCTGGTCTTGTCGGTCTGCACACTAGAGTAGACAAAAAATATCCGCTGTCCTTTTGCGCTGAACAAACCCGTTTGTGCACCATAGGACCAACCCTTATCTTCGCGGAGGTTCATATTGATCCGGGAGGTCGTCATACCGCCGATAATATCGTTCATTGCACCTATTGCGATCTCGTCAGGATTTGCTTTGGGTCTGGCCAGCTGCGCAGAAAACAAAATGGATTGTTCGGAACCTGGCCTGTCTACCAGATAGAGGCTGAGGTTCTTGGCTCCGGCGACAGTGGCAATATTTTTCTGGGGTATGTCACCTTGATTCCACTTGCCGAATAATTTCTCTAATTTAGGCAGGATCTCCTCAAGGTGGGTATCACCAACAACAATCATGGTCGAGTGATTTGCCTTGAACCATGTAGCATGGAAATCCTTGATTTCATCGAGCGTGATATTCGTAACGGATTCTGTTGTGCCAGATCCTGTTCTGGGGTTGCCATAGGCATGATCCTTTCCGTAAAGCAGTTGTGGGAGTACTCGCTGTGCCATCGCCAGTGGGCTTTGCTGTTCACGAGTAATTGCCGTGAGCAGTTGCAAGCGCAGCCGTTCAAGCTCCTTCTCTGGAAAGGATGGGTTCTGAATCACGTCTGCAAACAGATCCAGTGAATCATCAAGCGTACTGGATAATGTGGATAGGGTGACGAATGAAGTATCGAGGTTAGAACCGGCACCAATACTTGCACCCAGCATGGCGAGCTCTTCATTTATCTCGAGTGCGTCCTTTGAAGTTGTGCCTTCATCCAGCATATTCATCGCAAGCTTCGCCGTACCTGGTAAGCCAAACTGATCTGATGCGTATCCGGCATCGACCACCAGCTGCATGCGGATAACCGGGATAGTGTCACGTCGGGCGAAGATCACCTTCAGGCCATTGGATAATTCTGCTCTTTCGAAGTCATCAAACTTTGCCAGTGGTGGCTCGCCAGGCTCTGGTATGCCACTTCTATCCACCGTAGATTCGATGGCCTGCATTTTTGGAAACGGTCGAATCTCCAGATGATTCAAACCATCGGCGAGCCATGTGTTTGCGACTTCTTTCAGATCATCTCGCGTGGCGTTTTTTACCCACTCCAGATCTTGCTTGTAGAAGCTGGGGTCACCGTTATAAATATAGTTTGAGGCGAGCAGGTCTGACTTGCCGCCAAACCCACCAACTTTTTCCAGCGCGCGGACAAAACCACTAATATTCTGGATCTTGATTCTTTTCAGTTCTTTTTTTGTCGGACCCTCGTCCAGAAACTTTGCCAACTCCTCATCAATAATCGCATTCACCCTGGCCTCATCAATACCAGGGTTTACCATTACAGATATTTCAAATGTTCCACCAATCTCGTATCCGGAAACGTAGGCACTGACACTTGAAACCAGCTGTTCATCGTAAACAAGTCGTTGATAAAGTCGCGAGTTCTTGCCACTGGCAAGTACACTCCCAACCATGTCAAGGTAAGCTGAAGTTTGTGTACTGTGGCCGGGAGTGTTCCAGGATTTCAGAATCATGGTTTGTGGAACTCGATCGTACGATATTTGGGTCTGGGTGCCTGTTAATTTCGCCACCCACGCCTCTCTCTGAGTCAATGGTGGACCCGGCTCAACCTCTCCAAAGTAATGCGTGACCTTCTCAATGATTTCTTCTGTGTTCACATCACCGGCTACGACAATAACCGCATTGGCCGCCCCATAGTATTTTTTGAACCAGGAGTGAACATCTTCGAGACTGGCTGCATCAAGGTCTTCCATTGAACCGATGGTTAACCAGGAGTAGGGATGGCCGGTGGGGTAAATATTGCTGTATTGAATAGAGGCTGCCTTACCATAGGGTTGATTTTCACGCTGACGTTTTTCGTTTTTAACAACATCTCGCTGTTCGTCGAGCTTTTCCTGGGTGATTGCACCGAGGAGATTTCCCATTCGATCTGATTCCAGCCACAGAATTGAATCAAGTGCGTTGATGGGTACGTTCTGGAAGTAATTGGTGCGGTCAAAGCTGGTAGTGCCATTTAAGGTCGTAGCGCCCAGTTTTTCAGTTGCCTTGAAGTAGTCGTCATCGTAGTTTTCGCTGCCGTTGAACATCAAATGTTCGAAAAGATGGGCAAATCCGGTTTTACCGATTTGTTCATCCTTTGAACCCACGTGATACCAGATGTTTACCGCGGCAATCGGGGCCTTGTGATCTTCATGAACTATCAAGGTCAAGCCGTTATCCAGCTTGTGCAGGGTGTATGGAATGTCAATATCAATATCGAATGGGTCAGAAGCAGCATAGGTAAAACTATTGACCAGCAAAAATAGAAATGAGCATGTAAATCGCATGGAGCTTCCTGTAACGATATCTGGGTATGGGTTATTCGTGGAGCACATCCTTATAATGCAAGAATGCCGGAATTGATAGCTTTGAACGTTAACCCGAAAAATAATTCAGTTAGAATGAGCGAAATTGCGGACTAATAATATTGTCCTGATCATTAACATGAAGGCCTGTTCTCTAGCCAATCTACGTGTTATTCATATTAAGTATACTGCGTCCACGCTTTTGATATATTGACATTGGATAGACAAAGGGATAGTTCATGTCTGAAATCGAAAAGAAATCTTACGATGGAGTCGCCAAGACCTTACATTGGCTGATCGCTTTGATTGTTAT
>Ga0114950_10001507_pt1 | contig 17562 bp, 15 predicted proteins | sample N075metaG_FD_83503 | JGI IMG/M metagenome (GOLD analysis project Ga0114950, IMG submission 83503) | Deep subsurface microbial communities from Kermadec Trench to uncover new lineages of life (NeLLi) - N075 metaG | ecosystem: Environmental > Aquatic > Marine > Ocean trench > Sediment | place... | reverse complement strand
GGAAAACATGCCGGCGGAGTCGACCGAGGGAGACGACGGCGAAACGAGCGAAACCGGTTCAGACGAAAGTGAAAGTGCGGAACAATAATTAACGACCTGCGCTGATTGTCATGACGTGCGGATTGGTCATATTTGAACGAGGTTAAAGACAGCTGCCCGTAAGGCGGCTGTCTTTGGATTTACGCCACGTTGACGAGCCATTGCCCAACGGTCAAACTGATCGAGCAGCTATCGAGTATGGTCTAAGTCCTTAGTTTGGTCGCATTTTCTTAACGCGAACCGGTGTCCACTTCGCTCGAAAATGCTCTAAAAAGTCCGTAGGGATCACCGTTACCTAAAGTCAAGCTCGACACTCTTCATCACGATGGCCCCGATTTGTGATCAAAATTACCATCATAACGCCTTGCCTCAATAGGAAGTCCTTTGTTGCGCAGGCTATAGACAGCGTGGTGACTCAGGGAATAGACGGCGTTGAGCATATCGTTGTCGATGGCGAATCTACCGATGGCACTCTGGACGTTCTGGCGAATTATCCGGAATTGACGATCTTTTGCGAGCCGGATCTAGGGGTCTATGACGCCATGAATAAAGGATTGGCGCGGGCTCAAGGCGAGATTATCGGGTTTCTCAACACCGACGACAAATATCTTCCCGGCGCTCTCAAATGCGTATTGGAGACATTCGACGCCCATCCCGACATCGATTCCGTGTGCGGCGCTGTGGAGATTCGGTCTTTGGAAGATGGCACGGTGCTTGAAATCGGTAGCGAAGCCATGAAAAAGCTTCGTGCCGGTGATTTGATCTCGGCGCAGACTCTCACCAATGCCCGATTTTTTCGCAAGCGAGTCTTCAAGGAGATCGGACAGTTCGACATCACGTATCCCCGCTGCGCCGATCGGCTGTTTCTCGCAAAATGCCTTTTACGCGATATGCGAACCCAGCCGATTAATCAGACAATCTATCAATACGGTGCCCATGCCGGATCTCTAACATTCAACATCCATGGCGACAATTTGGATATTTTCGAAGAAATGTTGACTATTGCCGCTACGAATTTATCGGCGGCACAGTCCGCCCCGGCGCGCCGATTTTTCCGCCGATGGTACGGTTGGGTTTCGGGATATTTGGCAATCAAATATGCCAGCAAGGGATCACTGCCGAAGGCTTGGAAAAAGATCCTTGATGCCAGCCGGTTTGATCCGTTTTGGCTTGTCTATTTCGTAAAGCACTCCGCATGGCATATAATGACGCGTCATGAATGGCGTCCTACGCGGCACTCTTAATTTTATGACCGATTGTGATGATGGCGCAGGGAGATCTTAAGGCAAATGCCATTTGCATCCTGATAAAACAAGCACAATGTAATACGCGATAATCGAAAGACCAGAAAATGACCGAAAAAGTCGCTCTTATCACCGGCATTACCGGCCAGGACGGAGCCTATCTTGCACGGTTTCTTCTAGCCAAAGGCTATGTGGTGCACGGCATAAAACGACGGTCGTCATTATTTAATACACAACGAATAGACGATATTTATCAGGACCCTCATGTAAGCAACCGCAAGCTCATTCTGCATTACGGCGACCTTACCGATACAAGCAATATTGTGCGGATTGTCCAGGAAAGTCAGCCGGACGAAATCTATAATCTCGGGGCTCAAAGCCATGTGGCCGTGTCATTCGAGAGTCCCGAATATACCGCTAATGTCGACGCTATCGGTACTTTGCGAATTCTCGAAGCCATTCGTATCCTAAAGCTCGAAAAGAAATCCAAATTCTATCAGGCGTCCACATCGGAACTTTACGGCAATGCCGCTGAAGTGCCCCAAACAGAGATGACCCGGTTTTATCCGCGCTCTCCTTATGGTGTGGCAAAACTTTACGCCTATTGGATTACGGTGAATTACCGTGAGGCCTATGGAATTTTCGGCTGTAACGGCATTTTGTTTAATCATGAATCGGAATTGCGCGGTGAAACTTTCGTCACACGCAAGATTACGCGTGCTTTGACCCGTATCGCAATGGGCCTGCAAGATTGCCTATATCTTGGAAATCTCAATGCACGGCGCGATTGGGGCCACGCCAAGGAATATGTCGAGATGCAATGGCTCATGCTACAACAGGACGAGCCGGAGGATTATGTCATCGCAACCGGGCGGCAGCATTCGATTCGTAGCTTTGTAACAAAGGCCGCCGAGCAACTTGGTTTCCTGTTGGAATTCAAGGGTGAGGGCAAGGATGAAATTGCCGTCATCGCCGAGTCGACCCATTCGGAATTTGACACAGTCAAAAGCGGCACCGTGATTGTTCGCATCGATCCACGCTATTATCGCCCGACGGAAGTCGAAAATTTATTGGGGGATCCAAGCAAGGCGCGGGAGAAATTGGGTTGGGAACCGAAAATCTCTCTTGATGAGTTAATCGCCGAAATGATTGCTGCCGACCTCAAGGAGGCGCGGCGAGATCGGCTTCTTAAGCAGAGCGGTTTTAAAGTTAATAATCAATTCGAATAAAGGTGCCGTAACCGTGCTGGATAAGAATACAAAATTCTTCATAGCGGGACACAAAGGCATGGTCGGATCGACCATCATGCGCCGGCTGGAAGCGCATGGTTATGATAATTTGATAACCCGATCCCACGGTGAACTCGATCTGACCGATCAACGGGCCGTGCACGATTTCTTTCAGACCACGGCCATTGATTACGTTGTCGTCGCGGCCGCTAAAGTCGGCGGCATTTTTGCCAATAATGAATATCCAGCGAATTTCATTTATGAAAATCTGATGATCGAATGCAATCTAATCCATCAGGCCCACAACAGCGGCGTGCGGCAACTTTTGTTCTTGGGAACCGCATGCATCTATCCGAAACTTGCAACACAGCCCATCAAAGAGGAGGCTCTTCTTTCGGGCCCTCTCGAACCGACCAACGAACCTTATGCCATTGCTAAAATTGCCGGCATCAAGCTGTGCGAATCCTATAATCGCCAATTTAATACCGACTATCGGTCGATCATGCCGAATAACATTTATGGGCCTAATGATACCTATCACGATCGGAATAGTCATGTGATCCCCTCCCTAATCAAGAGATTCCATGAAGCAAAAACGGCCAACCAAGCGACTGTTGACGTGTGGGGAACCGGACAGGTGAAAAGAGAATTCCTCCATGTGGACGATTTAGCGAGCGCCTGCGTGTTCGTCATGAATCTCGACAGACACGTCATAAGTGACATGACGCAAGAAATGATTTCCCACATCAATGTTGGCTCGGGACGTGAAATAACCATCCGGGAACTCGCCGAAGCTGTCGGCAAGACTGTTGGCTATAAGGGAGAGCTGATTTTCGATACCAGCAAGCCCGATGGCACACCGCGCAAATTCCTGGACAGCAGCAAGTTGAGGGCGCTTGGCTGGCAGCCTGAGATCAGTCTGAACGATGGGCTGAAGGATGCCTATGGGGATTATTTGCGTTCTCTGGAGGCGGCAACCTAAACAAGCAATGGTGACTCAAGTAAAATCGGCTTTTTCCAGACCGTGCAACAATAGTCTTGCCGCCTCAAGCTCCATGGCGGTGCGGGCTTCGGCCGCATAAGAACCCATATGGGCCGTAACAACCAAATTATCCAATTCAACCAATGGCCCTTTGTAAGGCTCGTGTTCAAAAACATCCAATGCGGCGCCGCCGATCCGATTATGCTTGAGTGCCTCATATAGTGCGGCTTCATTCACCAGCCCGCCACGCGCCGTATTGATCAGTATGGCGGTCGATTTCATTCGCGACAACCGCTCCTGGTTGATGAGTTGGTGGGTCGTTTCGTTATAAGGAATATGAAGCGACACAATGTCTGCCCGGGTTAGCAGGTCGTCGAGCCCGACAAGTTGGTAGGTTAATTGCGTCGCATCGACCATCGGATCGTGAATAAGAATGCTGGCACCGAAACCGGAAACCAGATCCGCCACTTTCAATCCGATTCGACCACCACCAATAAGGCCAACACATTTGCCTTGCAGCAAATTGCCCATTCGAGCTTGCCATTTTTGATTGCGAATTTCCCGATCGGCCAGCGTGATATGCCGAAGCGCCGCAAGAATAAGACCGATGGTAAGCTCGGCAACCGGTTGGGATGTGGCATCGGGCGTATGGTAGACAGCCTTACCCAAATCGCGTGCTGCATCCAAATCGACGTTATCAAGGCCGGTTCCGCACCGCGCAATTACGCGCAATTTAGGCGCCCGCTCCAAAGCTCGCCGTGTCAAAGGTTCAACGCCAGCGATCATGCCTACAGGATCATATTTCGTGAAAAGCTCTACGGCTTCGTCTTCCGTGAGACGGCGATTATGGGGATTCGTGATGATTTGATAGCCCTTCGCAGCAAGCTCCTGAAGCGCCGGATTGGCGCTCGTGTTGAAGCTGGATGTGGTGATCAAAAGGGCACTCATAATCGATGAAATTTCCTCCCTAGCGACAAAGGATCAGACATTTTCGCATTGACAGCTTCACGCTTCTTTTACCTGCTGCTCCTTTGGCGTGACAATCCATATAATGTATAAGGAGGGTGAAGGGGTCGAATCAAGCGCCGCCTATACTGTTTCATTGTGAACCGACTAACGCGCAAGGGCAATGGAAACCGTCTATGAAGGTCACCTGTTTTGTTATGGGCAACGGTCCGTCTTTGCGGGACCTTGAATTTGACGACCTGCGTGGGTTTGACACTATCGGTATGAACGCCGCCTACCGATATTGGCAAACGATCGATTGGTATCCTACGTATTACGCTTGTCTTGATTTGATCGTCGGCCTGTCTCACCAAGATGAAATTGGCCGCCTTATCACTCATGCGAAAGAGTTTGGCATCCGGGGATTTCTTTTAAGACGTAATTTGATCGAGGCTTTAGGCGATATTGCCTCGAAGCCGCCGGTTATTAATTTTGACGACGTGTGTCTATTTTCGAGGTTTTTTCGGCCGCCCAATATCACAACAGGGAGTCATAGCGCTCTATGGGCCGCTTATATGGGATACCGAAATATCTACATCTTGGGAGTCGACTGCGATTATACGTCGATTGTCGAGGGTGCTGTCCAACGCGATCGCCTGGAATTGGAAATCGAAGAAGAAAAGCACAATCCAAACTATTTTTTTGAAGGCTATCAGCGCAAAGGCGACAAATATAGTTTACCTGAACTGACCAAGGATCTTCATCTTGAAAGCTGGCGCCACGCTAAAGTTGTTTTGGACGCCAATCATGTAAAAGTCGTCAACCTCAATGCAAGATCGCGGCTTGATGTTTTTCCCTTTGCTTGCTTCGCCGACATAATCTCAAAATCAGACGGGCCAAAGCAAAGTCAAACCCCTTTAGGGGCTTCTAAAACCTCAACCAATAGCAACAAGAAGAGTTTATCCCCTCTCGCCAAGAAGGACAGGATTTCATCGACCCTTAGATTGTCGATCCACCACGATGTGATTGCCGGTCCGTTTACACCGATGGATAAGGCACGATTTGATGGGCAATTCTTCCAGATGGAACTGATCAAGGCCCTCGTTGATAAACAGGCCAGCCGTTTGGATATAAGTGGGGCGCCGGAACATCTTTATGCCGTCATCAAAGACGTTGGAATTGACCGAAAACATCCCTTCTCAAAAGAAAAAAAGACACATATCGAGCCAAAGACCATCAAAATTTCGGAACTGGAATCAATTTTACGGCTGCGCGGGATGACCGGACTTGGCCTTGTGCATTTTAAATCGCCGCCGTCCAATATCAAAACGCTCCAGGCTTTTCCCTGGTCGGAACAGGCGCCGACTTTGGTGATCAGCGAATGGCACGCCGATAATACCAGAGATAATGGACAATCGGTGCATGATGTTGCCGGTTTCCTACTCGACAAAGGTTATGTGGTTGTCGTGGCCGAATGGCAATCGGCGTCCCATGAACACGCGTCTACCTTCCACAAACTGGCATGCTATCCAACAATCATCGATCCGGCATCGAACAGATGCTTGACCATCGCTTTTAGAGGATCGCTGCTGCCCGAGCGTCTTTTAAAGATGTCGCTGCATTGTTTGGCATTTGGCACATTTTATATGAGCGTCGGGCTCAGGGTCCGAAGAACCCAAAATTGGGCGCACGGCCTATGGATAAACAGCATTAAGCCGCCATTACGGACCATCCGCGACTGGGTTCGGCACAGGCTGACACCGGCACGCGCGCGCTAGAGCATCGCTCGCTGTTTTGGAATCACTTGCGATGCTCTAAGTTATTGTTTGGTCGCGCCGTTTACGCGCAAAACCGCACACACTTTTGCGCACGGCGCTCTAATAGCCAGTCACGCAGAGCATTACGTGAACGCATTCGATAAAAAAAACGCCGCCATCGCGCACCTTGCCTCTGTCACAAGGGAAACTCTGCAGAAGGCGGTGGATCGGCGCGGATCCGCCATGCTCGCCTTATCGGGCGGTGCCACACCCCGGCATTATTTGCCGGCGATCTTAGCCATGGATTTGGACTGGTCGTCGATCACCCTGGCCCTGACTGACGAGAGATGGGTGCCGCCCGATCATCAAGACTCCAACGAGCGCATGATCAAAAGTCTTGTTTCCGGAACTGCCGCCGCCCAGGCACAATTCATCCCTCTTTGGCAGACCGATAGCTCGCCGGAAGAGGCCGCAAAACTGGCCAGCCGAACCGCTCGGAAAAGTGGTCTTGAAATTGATTGTGTCCTCTTGGGCATGGGTATGGACGGGCATATAGCTTCCTTATTTGCCGCACACCCGACCCTGAATAGCCAACAGGCGTATTGGATCAGCACGCCGAAGCCGCCGGCACCAAACGCCCCTTATCGGCGAATCAGTCTGTCACCGCGCGCCTTGTTGAAGGCCCATCGGATCTGTTTGGTATTGATGGGATCGGCCAAACAGGAAGTATGGCGCAAAACATGGTATGATTCCAATAAGCACCACGAATGGCCGGTTCGTTTGCTCAATGCCCATGACAATTTATTAACCATCTGCTTGCCTGAGGCAGAGTGAGGGGATCGGGCAAGCACGCGCTGACTTTGTTCCATCGCCGTGATAACTTGGCCGGTGCTCTAGGCAATTGCGGCTTATGCGTGGAGTGACTATCATAGTCGTCATTACCCTTTTGAATTGTCGGTGATACTTAAGCTTTTGCTGTCACGGGATTACGTAAACGATGAACGCTTCGACGATCGACCCAGGACAAATGATTTTGGTCACCGGGGGTAGTGGATTTATCGGCAGCCACATGGCCGATCTGCTCAGCGAAACGGGTTACAAGGTCCGTATATTTGATCGAAGAGATTCACCTTATCGGCGCCCCGAACAGGAAATGATTATCGGTGATTTGTTGGATCCCGAAAAACTGGCCGAAGCAGCCAAGGGATGCGCCGCCATTTACCATTTCGGAGGCATCGCGGATATAGACGAGGCCAACAAGGCACCACATGCCACGGCACAAATCAATGTTGTGGGTACGGTCAACGCTTTGTGCGCAGCACAAGAGGCAAAGGTAAAAAGATTTCTATTTGCCAGCACGATTTACGTCTATTCGAATGCCGGAGGCTTTTACCGGGCAAGCAAGCAATCCTGTGAACGTTTCATTGAGACCTTTGGTGATCTTAACGGACTCGATTACACAATATTGCGATTTGGAACTCTCTACGGCCGGCGCGCAGGTATAACGAACCGTGTTCACGCGATGATTCATCAAGCCTTGAAGGAAGGGTGCATCAAACATCCCGGCAACGGTAATGCGTTACGCGAGTTTATACATGTTAGAGATGCGGCACGGCTGGCCGTTAAGCTATTAGACCCTCAGTATGCAAATAAACATTACATTTTGACCGGTCCTGAGCGGCATCGTATTTCGGAAGCAGCAGAAATGATACGTGAGATGCTTCCTGGAGAGATCAAAATCGAATTCGCGGGTGGCGATCCGGAAGGACATTACGAACTGACGCCTTATGCATTTAACCCACAAATCGGACATAAATTGGTACCGAATGATTTCGTCGATTTTGGTCAGGGCCTATTGGATTGCATCAACGAGCAATATCGCCATGATGATGAGAGTCTGGCCTTGTGACGGCGCATTGTCGCAAAATTTCATAAAATGCGGGGAACTCCAACAAATGCGCATCAACAATAATTGGGAGAAGGCCTTGCATGCCACGATGGGACCTTAAAGCGCGACTGGCGGCCGGCGATACGACGATCGGATCATGGCTTAATTTCAGCGACCCGTTACTCGCAGAGATGATGGCGCGAGCCGGATTTGATTGGCTTGTGGTGGACATGGAGCATGGCACGGCATCCCATGGTGATCTCGTCCGTATAATTCAGGTTTTGGATTTGGCCGGTGTGCCGGCTCTAGTGCGCGTTGGTGCCAACGACCCGTATCTCATTAAGCGGGCCATGGATGCCGGCGCCTGCGGCGTTATCGTGCCTATGATCATTTCGGCGGCGGAAGCCATTGCAGCTCGGGATGCACTTTATTACCCGCCAAAAGGTCGGCGAGGCGTCGGCCTCACCCGTGCCCACGATTTTGGTATGGATTTTGACGCCTATCGGGTACAGGCCCAGCAGAATTCCCTGCTGATCGTTCAAATCGAACACGTCAAAGCGGTTGAGCGTCTGTCCGAAATTTTAGATGTGGATGATGTGGACGGTTTTATTGTTGGTCCCTACGATATGTCCGGTTCTATCGGTAAACCGGGTGAACTCGACGATCCCAAGGTTGTCGCCCTATTGGATAAAGTGACGGACATCATGACGAGGCAACCAAAACCCGGGGGCGTTCATATTGTTCACTCGGACCGACAAGCGCTAAAGATGCGGCTCGAACAGGGCTATCGGTTCATTGCCTACGGTACCGAAATGGTGTTCTTGGCAGAAAAGCTGCAAGATGAGATGGGCTTCATTCGCAGCTTAAAGGAGTTGCGCTGACCGTGACCGTGGTGGCGATGATCTCCATGAAGGGCCACTCAAGTCGGGTTCCTGGAAAAAACCTCCGGCCGTTTCTCAAGCGGCCTCTTTATAGTTGGATATTGGATACGTTGCTCAACGCCAAACGTATTGATCAAGTGATCGTGGAGACTGATAGCAACGAGATTCAAGAAAGTGTCCAAACGTTGTACGATCTTCCTGTCTTTCGCCGACCACCAGAGCTGGTCGGGGATCATGTGCCAATGAATGATCTGATCGCTTTCAATATGAAAAACGTGCCGGCAGATGTCTATGTGCAGACACATGCGACCAATCCTCTTCTGAAATCAGAAACCATAGACCGCGCTATCGCCACGTTCCTTGAGAATATAGATAGCTATGACAGTTTATTTGGTGTGATCGAAAGGCGTACGCGGTTATTTTGGCCCGATGGCCGTGCCATCAACCACAATCCCGACGAACTCATTCCAACCCAGGACTTGCCGCCCGTCTGCCAAGAGAATTCAAATATCTATGTGTTCACGAAGCAAAGTTTCGCAAAGCGAAATCATCGAATCGGCGTTCGGCCCTACCTATTTTCGATTGATCAGTGGGAGGCCATAGACATCGATGATGAGATTGATTTTCAATTTGCGGAATTTCTAGCGTCACGGAAACTGCAAACAAGCGGCAACTGACCGACAAATCAAGAAGGCGTACATGCGGCCGGAATGACGGTAGAGAATAAATCAGCGATCCAATCGGAGTTTGAACGACACGGAGCCGACGGCACGGATGGGAAAAATAGTCACCGATATCCGCGCTTGCTGGTATTCGACCTTACACACATAGGCGGCGGCACGGCAACGGGTGAGCTCAAACAAGCTCTGTTTGGCGGGTGGCCCTATGATCGCTATTTGCAGTTTTATGGCACCGGCTCATTAGGCATCGGCCTCGCACGTCTTGATCGAAGATTGAACGATGGGCGGCCAATCAGTACTGGCGCCGCGCGGCAAATTAGTATTGAGTTTGATCCGGAGGTGATTCTGTATCGCCCCGTGCCCGACAATGCAGTGCTTCATGATCTAGCCATGTCGGTCATCGATGAACTCGCAGCGCCGTTGATGACTTGGATTGTCGATGACTGGCCGACGCGCTTACTTGCGGACCAGCCGACGCAAGCTAAAAGCCTGGAAAACGATCTCAAACATCTTTTACGGCAATCGCAAGCGTGCTTAAGCGTTTGCGATGCCATGTCTCAGGCCTTCGAGGCGCGTTACGGTGTCGCCTTTCGCGCGTTCGCAAATGCCGTGAACCCTGAAGATTGGCGAGACGCGCAACAGGCCGGAGACCTGCCTGACCGACCATTTGTCATTCGCTATGCCGGTGCGCTCGCGGATAATATGACACGCGAGAGTGTGCTGGATGTTGCCCGCGCCGTTGAAGACCTTGCCGATAAGTTTCCCATCACGTTGGAAATCAATACGCAGCCCCACTGGTTCGATCAGGCTAAGAATCACCTGTCGAAATTGAAGAATACGCGCGTATCGATCAAATCACTTACGCCAAACGACTATCGCGCCTGGCTTCGGGGCGGCGATGCGGTTCTGATTGCTTATAATTTCGACAGGCGCTCGATGGATTATGCGCGCTATTCCATGGCCAATAAAATGCCCGAATGCCTTGCCTCGGGCGCGGTCGTCTTGGTGGTCGGACCAAAGGGCGTGGCAACGGTCGATTATCTCGACGCACTTGAATGTACGCAGCTGGTTGATGAGCCGTCACCAGAAAAGCTCAAGGCAGCGATCAGAGAACTCAAAGCAGATCCAAATAGACGTAGGAACATGGCGGCCGCGGCCCAAAAAGTTGCCTTCGAAAAACACAATTTGAAAACGGTGAGCGGCCAATTTCGGCGGACCGTCGTTGAAGCCGTAACAGATCGTCCGGTAGGAGACAGAAGTTCACTTCTATGTAGACCCTTCACCTTCGACGATCATGCATCCATGAATGAAAGTCTTTTTGTTTGGCAAATTGCGACACTCAAATCCCGGGCCAATCGCGCAATTATGGTCGATGTGGGCGCGCATCATGGGTCTTCCTTATCTTTCTTTGTAGAAGGCGGCTGGCAAGTCTATGGCTTTGAGCCGGATCCGGTGAACCGCCAGAAATTAATCGAGCGATACGGTCAATATGATAATTTGGAAATTCTGTCGAACGCCGTCAGCGACGTAGAATGTGAAGAAGTCGACTTTTTCTCATCGGACGTAAGTTCGGGCATCAGCAGCCTTAAACCGTTTCATAGCTCTCATAAGATATCGGGGGTCGTAACAACAACCACGCTTAATCGCTTCTTACAAGAACACGAGCTCGATCACATCGACTTCCTCAAGATTGATGTGGAGGGATTCGAGATGGATGTCATGCGCGGCCTTGATTTCATGCGGGTGATGCCCGACTATGTCCTGGTTGAATATGAAAACGGTAAAACCGTGCCACGCGGCTATACCTCACATGATCTGGCCGAGTTTCTTGCCGGCCGCAATTACCAGGTTTTTGTCAGCGAATGGCACCCGATCACGCAATACGGTAAGCGGCACAATTGGCGTTGCCTGAAGTTGTATCCCTGCGACATCCCGGAAGCGTCATGGGGCAATCTCATTGCTGTAAAGACAGAGCTATCCGATGGTGAGGCTCTCGATGCCTTAGGAGAAGCCTTAAACAAAGCGGATTACGTCCGGCGCAAAAAACACCAAATATTCGACGCCGAAGAGTTCGAACAAACACTCGAGTCAATATTGAAAAAGGACCGATCTGGCGGAGCAATAAGGCAGGCCGTGAACTTTTATAAACGACTATCGGGACATTCTGACTCTTCCGATTCCGGTCTGCCCTACCTTTACACACGGATCGCCACGGACATCGAGCGTCGCAATACGACACTTTTCCAATTGGGCCAGTTCGTTATGTGGAGCTTGCGTTTGATGAGAAGAAACATGGCTTGGGTCGCGGCCTTTGTCCTGCTTGCGGTTATCGCTCCTGCGATTGTCGCTGTTAGTTCGTTGGGTGACGCCTATCGGCCCTGGCCGACCCTAGTGAGCGGCGGCGCGTTGCTCGGCCTTCTGATCGCTCTGGTTCTCGGCTTTACAACCACAAGACTTAATCGCAAAGTCAAACAGCCTATCAAGCGCGGCGCCTAGAGTGTTTCCAGGAAAAGTGGGCACCGGTTCACGCCAAACCGGGCGCCGATACCTGACCCATATTCGGTGACCGCGGCTGGGCCGAGGCCCCTTGTCCCAGTGGACAGAGCCTTCCGGTAAGGCTTATTTGGATCGCGACACTCGCATAGGCAGCCGGAACTTCCCCAAACCTGTGCTGACCCGATCAGAGGTTTGATCAGACGCCAAATTCGAGACCATCCGACATAAGCTGACATCTTAAGAGGAGATCACTATCATGCGAGTTGGCATTGTTCTCAATCCCAGCGCATCGGCGGCAACCTTTGCCGAAAATGCAGCACTGGCCGAAAAACACAGTCTGGAAGCGGTATGGACGGCCAATCACGTTTCGTCGCGAGATCCTTTCATGTGTTTCACGGAAGCGGCGCGCATAACGAACAAGATCCGTATGGGACCTGTCGCCATTAGTCCCTTCGAATTGCATCCGTTGAAAATGGCAAATCTGTTACTTACGCTTAACGAGATGTCCAATGGGCGGACCGACATTGTGATCGGCGGTGGCGGCGAAACAATGATCGCCATGAACTTGAAACCCACTTTTGAATCCATGCACCCGAAAATGGTGCCGGCCGTGCGCGAATGCATAGAATTTATCAAACAAGCTTCGCCCGACAAATTGCTGAACTTCGAAGGCGATGTTTACCAGGTGCACGGCTATCAGCCAAAATGGGCTACGCAAGAACCGCCCCGCCTTTATGTCGCCGCTTCCAAAAAACGAATGATGCGTATGTCTGCCGAGGTGGCCGACGGTGTCATGATGAGCGACGGCACATTGCCTATGGTTAAAGATTCCATGGAGATTCTTAAAGCCGGTTTGGCCGCTACCGGCCGCTCAGTCGCAGACTTCCGGATCAACAATCTCTATGCCTGGCATGTAAAAAAAGACAAAGACGAGGCCGTGCACGAAGCCCGGCGTAAACTTTGGGTGCGCGGCATGTTGCTACCTTGGTATTTGGAACCGTTCCTGAGCGAAGCGGATGTGCAATTGGTGCAAGACAAGATGGATTCGTTCATGAATGCCTATTTCGCCGAGAGTCATGAGATCGAGGGCGTGCCGGAACGAATTCTCGACGCGTTGGTTGAGAATGTAACCCTGACCGGCAGCGTGGATGAGCTCGACACACTGATTGGTCATTTAAAGGAGTTCGAGGCGGCGGGCCTTAACGAGATTTCTCTTCGCATTTACGACGACGTACCGGAAGCGATACGTCTCATCGGCGAAGAGGTCATACCGGCCCTACGGTGAATTGGCGCTTGTTGCGCGACACTTTCACAAAAGATGGACTCCCTAACGTGCTCTCAGTCTTTGTTTTGTCGCGCATTCGGACGGAAAACCGGTGCCCACTTTTCCTGAATGCGCTCTAATCGTCGCGCAATTCTCGTTTGAGTACTTTACCTCCCACATTACGGGGCAGGGCGTCGAGAAAATCGACCGCCTTTGGAATCTTAAAGTCCGCTATTTTATCTTTACAGAAATCAATAACGTCCCGCTCGCTCAGCTCGCCGCCCGGCTGGCGGACAACAAAGGCCTTGACCTGCTCGCCCCATTTCTCATCGGGCACACCAGTAACCGCCACATCGGCAATGGCCGGATGTTTGAACAGAACCTCCTCGATCTCACGGGGATAAATGTTGATGCCCCCGGAAATAATCATGTCCTTTTTCCGGTCGACAATATAAATGTGGCCTTCCTCGTCGCGCTTTGACAAATCCTCCACCGTTACCCAATCGCCACGGAAAGCGGCTTCCGTTGCCTCCGGACGCTTCCAATAGCCGTTGAAGAGATAAGGGCTTTTGGAGAACAATTCGCCGACCTCGCCCGGTGCGCATTCGTTGCCCTTATCATCGACAATTTTCACCAGCGTCATGGGGAAGGGTTGACCGACGCAGCGTTGCTTGCGCAGCTGATCCGGCGGCCTCAAATTCGAAACGATGCCAGCCTCCGTCGAACCGTAGCTTTCGTGAAGCATACCGGACCCGAAATAATCGATGATCTGTTCCTTAGAGGCTTGTGCGAGCGGCGCAGCATTGGAAATGATCGTGTGCAGGGTCGGCGCGCGATTGGCCTCCAGAATAGAATTCTCAAGAGAGAAAATGCCGTGGAAATGGGTTGGAACGGCAAAGAATCCGGTGATGTTCTCGGCCTTGAGAGTCTTTAACAGCACCTCCGGGTCAAAACGATCCAGGATCTCGACGAATCCACCGAAGAAAACCGGTGCCAACCCAAAAATCATGCCCGCCCCATGGCATAGGGGCGCCAGTGCGAGAAACCGGTCCTCCGGCGAATAGCACCCATATTCTGTAGCCATGGCGAATAGGGAGAGAACGCGCGAGCGGTGCGGAACCAGCACGCCCTTTGGGATGCCTGTCGTGCCCGACGTGTAAGGGATCGTGAACACATCCCATTCGTTGACTGCCGGTGGTTTGGCCAAGGGCGCGGCCTGCGCGATCCAATCTTCGAACTCGGGCCCAATGACCATGATGCGTTTCACCGTCTCAAACGGGCTGTCCTTGATTGCTTCGGCACTGGCGGCATCTACGAATACAACTTTTGCCTCTGCGTCATCGCAGATGGTCACTATCTCCGCCGCCGCGAGCCGCGGATTGACGGTCGCCAGCGCAAGCCCCGCCTGTGACGCGCCTATGACAATCTCCAAATACTCGATGCTGTTGTTCGACACGATCGCCCCGTGATCGCCGGGGCCATAGCCTAGATCCCCCACAATAGCGCTGGTCACGCGATCAATGCGCTCCATGAATTGGGCATAAGTGCGTGTGTTTTTCCGATGTTTAAGGGCAATCTTATTTGGATCTCGCTTGGTCGCTGCCCGAACGCCATCGGCGAACGACAAATGCTGAAACGAGCGCGGTAGGTCGAGAGCTGGCATGGCCGTTTCAACCTTTTTGGCGATTTACCCTGGCAGCTTGAAGACACGAAGGGCATTGTCCCGCATCAAGAGACGCTTCGATTCTTCACGAAAACCGAGATCTTCAATTTCCCGGACGGCGCGTTCCGGATCGATGACGGGCCAATCGGTGCCGAACATGACTTTTTCCCGACCATACGTATTGGCGTAATGGACCAACTCTTTGGGCCAATACTTGGGTGCGTAAGCATCCCCCGCCATGTAGACGTTCTCATGCTTCCAACACATGGCAATCATTTCATCCGCCCACGGAACGCCTATATGAATGCCCAAAAGCCGCAATTCCGGAAAATCAATCGCCACTTGATCAAGACATATAGGGCGGCCCACGCTCGGTAGACGCCGATTTCTTGAATAGATGAGATTTTGCCCCACCTGCATCATGATGGGAATGTCGAGTTCACAGCATTTCGCATAATAAGGGTAATATTTGGCATGATCCGGCGCCAGTGCAAACCAGTGAGGATAGAGATGGGCGCCGACGAATCCGTATTCCTTTACGGCCATTTCCAGGTCACGCAGGCCCTGCATGCCGCGAAACGGGTCGACCCCGGCAAGACCGGAAAAACGATCAGGGTATTGCTGGCAAATTTCATGAACGCGTTCGTAAGGTATCTCAAATGATTCCTTTACATTGAGATCCCCGGCTCGAACCGCAATCAGAAGAGAGCGTTCGATACCGGCCCGGTCCATTTTTTCGAGATAGTTTTCAATGGTCACACCGCCGCGCATGTCTTCCGTCATGCGCACTTGCTTTTTGAATTCCTCGTCGAGACCGGTCTGTCCGTTTTCGACTTCTTGCGGTGTAAACAGATTGCAGACGATATCAATGGCGCCAGACATGGTTCTTTCACCCATTCTTTGATAGCTTGCCCGTCAAGAACGACGTCGTCTCTTAATACTGTTAATGCGCTCTAACGCGGCGGTGACTTAGCTTAAATCGACCGCCGCGCCAAATTTGGTTGACGGAATTACTGCCCATCCAAACTCCAGGGTCCGGTGCTTTTTGAGCGAACCGGAAGACCGGCGATCACCGGCCCTTGCGTCTTCGGGTCGTAATTCAGTGCTTTCGCTTTAACGATGATTTGTTCTTCAATGGTCACCCAATTAACCAGGCTGCCGTCCAACCGGAAGATCCAGGTGGTGCCTTTCTCTTCACCGGCCATGAAATGACCGTGTTTTACTTTTGCCGGACGGAAGAAATAAGTGCCCGGGTCGGCGCGGCCGAAATTGTATTCCATGTGGCCGCTAATGGTGTAGGCCTCTTCAAACACCGGATGATGGATCAAACGATTATCGGACCAGCCGGGCGGCGCCCAGCACAGAATAGTGATAAAGCCCGTGTCGAGTTTTTCTCCGGGCGGATCCCGGTAGAGCGGCTTCAGCATCAACTCCCATTGGGTGTCGCCTTCGAAGATGTTGGGCATCCAAGCAATTTTGTTGCTGTCCACAACGGTGAGCGTGCCTGGCTTGGATGAAATCGTGTTGCCGCCCTGGGTGATTTTATCGGTCCGGTTCTGGTCCGATACGGAAAAACCCCAATCGCCGTATTCACGGAACAGCAAGACTTCGGTGCCTTCCTTGGCAAAAATGTCGGGCACACGCAAACCCGCCGGGGCACGCCAATAGCAGCCTTCGCGCAATACGTGATTGCCCAATCGCACTTCGCCCTTCAAGACATACCATTCCGTATCGGCTTCGTGAAAACCGCCGGGACGCGTCCAATCGCCATCGAAGCGTAGCTTGGTCGACGCCGCGCCATTTTCCTCGTCATAACAGAGGTTTCTCTGCGCGACTTTACCCTCTCCCTTGGGCAATTCAGCGTAATGCCAGCACAAATCATCTTGTTGTATCAGTTCAACATGTGGCCTCATGGTTGTTTCCTTCTTCATCCAAACAAGACAAAAACTGACGCATTATCAGAACCTGTTCAAAGCGGCCGAACAAGATCTTTCGGCCTACGGAAACGGATCCGTATGAAATCTTTCCGTGCGAACGCGTTCGAAGGCTTTGCCGATCCCTTGATTGGATCCCGTCACCAATGCCGTACAGCCCGCGACCTCGAACGTCATTGTCGCCTCCCCATGTGCTTATTTTGCCCCTATAGAAACCCGTCGGTACGGACTTGTCCATAACCAGCCATCTGCGTAACTAAAGCGCGGAGACCGGTTGTACGATGGGTCTAATGGGGATCGCCAATGTATGCTGGTGATCGTCGGGGCCGATGAGTGGGGCAACAAAGATATTCTGGGCCTTGTGGACGGCTATCGCGAAAGTGCCCAAAGCTGGCGGGAGTTGCTTGTGGATCTCAAACGTCGCGGCCTTGACCTGACCCCAATCACGCAGCCACCTTCTATGTAACCATTATTGTGTTTGAGGTGCACCCATTCTTAGGATCACTTGGCTGGCTATTTTCTACTGTTTTCGCTTACGGCGGACCGGATGCACCGCTGCG
>Ga0114950_10001506_pt1 | contig 17564 bp, 16 predicted proteins | sample N075metaG_FD_83503 | JGI IMG/M metagenome (GOLD analysis project Ga0114950, IMG submission 83503) | Deep subsurface microbial communities from Kermadec Trench to uncover new lineages of life (NeLLi) - N075 metaG | ecosystem: Environmental > Aquatic > Marine > Ocean trench > Sediment | place... | reverse complement strand
TATACCGTCGAGCATTGGTAATTCTGCGGGCGTGCTGATGGGTCGGGATTTTCAGGGCGATCTGGGCCGGCCGGGGATCGGGTTGTATGGCGGCAACCCATTCAGTGACCGGCGCAATCCCATGAAGGTTGTGGCAACCCTGGAAGAGCAGATTATGCAACTGCGAGCGGTTCCGGCAGGCGTGAGCGTCGGGTATGGGGCAACGTATGTTGCGCCCGATGATCGGCTGATGGCCGTTCTCGGGCTCGGTTATGCCGACGGAGTGCCGCGCTCATTATCGAACCGTGGGTACGTTGCTATCGCAAACGGCAGCCGTTGTCCGATTCGGGGGCGAATCTCCATGGATCTAATGGTCATCGATGTGACGGGCAACGAAGTCAGTGAAGGCGATTGGGTGGAGTTGATCGGCGAAGATGTTTCCCTCGATGAGGTGGCACGATGGGCGGACACGGTTCCCTACGAGATTCTCACCGGCCTGGGTTCAAGAATACCGCGGATTTATTGCTGAAACTGCCAATCTGAATATTTCGAATCCACCGGCAACTCGATCATAGCCCTGGGTTCTATCCGAGATTCCAGGTTGAGCAACTCAACTGCGGTCTCGAGATCGCGGTTGGCAAGGTCGATGTTGCCCCGTACCCGGTGGACGAACATTCGGTTGTAGTAGGCGAGTACCGACCTCCCGTCACTTTCATCAATTGCCCCCTGATAGCTCCCGGACGCCTCCTCGTAACGGCGTAAGCGCCATAACAGGTTGCCACGATTGACCAGGAGAGCCGGTTCGTTCGGAAGAATCTCCAGAGCACGTTCGATGTCGAACAAGGCAGCTTCCAGATCGTCTGAGTGACTCCTGATCAGGGCGCGATTGGTATAGGCGGCTGCACGGCCCCGATCGTCGAATATCGATGTCTCGGCGAGCGCCCGGTTACAGGCCTCGATCTCGCCGCCTTGTGCGAGCGCTGTCTGGTAACACAGCTCCTGCGCACTGACAGATGGTTCATCGATCTGGTTGGTCGACTCGAATTCCAGCGGTGGTGGTGTTTCCGGCACCGGTCGGCTATCCAGTTCGACCGCGTGGGTTAACCCGCAGGTGAGCCAGACCAGCAATGCCAACCCAAGGTCAAAGCAGGACGATTTGCGTTTCATGACGGCAAGTTTACCTGTTGGCAGCGCGCTCGGGAAACGAACACGGTATATTGGCAGTTCGATTTGTTGCGGGTGAGATGATGGGAGAAGTAAATCCGAACGGGCTTCTGAAGGGAAAAGTTGCGGTGGTTACCGGCGCGAGTCGCGGCATAGGTGAAGCCATCGCGCTACGTTACGCGATGGAGGGAGCCAAGGTCGTGGCATCCGCAAGAACCGTCGAAGAAGCGGATCATTATTTGCCGGGAACCATCACCCACACGGTAGAAAGGATCATAAACGCGGGCGGACAAGCACTTGCCGTGCGCGCGGATCTTGCCCTGTCCGAAGACCGTCACCAGTTGATCGAGTCTGCTTTGGAGGCCTATGGGGTTGTCGACATTCTCGTCAACAATGCAGCGATCACCTATTTCATCCCGGCCGCCGACTTCCCGGAGAAGCGTTTCCGGCTGATGATGGACGTGCAGGTGTGGGCGCCTTTTGAGCTCAGCCAACTCGTTCTGCCCGGTATGCGGGAGCGTGGGGAGGGCTGGATTCTCAACATATCGTCACATGCCGCTCTGCATCCGGATAAAACCCTGTCGGGGCACGGTGGCTCTGTTTACGGTATGTGCAAAGCGGCTCTGGAAAGGTTCACGACGGGTCTCGCCCAGGAGATGTTTGATGAGAATATCGGGGTAAACGTAATCTCTCCCGGCTTAGTTGCGACACCGGGTGTGATGCATCACAAACTGATCAACGAATCCAACAAGGACCGCGTAACTCCCGTTGAGCATATGGCCGAAGCGTGCCTGCGTTTGGTGCATGGCAGTCCTCAAGAGATGACGGGTCGGATCGATTACGCTGATGAACTCATGAATGAATTCAACCTGAGGGCCGCAGATCTGATCTGAAATTCGCACATCGCTGCGATGGTGGTCGAGGAACGTGGTGATTGTCTTACGCAACCGCGTTGAGGGTGGGCGTGCTCTAAGTGCGCCTAATCTTAAGCGCCTCCGGCGAGGTCGCACTTAGAGCATCCCCGACCTCGATGCGACTGCTCCGGATGACCTGGCCGATCCCTTGCGCTTTTTTTCAGCCTGACTAATCCCGAATTGGCAGCTCGGTCTTTTTGGTCACGGTTCGCAGTGCGAAGCTCGAGTGTACCCGGTCGACGCCCGGCAGCCGGGTCAGATACTGGCTGTGTATGCGCTCGTAGTCGCGAGCGTCTTTGACGATGACCCGCAGTAGATAGTCCGAGTCTCCCGACATCAGATAACACTCCATGACTTCGGGTAACTCCTTGGCGGCCACCTCGAAGGCGGCCAGGTCGTCCTGCTGTTGGCTGGTCAGGGTGATCTGCACGAACACGTTGTCCGGATAGCCGGCCATGGACTGATCCACCAGGCAGACCTGGCCTCGGATCCACCCGGAAGTCTCCAGTCTGCGCACACGTCTGAGGCAAGCAGATTCCGACAGATTGGCGAGCGCCGCCAGCGCGTGGTTCGACAGCTTGGCGTTCTGCTGAAGTTCATGGAGAATAACACGGTCGATTCGGTCAATTTTGACGGTTTCTTGTGTCATATAGACAATATCATCCTGTTTATTGCGTATTTCATTCAAATCTATCAGAAAACGCAACAATAAGTCATGGGAAATTTACTACCATTTACTGATCAACTTGAGAGGTGGCGTCATGCGGATCGGTGTACCGAAGGAGATCAAAGTTCACGAGTATCGGGTCGGGCTCACCCCGGCTTCCGTAGTGGAGCTGACCTCGGCGGGTCATGAGGTAATCATCGAGTCGGGTGCGGGTGCGGGCATTGGCTTTGAAGACGAGCAATACGTGAGCGCCGGAGCCACGGTTGGTGAGGTGGAAGAAGTGTTCACAAGCGAACTCGTGGTGAAGGTCAAAGAGCCTCAACTCGAGGAATGCGAGCGATTCAGTGAAGGTCAGATGTTGTTCACCTATTTACACCTCGCCGCAGACCGTCCGCAGGCACAAGCGCTCATGCGTTCCGGCGTCACCGCAATCGCCTATGAAACCGTGACGGCGGCGGCTGGTGGCTTGCCGTTACTCACACCGATGAGCGAGGTTGCCGGACGCATGTCGGTGCAGGTTGGTGCGTATGCACTGCAGAAAGCAAGCGGAGGACGCGGCACGTTACTTGGCGGCGTCGCCGGGGTTGCCCCAGGCAAGGTAGTCATACTCGGTGGCGGTATCGCAGGCTCCAATGCCGCTACCATGGCGGTGGGCATGCAGGCCGACGTCACCATACTGGATAAGAGCGTTGAGCGAATGACCTGGTTGAGTAACCATTTCCAGGGTCGCGCCAAAGTTTTGATGGCGAGTGATCAGAACGTTCGCGAGCAAGTACTGCAAGCTGACCTCGTGATTGGCGCAGTTCTCATTCCGGGCGCTGCGGCCCCGAAGCTCGTGAGCCGGGAAATGGTCAGGGCCATGCTCGACGGTGCCGCCATGGTTGACATTTCCATCGATCAGGGCGGTTGCTTTGAAACCAGTCGACCAACAACTCACGATGCACCCACCTATATGGAAGAGGGCGTGGTTCACTACTGTGTGACCAACATGCCCGGTGCGGTTGCACGCACGTCGACGATCGCTCTGAACAACGTAACGCTGCCTTACGTGCGGGCGTTAGCGGATCTGGGTTGGCAAGGTGCGTTTGCGGCTAACCGGCACTTTGCCGAGGGCCTCAACGTACACCAGGGCAAGATACGCCACGGCTCGGTTGCCACGGCACTGGGCATGGACGTGGTACCCATTCGCTGTGCGGCCTGACGATCCGAGAAAATCTCCGCATAGTTCACTGAAGGTTATTTAGTCAGGACGCCGGTAGCGTCCCAAACCTCGCGAGCTTATCCTCGTGTTGTCGAACTTCAAGTCACGGGTACGTATCATGGCAGATCTGCTGCATAACCAATTTCCGCCGGACTCCCTGGAAGCCAAGGATCTCGAGCACCTGCTTCATCCCACCACGAACTTGAAACAGCACCACGAAGTAGGCCCCGTGGTACACGTACGCGCCGAGGGCGTGTACCTGTGGGATAATCAGGGTAAACAATATATTGAAGGTATGTCGGGGCTGTGGTGTACCGCGTTGGGATACGGCGAACGCGAACTGGTGGAAGCCGCGACAAAACAACTCAAGCAGCTCAGCTATTCACAGCTTTTCGGTGGCAAAACCAACGAACCGAGCATTCTGCTCGCGGAAAAACTGAAAGCCATGGTGCCTTTTAATGCTGGCCGGGTGTTTTTCGGGCTGTCGGGAAGCGATGCGAACGATACCCAGATCAAGCTCATGTGGTACTACAACAATGCCATTGGTCGCCCCGAAAAGAAAAAGATCATCAGTCGCACTCGGGGTTATCACGGTGTGACGATTGCTTCCGGTTCGCTTACCGGCCTACCGCAATTTCACAAGCACTTTGATCTACCTATTCCTCAGGTCCTGCATACGGATTGCCCGTACTACTATCGCGAGGCAAATGACGCGGAAACCGAACAGGATTTCGTCGACCGGATTGTCGGTAATCTGGAGCAACTCATTGTTCGCGAAGGTCCCGAAACCATCGCGGCGTTCATCGCTGAACCGGTTATGGGTGCCGGTGGGGTCATCGTCCCGCCGCCCGGCTACTTTCAGAAAGTGCAGGCGTTGCTGAAAAAATACGACATCTTCTTCATCGATGACGAAGTGATCTGCGGTTTCGGTCGTACGGGTCGCGCGTTCGGTGCCGAAACCTTCGATATCGACCCGACCACCATGAGTCTGGCTAAGGCGATTTCCTCTGCGTATCTGCCGTTGAGTGCCGTATTGATTCCAGAATTCATGTACGAACCCTTTATTGAAGCCAGTGGTGAGATTGGCACGTTTGGTCACGGGTTCACCTATTCCGGACATCCCGTTTGTGCAGCCGTTGCGCTTAGAAATGTGGAACTCATGGAAGAGCGTAACATTTTCGAGCATGCGGCAACTGTTGGCGAGCTTTTCCAGGAACGCTTGCGCGGATTTGCCACCCATCCCCTCGTGGGTGACACCCGTGGCGTGGGGCTGATTGGTGCTGTCGAATTGGTTGCTGACAAGAAGACCAAAACATCGTTTGATGCGAAAAAGGGTGTTGGGGCGTATTTGATGGGTCGGTGCGAGGCTAACGGCGTCATTCTGCGAGCACTGGGTGACACGTTGGCATTCTGTCCGCCGTTGATTATCAATGCGGATCAGGTGGACGAGCTTTTCACCCGGTTCGAAACGGCATTGAACGAAACGCTCGACTGGGTACGGTAACAGTTCGTTTTAGGAAGAGAGAAAATGAAAGCATCTGACCTCTTTGTAGAGTGTCTCGAAGCGGAAGGTATCGAGTACATTTTCGGCGTTCCGGGTGAAGAGAATGCCGACTTCATGATTTCGCTCGAGGCCTCCGACAAGATCCGCTTCATACTGACCCGTCATGAACAAGGCGCCTCGTTCATGGCGGAGATATACGGACGATTGACCGGCAACCCGGCGGGCTGTCTCGGTACCCTCGGCCCCGGGGCAGCCAACCTGATTACGGGCGTTGCGGATGCGAACATGGACCGTGCGCCCATGCTGGTGCTGACAGGTCAGGGCGAAACCAGTCGATTGCACAAGGAGTCGCACCAGGTGATGGACGTGGTGGCGATGTTCGCTCCTGTTACCAAATGGGCGGAAACCATCCGCCATCCCGACACGATCCCCGAAGTCATTCGCAAAGCGGTGCGAATTGCGCGTTCGGAAAAACCTGGTGCGGTCCACATCGAACTGGCGGAAGATCTGGCTAAACAGGAGACTTCCAGCACCCCTATTACGCCTTATCGGTTTCGTCGCGCCGTTCCGGATGACAAGATAGTCAACGCAGCTTTCGATTTGCTCAAGAACGCTGAGCGTCCGGTGATACTTGCCGGGAATGGCTGTATCCGCCGTCGAGCGAGCAAACAGCTGCGGCTATTGTGTGAAAAAACGGGGATCGGGGTGATCAGCTCCTTCATGGCTAAAGGTGCCGTAGACGTGGATGCGGACTATTGCCTCTATACCGTCGGTCTCGGCAGCAAAGATCGCACGAATCTTGTGCTCGATGATGCCGATCTGGTGATCACGCTGGGATTGGACATGGTCGAATACCACCCGCGTCTGTGGAATCCGGGTAAAGACAAGAACATCGTTCATGCCGACTTCCTCCCTGCAGAAATTGACGAGTACTACCATCCCCGGGTAGAGGTGGTTGGTGATCTCGCGCACTTTCTATGGATGTTGAACGAGCGAGTCGACGCTGAACCGTTGCATTTCGACGTCACGCGGCAAAGAGAAATTCGAGCGGAGATGGCGGAAGATATTGCCGAGTACAAGGATGACGCCACCATCGGCACCATCCGCCCGCAAAAAGCGTTGTGGGATGCGAGAATGGTGTTAGGTCCTGACGACATTCTGCTTTCGGACGTTGGCGCCCACAAAATGTGGATCGCTCGGCACTACCACTGCCACGAACCCAACACCTGCCTCATTCCCAATGGGTTCTGTTCCATGGGATTCGCATTACCGGGGGCGATTGCCGCGGCGCTGGTATTCCCTGAGCGACGCATCCTGGGTATAGCCGGGGACGGTGGTTTTCTCATGAACGTGCAGGAGATGGAAACCGCCAAACGTCTCGGCACCGATCTCGTCATGATGGTGTGGGAAGACCACGGCTATGGACTCATCGAGTGGAAACAGCAAACTCAGTTCAATCGCCACACGGATCTGTCCTTTGGCAATCCGGATTGGCTGCTGCTCGCTGCTTCCTTTGGTTGGCACGGTCATCGCTGCGAAAACAGTGCTGATCTTCTGGCCACCCTGGAATCGGCGTTTGTGGAAGCTGGGCCCAGTTTGGTGGTGATACCCATCGACTACCGGGAAAACCAACTGCTAACGGAGAAGCTCGGCGAAATTACCGCGACAATCTAGGGTGATCGGTTGTTCGAAGTTTGGAAGAAAGATGGATCATCAGAAGCGAGGCGGAAGTCGTTTTCCCGGGGCGCCGGTAAGACTCATCCCTGAGGGCTCGCCATCCATGGCTCGAGACACCCTGGAAAACGACTTCCGCCTCGCTTCTCATCGAGATTCTTCCGGGATTCGAAAATGGGGTTCTTCCAGTGGTCGCAGATCGCGCCTTTGGTAGGCGGACGACATTCACTGCGGTTCTGTTCAACGAAGGTGTCCCGAGAACAGTGATGTGAAGAAACAGGTGTGGTTGAAGGAGGTGGTGAGGAAAGTCGAGGGGCTTTCCGGTTGGCGTCTTGCGGAAGGGAATCTGGATGGGGCGACAGAACGGCTGGGGGTTCGCATCGCGCTGCTGCGATCTGCGGTTAAGGCGGGTTACAGTTTCTACCACGAAAGTGCGTCGGAGATCATGGTGGTGTGGGACTACGTGTGGCGAAGCTCACGTTGTTACGAGGTCATGACCCAGGCGCTGTATTACTACCAGAATCAAGTCGACCTCGCGAAATCGGAGCTTGAGACGGTGACGGGGTGGATCGAGCGGTGTGATCGGTGGGGGCTCAGTGATGATCTGTCGAAGATTTACCCGAGGGCGGTCGAAAATTCTCCAGAGGTCATGACGCCGATCCGCAAAGTTTGGAATGGTTCTGATAACCCATGGAAACGGCGGCAATCGGTGGTTGGTCTTATCGAGTATGCCCGTAAACGAAAGCGCTTCCTGCCTTACCCAGAGCTGATTGCGTTCATCGAACCGCTGTTGACTGACCAGGATTATTACGTACCGAGAGGCGTGGGTTGGACGCTCAGGGAAATTTACAACGTATATCCGGCCGAGACGTTGCGTTTTTTTGAGAACCGGGCAGCCGTCGTCGATCCCGGGGCGTGGAGTGCAGCCACCGCAAAATTGGATAAGGCGACGAGAGCAAGTCTGAATTCTCTGCGTCGCGCAAATCGTGATAAATCAAAGGGACCGGTGGGAAGATCGTGACACTCCTGAGTCAACGACATTACCGTGCCTGTTCGCTGACGATTCGACTGCTCGTTATCGCCTCACTGGTGTTGTTCGGTTCCTGTGGGCGAGGCGATAGAGGCCGGCTCGAAGGCGTCGAGACAGCAACGCCGGGTGATTTTCGTTTCCTGGGGCGAAGTGCTCCCTGTTATCTCGAAGTGCAACAGGAAGCGCCGCGGTCCATCCGTGTCAACTGTTTTCATATCGATGGTGTGTTGCACATCCACTCGAATCGATTTGCCAAAATGCCACGCTTGCGCGGCGAAAGCTGGGTGGACACCCTGCGGCGTGATCCGCAAGCGCGAGTCGCGATTGCCGGTAACATATACCGACTGCGAGCGACGCCAATCGATGATGGCGAACTGCGGGAGTTCATACTTCATGAGCGCGGTTATCTGTATGCCTGGGATGGTATAACGGTCTTCAGGTTTGTCTCGACGGGTCAATCGGACAACCGCCAGACGCCCGCTTAGGTTTCCCGCCAGCCGGGGAAGTGCGACACTCGCCGCACGAAGAATAAGGACACGCCATGGCGGTTTTGTCATCACAGGTCGATGTTGGAAGTGCCATTTTCCAACACAATTCGGAGCACCACCGGGGTTTGAGTGCCGAGTTGCGTGAGCTGGTGGGTAAAATCTCCCAGGGGGGCAATGAGCGGTCACGTGAGCGTCACATTGCGCGCGGAAAGTTGTTGCCTCGCGCGAGGGTTGATCGGTTGTTGGATGCGGGCTCACCTTTTCTGGAGATCGGTCAGCTGGGTGGATTCGAGCTTTACGACGACTGGATTCCATCGGCCGGGATCATCACCGGTATTGGCAGGGTATCCGGTACCGAATGCGTGATTGTTGCCAATGATGCAACGGTAAAGGCGGGTACCTACTACCCAATCACAGTCAAGAAACATTTGCGCGCACAGGAAGTGGCATTGGAAAACCATCTCCCCTGTATTTACCTGGTGGACTCTGGCGGAGCGTTTCTCCCTATGCAGGATGAGGTGTTTCCGGATAAGACGCACTTCGGACGTATTTTTTACAACCAGGCCAATATGTCTGCACAGGGAATCCCTCAGATAGCCGTGGTCATGGGCTCCTGCACGGCGGGCGGTGCGTATGTTCCAGCGATGTGTGACCAGGCCATCATCGTGCGAAACCAGGGAACCATATTCCTCGGCGGGCCACCGCTGGTAAAAGCTGCGACCGGCGAAGAGGTGGATGCGGAAAGCCTCGGTGGCGGGGAACTACACAGTCGTATCTCGGGGGTGACGGATTATCTTGCCGAGAACGACGAACACGCCTTGTCGCTCGCCCGGGAGATTATCGACAACAGTCACATTCGCTATGAACAAACCGTAGAAATTCGTGCGGCCGAAGCGCCCGTGTACCCGATTGAAGAACTTTATGGGGTGCTGCCTACCGATACCCGGACCCCCTTCGACGTTCGTGACGTGATTGCGCGCCTGGTTGATGGTTCCGAGTTCCATGAGTTCAAAGCGCTCTATGGAGATACCCTGGTTTGCGGGTTTGCCCACATCGAAGGGGTTCCGGTCGCCGTTCTCGCCAACAACGGCATTCTGTTTTCGGAGTCCGCCCTGAAGGGCGCGCACTTCATTCAGTTGGCAGACAGGCGCGGGATACCCCTTGTATTTCTGCAGAACATTACCGGCTTCATGGTGGGTAAAAAGTACGAGAGCCAGGGGATTGCGAAGGATGGCGCCAAGATGGTTACTGCGGTAGCTTGCGCGCAGGTACCCAAATTCACGGTTGTCATAGGTGGATCTTTCGGGGCGGGAAACTATGCGATGTGTGGGCGAGCTTATGGGGCCCGGATGTTGTGGACCTGGCCTAATGCGCGAGTTTCGGTCATGGGTGGCGACCAGGCGGCTCAAGTATTGGCGACGGTTCGCCGTGACTCGACGACGGCGCGGGGCGAAGAGTGGTCGACGCTTGCGCAGGAGTCGTTCATGGAGGAGATCCGCGAGCAGTACGAACGTCAGGGGCATCCCTATTATGCCAGCGCGCGATTGTGGGACGATGGAGTCATAGACCCGCTCGACACACGCCGGGTACTGGCGCTTGCCTTGACCGTCGCCTGCCGGACGCCGCACAAACCAGAGAGCCGGTTCGGCATCTTCCGGATGTGAATGTTGTTTAGCAGTTTGTTAATTGCCAACCGCGGCGAAATAGCCTGTCGGATCATGAGGACCGCCCGCCGGTTGGGCATGCGCACCATTGCGGTCTACTCGGAAGCCGACGAACACGCACAACACGTTAAGCTTGCGGACGTTGCCCATCTGTTGGGGCCGGCACCGGCCATTGAGAGCTATCTGAACATCGATGCTGTATTGGCGGTTGCGAAGGCGACCGGGGCACGAGCCATTCACCCGGGATATGGATTCCTTTCGGAAAACGCTGAGTTTGCCGAGGCGTGCGCGTCTCAAAATGTTGTGTTCGTAGGCCCGGGTGCGGAGGCGATTCGGTTGATGGGTTCGAAGATAGAAGCCAAGCGTCTGGTCGCCGCCGCGGGTACCCCGGTGGTACCCGGGTATCACGAAGACGATCAGAGTGATGCCAGGTTGCTGGCGGCCGCGCGGGAAATCGGTTTCCCGGTGCTGATCAAGGCATCCGCCGGTGGCGGTGGCAAGGGCATGCGAAAGGTGAGTGATGAGAAGGATTTTGCGGCCGCTCTGGCAGGTGCGAGACGTGAAGCGAAAGCCGCGTTTGCGGATGACCGTATGCTCATCGAGCGATATCTGAAGGATCCGAAACATCTGGAAATGCAGATTCTTGCCGATCGATTTGGCCATACGTTGCACTTGTTCGAACGTGACTGCTCGGTACAGCGTCGACACCAGAAGGTCATCGAAGAAGCGCCAGGACCGACGGTTACGGATGCACAACGGGAGCGTATGGGTCGGGCAGCGGTACAGGCGGCCAAAGCTGTTGATTACGTCGGGGCGGGAACGGTCGAGTTCATTACGCAAGGAGACACCTTCTACTTCATGGAGATGAATACCCGGTTGCAGGTAGAACATCCCGTTACCGAAGCAATCACGGGTCTCGATCTGGTGGAGTGGCAATTGCGCATCGCGGCCGGTGAACCACTGAGTATTGAGCAGAAGTCAGTTAACAAGAATGGTCACGCGATTGAGGCACGAATCTACGCCGAGAATCCCCGTCGCAAGTTCCTTCCCTCCACCGGCAAACTGGTGAGGGTGAAATTTCCAGATAACGTCCGAGTGGATATCGGGGTTGTCGACGGCGATGTTGTAAGCATGCACTACGACCCAATGCTTGCGAAAGTGATTGCTCATGGCAAGACTCGAGAAGAGGCGCGGGTGAAGCTCAGTCGGGCGTTGGCCGAAGTGGAACTCGCCGGGGTGGAGCACAACGTGGACTATTTACGGGCGGTATTGGACCACGCGACGTTTCGCGCGGGTGATTACACCACCGGGCTCGCGGAACAGCATCACGGTGAACTGGTGCGCGAGCGTTCCGATCTGGGTGCAATCTGCGCGACACTTGCGTCCAAAGAGATGGCACAAGGCCTGAGGGTATGGGAGGTCACTGATGGCTTTCGCTTGAATCTGCCTCACAGTTATCGGCAGAGGTTAAAGAGAAACCGGAAAACGGTGTCGATTGTAATAACTGATAACGTTGTGTTGGTCGGTAACAATGAGCACGAGGTGAGTGATGTGGTTTGGAGGGGTTCGAAGCTCAACTGTCGAGTAGATGGCCAGTGGATAGACGCTCAGGTTATTTTCGAGGACAAGTCGATTTTTGTGATTCGCCACGGCGACACAGAGCGACTTGGACTTTACGAGGAAGACTTCGACGCACTGGCCCATGGCGCAGGTACCGCCGATCGAATCACTTCGCCTATGCCTGGTCTGGTCATTTCACTGGCGGTTCAGGTCGGTGACGTGGTGGCTGAAGGCGATGTGCTCATGGTGATAGAAGCCATGAAGATGGAACACAACATCAACGCACCGCGGGACGGAAAGGTTTCGGGTGTTGTGTGTGCCGTTGGAGATCGAGTCGAGGAAGGTATCGAATTGGTCACCTTCGAGGCGAAGTAGTTGGAGCACCAGGTTGACATTGCCTTGTGTGACCGACAGACGGCCTGAGGCCGTAGTATCATCCCTGCCCCTTTAATGCTCCCTAGAGACATCATGGATTTCGACTTTGGTCTCGGAGAAACGGTCGATCAGCTACGCAGGAGCGTGCAGCAGTTCGCTCAAAATGAGATCGCGCCCATCGCCGCCACCGTTGATGCTGATAACGAGTTTCCCCGCGAGTTGTGGCCGAAATTGGGGGATCTCGGCGTTCTGGGGATTACCGTGGATGAACAGTATGGGGGCGTAGGTCTCGGCTACCTTGCGCACTGTGTGGTCATGGAAGAAATCAGCCGCGCTTCGGCCTCGGTGGGTCTCTCCTACGGTGCCCATTCCAACCTGTGCGTCAACCAGATTCACCGCTTTGCGAGTCACGATCAAAAACAGCAGTACTTACCTAAATTGATCAGTGGCGAGTACCTCGGTGCGCTGGCCATGAGCGAGACTTCAGCGGGTTCCGATGTGGTGAGCATGAAGCTGCGTGCCGAGGATCATGGTGACTATTTCGTTTTGAACGGCAACAAGATGTGGATAACCAACGGCCCCGGAGCGGACGTGCTGGTGGTATATGCAACGGTTGACCCGAATCTTGGTGCGAAAGGCATCACCGCCTTCCTCATCGAGAAAACCATGGAGGGCTTCTCCACCGCCCAGAAACTCGACAAGCTCGGAATGCGTGGATCGGATACCTGCGAACTCGTGTTTGAAGATTGCGAGGTCGCTAGAACCCAGGTGCTCGGCGAGGTTGGCCAGGGAGTGAAGATACTCATGAGTGGCCTTGATTATGAGCGCGTCGTCCTGGCGGCCGGACCGCTGGGGATTATGCAGAGTTGTCTCGATCTGGTGCTCCCCTACATTCACGAGCGACATCAGTTCGGAGAGCCGATCGGAACGTTCCAGCTCATGCAGGGCAAGATTGCGGATATGTATACAAATCTGAATGCCAGCCGCGCATACGTCTATGCAGTGGCCAGGGCATGTGACACCGGGCGTACCACGCGATTTGATGCGGCCGGCTGCATACTCTATGCCTCCGAAAGAGCAACCTGGATGGCCTTGCAGGCCATTCAGGCGCTTGGTGGCAACGGCTACACGAACGAGTACCCGGCGGGGCGTTTGTTGCGAGATGCTAAACTCTATGAAATTGGTGCGGGTACCAGCGAGGTTCGCCGGATGTTGATCGGTCGTGAGCTGTTTGATGCGAGTGCCTGAGCCAGACCAGACAGGTAGTGAGGACCTGTTTGGGTCGACCTCGGTATTTTGTCGGGAGATGAGTCGGTGGGCTTTGTAACGAGGTTTTGGGTCTTCGCAGCGTTTGTCGTTCTTGCGCTGATAACCACATCGGGTTTTGGGGAGGTCGTTCCTCCGGGAACCGACGAAGAGGTGCGCGAACGACTCCAACCTTTTGGCAGCCTTTGTCGTGCGGGTGAAGGTTGCGGCGGAGCGACACAGGTGGCAGGTTCCGGCGACGGCTCCATGACCGGTGAGCAGGTGTACAACCAGTTCTGTTTTGCCTGTCATTCGACGGGGGTTAGCGAGTCACCACTGTTTGGCGATGCGGACGCCTGGGCACCGCGGATCGCCAAAGGCGTGGACGCGCTCTGGGAAAGCACGACCAACGGGCTCGGGTTAATGCCGATGCGCGGCACCTGCATGAGCTGTTCGGATGACGAACTCCTTGCAGCCATGGATTACGTCACCGGTCAGGGTCAATAACTCGTGACGAGAGGTCAGCTCGTCGCCAAGCCCAGGCCTTGTTCCCAATCCAACGTTCGATAAGAGAGCGCCTCGGCAATGTGGGTTGGGCCGATGCTGGTTTGCGTTTCCAGATCGGCCACCGTGCGTGCCACTTTGACGATGCGATGAAAACTCCGCGCTGACAGCTGGTAGCGATCGGCCGCGCGGCTGAGCATTCGCTTGCACTCCACGTTCAATTCGGTGTTGGCAAGATCTGCGGCGTGGAGGTCCGAATTCAACTTTCCCTGACGCTCAAACTGTGCGGTGCGAGCATCTCTGATCTGAGCTATGGCGACGTCGGGTGATTCCGTAGGCGGTGGTGGTCGGTTCAACAACATCGCTTTGGGAAGTTGGGGTACGGGTACATGGAGGTCGATTCGATCGAGCAGAGGACCTGAAATGCGTGCCTGATAACGTCTCACCTGATCGGGAGAGCAACGGCAGCTGTGCTGGCTGCAGACCTTTCCAGCGGGGCAGGGATTCATGGCGGCAATGAACTGGAAGCTGGCTGGAAATGTCGCTTGAGAATGGGCTCGCGCAATGCTCACCTGCTGTGATTCCAGGGGTTCGCGTAACAGGTTCAGCACGCTCGGTTTGAAGTGCGGTAACTCATCCAAAAACAGCACGCCATGATGAGCGAGTGAAATCTCCCCGGGACGCGGCTGTCTTCCACCCCCTACCAGCGACGGAGCGGATGCTGAGTGATGCGGATCTCGAAACGGTGGTGTGCGAAGGTTTGGCACCGGTAAGCCCGCAGCGGAGTAAACCATGGCGACCTCCATTGCCGCCTGCTCGGTGAGGTCGGGCAACAAGCCCACGAAGCGACGAGCCAGCATGGTTTTGCCCGTACCGGGAGGACCTACCATGAGCAAGTGGTGACCACCGGCCGCCGCAATGATGAGTGCTCGTTTGGCCGCTTTTTGACCCAGCACGTCGTGCAGCGACTTCGTCTCCTCAGCAGTTGGCTGGGGTAGCACAACCAGATTGACTGGCTGTTGGAAGTCAGGATCACGCAGCAACCTGACGACGTCCATGAGGTGTCGCATGGGAATCATTCCGCCTTTGCTGAGAATATTCGCTTCCGCCGCGTTGGCTGCCGGTACGATGAGCTTCTTGTTCTTCTCTATGGACAAAAGGGCGCAGAGGCAACCGCGTGTCGCGCGTAATTCGCCGTAGAGGCTGAGTTCGCCGAGGAATTCGTAGTTAATCGCCCGTTCCTGGGGCACTTGTTCGCTGGCACACAGGATAGCGATGGCAATGGCGAGATCGAAGCGTGCACCTTCTTTGACCAGATCGGCTGGGGCGAGATTAACAACCACCCGCCCTTCAGGAAAATGTAACCCGCAATTCTGAATCGCGGACTTTACCCGATCGCGCGCTTCGCGCACGGCGGCTTCGGGCAACCCAACCAGCGTGAAACCCGGTAGACCGCCGGGCAGGTGAGCCTCCACCGTGATCTGGGGTGTTTCCATGCCTTTTTGAGCACGGGTCAATGCACGGCTGGCGGTTTGTTGGCGACTCAAGGGTTATGGGCGTTCGAGTTCCGCCATACGCCGTTCGAGATCCGCAATCGTACTCTTCAGTTGTTCGATACTGGCAATATGCCCCTCGAGATCGCGCTTCGAGACAAGTTGAAATTGTTCGAAGAACCCTTCGAGCATGGTCGTCAGGCGTTCCATGAGCGGTTCGGGAGTCAAGCCGCCGAGGACATCGCGGATCCGCGCTATGAGGGTGTCTGCTGGTTGTGGGTTTTCCATCGGTGCTCTCTGTAAAAAATACCGCTCGAACTCATGGTACGTGGGAGCGAGTCGAGCACAAAGGGCAAATAGTGGGGTGAGACGTAGGCGATTCGCCGCGGCGAATCGCCGCGGTGAATCGACGTGCCCTGTAATTGTGCGTACAGAGCACCGTTTGTGTGCGCTCCCATACCTGCTTTGCTGAGGTTCTGTTGCTAAGAGATTGATATGTAGGGTAAATTATGCTTGGCATGGAATGTGCTCTATTGATTCAATCGGCCGGAGGGAGGTGCTGGTCGGGGTGTGCGGCGTCCGTGTCGTCCACGCTTCACGACGCGATCGGTCTGACTTGACGCAAGAGAACGGCGCGGAACCACAGGACAAATGATTGACTGGATTTTGGGAGATCACACCGGTATCAAGGCTTCGCGATAACGGCGGCGTCACAGCTATCGAAAAGCCGGTAATTAGGCGAGAATCAAAGGTGCACGGATCTTCCACATCGACTCCCCGAGGCGAAGGCAGCGACCTTGGTGCGGGGAAAAAGTGCGCCTCGATTCAATAGGAGAAAAACACATGAAACTAATAACAGCCGTCATTAAGCCCTTCAAGTTGGACGATGTCCGCGAAGCGCTCTCTGAGGTTGGCGTACAAGGGATGACAGTGATCGAAGTAAAAGGCTTCGGACGCCAGAAAGGGCATACGGAGTTATACCGGGGTGCCGAGTATGTCGTGGACTTCCTACCCTAGGTGAAGGTCGAGGTAGCCGTGGACGATGGCATGCTGGATCAGGTACTGGAAGCCATCACCAAGGCTGCCAATACCGGCAAGGTTGGTGATGGCAAGATTTTTGTCTCCTCCCTTGAAGAGGTGGTACGAATTCGTACCGGCGAGACGGGGGCTGACGCCGTATAACAGCGCAGCCATCACGTTGGACGAAAGATTGTGGAAGATCTGATTCCCCGGATACATGCTATTTTCTGATGATGGGCGTTCTGGTCATGTTTATGGCGCCGGGGTTTATCATGCTCGAAGCGGCATGGTTCGACGATCCGGTACAATCTCGGATCATGGATCTGCTACGTATCAAGGAGTCTGCGCGGTAGAAAAGATTCCTGCTACGAAAGCACCACAGCGATCCATTTCTCCGCTCTTTTTCGTTGCGTAGCGCCACTCAAGCGCCTCAAAAGAACGAAAAACTGCCCTCGCCGCGATGCTTTCTCGTGACGGAATTTTCTACCGCGCAGACTTCGGAGGAACAGGAGTACGAAGGTGCCGACATTTCGGAAGGTGGTCTTGAATCTTAACCTGCGTTTTCCAAGATAAGCTGATCCCCCCATAACGGTAACGAGGGTCGCTCCCCGCGCCTTTTTTTGTGGTGCGCATCGGCTAACGGCGTGGTTAAACAACCATTAGTGCCGCGAAAAGAGAAAAGTGAACGAACGGCACTTGCAAACAACTACCCCGCTTGCCAATCGATATCGGTGTTCTATACATATCTCAAATACACAAAACACGCGAAGTAATTTTCAAAATGGCAAAAGTTGCAACCAAGTCCACCGACAAAGGCCCCGATGTTCATAGCGTCGAGGCGCGGGAACCTGCTCGATCCGAAATCGCCTCGGACGTCGAAAAATTTCTCGATCAGGGTGGAGAAATTGAAGAAGTACCGCGCAACTTCCGTGCCGACCCACCGCGCCGACCCGAAAATAATTATGGTCGAGGTTCCATCTGATTATTTCCTCTGGGAATCCTGCAGCCCGTTAACCTTTTGCCCGCAGCATGAAATCAGTTGCTGCCGCCTCCTGTTTTTTTTGGCGGGCGCTTCAGCTTTT
>Ga0114950_10001503_pt1 | contig 17577 bp, 14 predicted proteins | sample N075metaG_FD_83503 | JGI IMG/M metagenome (GOLD analysis project Ga0114950, IMG submission 83503) | Deep subsurface microbial communities from Kermadec Trench to uncover new lineages of life (NeLLi) - N075 metaG | ecosystem: Environmental > Aquatic > Marine > Ocean trench > Sediment | place... | reverse complement strand
GGAGCGTGGCCTTCCCGACAAGGGCAACGTCGGCGATCGTCGTTAGGACACCCGCGACATAGTGGCGCTCACTTCGTGACGGCGAACCCCGATTTGAGCAACCGCGGCAAGAACGCAGGCGCAGGTTTCTTGAGACGCCGGACGTCAGCCGTTTCGGGTTCCCCTCGTCCCACGGTGGAATTCGACTTGGCGGTTTGATGAACTGCTTCAGCCCATTCGCTTGGGCGGATCAGCTCGACGGTGGCGGTTTCCTCGAGCGAACGGAACTCGTCGAGATTCGAAATCGACGGATAGGCCACTACGGCAACCCTGAAGCCGGTCGTCGCGGAGTCGTTTCGCCATCCGAACGCGTCTTCTTCCGGCAGCCGTTCGGCCACCCAGGGCACAACGGCAACAGTGGGCACCCCGGTCAGGTGTTCGAGGCGCTCCGGACCGCCTGCGAGCAGCCGTGGATCACCACGAAACTTGTTGAGTATGTAGCCGCGCACCAGCCGCTGCTCGTCTTGGTTGAGCAGCGCCCACGTTCCGTAGAGGTGAGCGGAAGCTCCCACCCCGATCGATGTCGGCGACGAGAGGTACCGCAGCGTTGGCCTGTCTGGCAACCGCCATATTGACAACGTCCAATGCCCGCAGGTTGACCTCGGCGGGACTCCCGGCGCCTTCGATCACGACGACGTCGTAGTTGTCCTGTACCCATCGCAGTGCCGACGTCACCACCGGCCACTGGTGGACAGGGCGGTCCTGCCAGGCCATGGCACTCAGATGCCGATCCACCTTCCCCATCACCACGACTTGGCTCCCCCCGGCCTCCGGTTTGACCAGAATCGGGGCCATCCGGACGTCCGGCTCGATGCCCGCCGCGATGGCTTGGAAGTACTGGGCTGTTGGCATCTCGAGGCCGTTGACGACCCGTGCGTTGTTCGACATGTTGACCGCCTTGAACGGTGCGGCCCGGATGCCTCGGCGAGCCAGGATTCGGCACAACGCGGTGACCAGGAACGATTTCCCGGCAGAGCTCGACGTTCCCTGGATCATGATGGCCGTCACTGGACCTCCTCCAGCCAATCGCCGCCACCCGCAGCCAGACGGAAACACGGTGGGCGTGCCGAAGCTAGTGGAGTCTCTCACCTTGTCTCCGCCTCGGACGCGCGCGGCCTTACCTACGGATATGCGTCGCCATCCCCGGCAGACTCGACCAACTCGTCCCTCGGCTCGGCACCGCCGTTCCAGGGGCGGCGTGTTCCTCAGCGCCGAATGTCACAACGATCTCCCGTGTCGAGTGATGGATTGATGAGGGCATCGCCCTTGGGTTGCGAAAACAACCGCTGCGAAGCAATCCTGACGCACCCGATCCGCTTGCGCTTTCGAACCAGGACGAGACGATCAGCTCGAGTGTCGGAGGAGCTGCTCGTACAACGAGTCGATTTCCGGTCCGGGGCTGGCACCCACCTCGGTGGCGAGGGTCTCGCGGCAGGTCTCGTAGATAGCCAATCCCCGGCTCACACGGCCGGTGGCGAGGTGCGCGGACATCAATGTGGCGTACGCCGCTTCTCGGAGCGGATCGATCTCCAGGATCCGGTTTGCGTCCACGATTGCCTGCTCGTATTGGCCCGACTCGAGCCACAAGACCGTGAGGATGTCCAGCGCCCGTACGTGGACCTGTTGCATTCGTCGTCGCAGCCCCTCTACCCACTCGCCGCTCAGCTCCGGGAGGATTGGCCGAGAAGCGATCATGGCCGCACCACCGGCTGTGGAGGCAGCCTGTGCGGTGTCGCGAGATGCGATGGCTCCTTCGGCCTGGTGGACTGAGTTCTCAGCGAAGAGCACGTCGACGATCCCGTCCGCTGGTAGCGGGAGTTGATAGCAGCCCTTCCCACTGGAGATCACTGCGCTTGGCAGCGGACGAAGAGCAGCCCGTGTGCGGCTGATGAGCGCCTTGAGTGAGCTCTTCCAGGTCGGTGGTGGCGAACCGTCCCACACTGCTCCTGGATCGAATCGGGACGACGAAGCAAGCAGTGAGGAGTAGCGGATGACCAACGCAGACGTAGTTCGCCGGTTCGAAGATGAGTTCAAGAACAATGTCAACCATGACATTGTCGACGTGCTGATGGCGGACGACTTCGTCCACCACGCTCCGTTGCCTGGCTTGCCGGATGGCCGGGCAGGCATGAAGGCAGTCGGTCAGTTCGTGACCGGGGCAATCGATGGGATCTCGGTGACGATCGATTTCCTACTGTCCGACGGTGAGCTCGTCGCCGATCGGGTCAGCGCCACAGGAACCCGCCGCGATAACGGCGAGCCGATCTCATGGACGGAGAATCACATCTACCGTGTCCGCGACGGACAGATCGTCGAGTGGTGGCCGGAAGGAGGACCTCCGCTCGGCTGACCTCGTCAAAGCCGGTGAGCATCCCTGCCAACGGGAGGCGGTCGGCGATGACTCTGGGATGTTCTTTCGGGGGAGCCCGGCGTCCGTGGCGGTCCACGAGTAGGCGCATAGGGTCGGCGGCGAGAACCCCTGTTGATGCGGTCAAGCCGGTGCCAACATTGCCGATCCATTGAGCGGGGCGATCCTCTCTCCAGGCGATCAAGGACGTCCTGGCCCGATGCCTGGACGTCCGGGCTTCTCCTTCTGAAGCCGGCAGGCCAACGGAGATAACCCGCGGGGTCGCGGTCGACACCGCTACCGCCGCCCACGATCGAGTGATTCCGCAACAGGATTGGTATCGTCCAAGTTCCCTACGAAAGAGACTCGATGTCCGGCAACGCCACCTTCAGCCTGACCGACACCGCCGTCGTCTCCGTTGCTCATGTGGACGCACCGGAGGTCGTCACCTCCGCACAATTCGACGAGATGCTGGCCGAAACCTACGGGCGCGTTCGTGCGCAACCGGGAATGCTGGAAAGCCTTGCCGGTATCCGGGAGCGCCGGTGGTGGCCGGAGGGGCATCTCTACACCGATGCGGCCGCAGCGGCGGGGGCGAAGGCGATCCAAGCCAGCGGGGTGCGCGCCGACGAGATCGGCTTGCTGATCGACACGTCGGTCTGCCGCGACCGGCTGGAACCGTCCTCCGCGGTCACGGTCCACAACGCTCTCGATCTTCCCAGTTGGTGTCTCAACTTCGACCTCTCCAATGCCTGCCTTGGGTTTGTCAACGCTCTCCAAGTAGCGGGAAACATGGTCGACACCGGTCAGATCGACTACGCGTTGATCGTCGACGGCGAGGGGAGCCGCCTCATCCAAGAGAAAACTCTGGCTCGGCTCTCCGGCCCCGATGCGACGATGGCCGACATCTTCGCCGAGTTCGCAACCCTGACACTGGGGTCGGGAGGTGCGGCCGCGGTCGTCGGGCGCCACTCAGAGAACCCCGGCAGCCACAGGGTGGTCGCTGGGGTCGCCAGGGCCGATACCAGCCACCACGACCTGTGCGTCGGCAGCCTCGACCAGATGCGCACCGACTCCAAGGCCTTGTTGGATGCCGGTCTCCTCGTCACCAAGATGGCCTGGGGTGATGCGGCGGAGGAGATGGGCTGGACCGACATGGATCGCTATATCGTTCACCAAGTCTCCCAGGTGCACACGCAAATGATGTGTGAGATGCTTGGGATCGACATCGCCAAGGTGCCCCTCACCTTTCCCTTCCTCGGCAACGTCGGCCCTGCCTCGATTCCGATCACGCTGTCCCGCGAAGTCGAGTCCCTCGAGGCCGGGGACAGGGTGTTGCTGATGGGAATCGGATCGGGCATCAACGCATCGGGGATCGAACTGATCTGGTGACCGCCGGTCCGACTTCGCCCGCCACACTGCCCCCTCCCGGTCTCGTCGGTCTCCAACCGCAATGGTCGCGACTGGTCAAGACCCCAGGACTCGACGAGGTCGGCCGAACCTGGCACGTGCTCGACAACCAGGTTGTGGACGCAACGCTCACTCTGCTGTGCGTCCATGGCAACCCGACCTGGTCGTATCTATGGCGTGACCTGATCGCCGATGCCCCGCCCAAAGTGAGGGTGATTGCGATCGACCAGCTCGACATGGGTTATTCGGAGCGCACCGCGACTACCCGCCGCTTCGAGCAACGCATCGAGGATCTGGGTGCCCTCACCGACGAGCTGGGTCTGACAGGACCGGTAGTGACCGTTGCCCATGACTGGGGTGGTCCGATCTCTCTCGGCTGGGCCGAACGGCACAGCGACCAGATGGCAGGGATCGTGCTGATGAACACGGGCGTCTCCATACCTGCAGGCTCGCCGGCTCCCGGGTTGATACGGATCGTCCGAACCCGCGGAATTCTGCAGACGGCATGTGTCGCCACCACCGCTTTCATCCGCGGGACGATGGCGCTGGCCAGGCCGCGGCTCCCCAGGGCGATCCGTGACGCCTACGAAGCTCCCTATCGCAGTGCCGATCGGAGAGCAGCAATAGCCGCCTTCGTCGAAGATATCCCGCTGGCTGAGGATCACCCGAGTTTCTCCACAATGGAGCAGGTTGCTGCCGACCTTGACCAACTCGCCAAGGTGCCTTCGCTTCTTCTGTGGGGACCGTCGGACCCGATCTTCTCCGATCGCTACCTGGGTGATCTGGCGGCGCGGCTGCCTCAATCTGAGATCCACCGATACACCGGAGCCGGCCACCTCGTACCCGAAGATGCCGACGTCGCCTCCGCGGTGCACGCCTGGATAGCTCAGCTAGGACACCCGGTCGCGCCGACGCCACCAACGCCGGATCGAGAACGGGCATGGGCTGCGCTCGACCGGCGCTCGGCCGACGATGACGTCGCCGTCGTCGAGATGGGGTCCGGCGGGGTGAAGGGATCGATCACGTTTGCCGAGCTCGACGCGGATGTCAGGCGGGTGGCAGCAGGGCTTGCCGACCTCGGCGTTGCCAAAGGGGATCGGGTCGCGGTGCTCGTGCCACCCGGCATCGATCTGGCGGTGTGCATCTACGCCTGCTGGCGGATGGGGGCGGTGGTCGTCGTCGCCGATGCAGGCCTCGGGGTACGCGGCATGAGCCGGGCACTGACGAGCGCAGACCCGGCTTACCTCATCGGGATTCCCCGGGCCCTCGCAGCGGCACGGGCCCTGCGCTGGCCCGGCGTCCGCATCTCGACGACGGCGTTGCATCCGGCCCAGGCGCGCCTGCTCGGCGTCCGGGCCAGCCTTGATGATCTGCGCCGCCGCGGCGAGAGCCAGCCGGCGCCTCCAACACCGACATCCCTCGATGAGGCCGCCATCGGGTTTACCTCAGGAGCAACCGGACCGGCCAAGGGCGTCTCCTATCGCCACCACCAGCTCGAGGCGCAGCGTGACGCCCTCGTCGACCTGTACGCCATCGGGCCAAGCGACAGTCTGGTTGCCGCCTTTGGGCCCTTCGCCCTGTTCGGCCCGGCAATGGGCATCCCCTCGGTGGTTCCCGACATGGAGGTGACCTCCCCGGGCAGCCTCACCGCAGCGGCTCTGGCCGACGCGGTACAGGCGGTGCAAGCAACGCTCGTGTTCGCCTCACCCGGTGCCCTGAGCAATGTGGCGAAGACCGCAGGGGGGATGTCGCCCGACCAGGTAGTGGCGCTGCAGGGGGTACGGCTGTTGATGTCGGCCGGGGCACCCGTCCCCGTGGCGGTCCTGCGAGCGGTTGCCGAGCTCATGCCAAACGCCGAGCCTCACACCCCATATGGGATGACCGAGGTGTTGCCCGTTGCAGACATCAGCCTGGCTCAGATCGAGGCAGCGCCACAGGGTAATGGAGTGTGCGTGGGGATCCCGGTACACGACGTCGAGGTAGCAATCAGCGCCCTCGATCCCGGTGGCAAAGCGATCGGGCCGCTCACCGATAAGGATGGAGTCGTCGGCGAGGTATGTATCCGCGCCGCCCATATGAGGGATGGCTATGACAAGCTGTGGATGACCCAGCATGCAGCCTCCCAACCTGCTGGCTGGCACCGCAGCGGAGACGTCGGTCACCTCGATGGCGCAGGGCGGCTGTGGATCGAAGGCAGGATGGGGCACATCGTGACGACGCCTGCCGGCCCGGTGACCCCGATCGGGATCGAGCACACAGTCTCCGCCCTACCCGAGGTCACCCACGCTGCTGTGGTTGGAGTCGGTCCTGCCGGTACCCAGCAGCTTGTCGTTGTCGTGGTTCCCGTTGACAGCGGCCGGCTTCCGGATCTGGCCGACGAGGATCTGGCCGACTTGGTCCGGGCCAAGGTGGACGCAGCAGACGTGGCCGCCGTCATGACGGCCCCATCGCTTCCGGTCGACAAACGCCACAACTCGAAGATCGATCGCTCCCGGATCGCCCGTTGGGCAGAGAAAGTGCTGGCCGGCGGGCGGATTGGCCGCATATGAGAGTCGTGGTGACGGGAGCAACCAGTCTCATCGGCAGGGCGGTTGTCACCCGGCTGCATGATCAAGGGGACATCGTGACCGTGTTCCAGCGGCGGCCAAGCGGACTCGGTATTGCCGAGCACCTCGGTGACGTTGCAGATCGCAGCGCAATCGCCACTGCCGTGGCCGGGGCGGAAGCGGTCGTCCACCTGGCGGGGCGGGTAGCACTGACCGGCTCATGGTCACAGTTCGAGGAAACCAACATCCGGGGAACGCAGAACGTCATCGATGCGGCCCGAGAAGCTGGAGTCAGCCGGTTCGTGCACGTTTCGTCCCCATCGGTCGCCCACAGCGGGCGGTCTCTGGTCGGGGCACCGGCCGGTACGGCCGACCCGGATCGGGCCCGTGGTCACTACGCCAAAAGCAAGGCACAAGCAGAGCTGATAGCCCTCGCCGCGGACTCGCCTGGGTTTGCGGTGGTCGCTATCCGGCCTCATCTCATCTGGGGGCCTGGCGATACCCAGCTCGTGGCGCGGATCGTGAACCGGGCCAGGGCGGGCCGGCTCGCCATCGTGGGATCGGGGACGGCTTTGATCGACACCACCTACATCGACAATGCAGCAGACGCGCTGATCGCTGCCCTCGACCGTGCTCCCGCGCTTGGGGGGAGAGCCCTGGTGGTCACCAACGGGCAACCGCGACCAGTGCGTGAGCTGCTGAACAGGATCGTGATCGCGGCTGGTCTCCGGCCCCCCCGGCTCAAGGTGCCATACACGGTTGCACGTAACGGCGGGCTTGCCGTGGAGCGGATCTGGGAGCGCCGGGGGAGGGAAGGCGATCCGCCGATGACCAGCTTCCTGGCAGAGCAGCTGGGCACGGCACATTGGTTCGACCAGCGCGAGACCCGAAAAGCGCTGGGATGGGAGCCCGTGGTCAGCCTCGCCGAGGGCTTTCGACGACTTCATGCCTGGTTCGAAGCAGAGGGCGCAGGGCCGGGCAACGCCGAGTTCGAGCGGATCGATCATCGGTAGCGGCAATCGCTCGTGCGCTCGGCCGACCCGATGAGCCTTGACGCGTGTCGCGAGCAGCCATCCCGGTGCTGATCGGTCACCCAGTTCGTTTCTTGGGCGAGCGTGTTACAGGTGCCACGGTGTGGCGTCGGATTGTCGCCTCGATGTCCTTTGGGTTGCCTGAGGGAGGGGATGAGGGTTGAGTGCCGGGAGAAGGCGAAGAGAGATGATGCGCGCCGCCAACCGATCGACGATCACGTCAGACGTCCCGACGCCTTCCGACGCCCTGCTGAGGAGTCGCCCCGCGGTTGTGTTCGTCACCGCATTGGCGGTGGGGCTCGCCCTGATGGCTGCCTTGGCTCCAACGTGGCTTCTCGAGATCGATCGTCCGGTCTCGGAATGGATACGCGGCCGAGGGGCCCACGGCGTCTTCAACCTCGTCACTCAATTTGGGTCGATCGGTGTGACCCTGGTGTTCGGCGCGGTAGCGGCCACAGTCCTGTGGCGTCGGTGTCGGCCGTTTGCCTACACGGTTCCGATCGTGCTCGCCTTCGGTGTAGCCATCGACCTCGTCATCAAGCTGGTCGTCGATCGTCCGCGCCCTTTGGATCCTCTGGTCGGGACCGGTTTCGGATCGTTTCCGAGCGGTCACGTCGTCATCACGGTCATGGTTCTCGGGCTGCTTGTCCCGATTGCGCTGATCGTGACGCAGCGGCGAATATGGTTCAAAGCCGCCGTCGGACTTTTGTTGCTCGGAGTCCCGCTCGTCGCGGTGAGTCGGATCAACCTGGGAGCCCACTGGCCGTCGGATGTCGTTGTCAGCGTCTTCATCGGGGCTGCGATCTTGCTCGCTGCCGAGTACATCGCGGGATCAGTATTGGTGCATCGCGATGGCATGGAGTGTGCGCTCCACCGGGCCGGCGCCGACGGTGACTCAGCCCTCGTCCGGAGCGACCCCGATCGGAGTTCGGGAGAGAAAGCGCCTCGCCCACGGGGGCAAATCGGGATGACGCAGCCCGAAGTAGAAGAGGAGTAGGCCGAGCGAGATCAGGCCTACGACGGCGACCATCGAGACGGCCCACGCCCAGGCGACGTCTTCGACCCAGCCGTCGTCTACAGGATTGATGTAATTCCAGAACGACCCGATCAACCCGTAGATGCCGATTCCGGTAAGGAGCACGCCCGCGATCAGATACGTTCTTCGACTCCGTAAGCCGCGGGCCGGGTCGGTGGTGTGCGTGACGTGGATCGAGCTCAGCACGTCATCGGCGATGTAGCCGGCGATGAGATCACGCTCTCTGCGTTGCCCTTTGGTCCCGCGCAGGCGGGCGATGCCGTCGCTGATGAGGATGCCCAGGGAAAGGAGGACACCCGCGCCCATGATCCCCGGCACGAAAACGTTGGTGCCCTTTTCGGTGTCCTCGATCCACGTGGTGTGGCGGGGGAGCGGGATCATGCCGCCACCTCCACGTTCTCTTTGCGGTGCAGGAGGATTCGGCCCGCCGTCCCGTCGACGGTGACCTCCTCTCCGTCGACGAGCAAGCCGGTGATGCCCTCGATGTTCAACACTGCGGGCAGTCCGAGTTCCCTGGCAACGATCGCAGCGTGCGACAGCGGGCCGCCCTCCTCGACGATGAGGGCACCTGCCGTCAGGAACAGCGGAGTCCAAGACGGGTCGGTTGCCCTGGCGACGAGGATGTCACCAGGCTCCAGGCTGGAAGTAGTGGCGATGTCGGTGATGATCCGCACCCGCCCCCGATGCAAGCCGGGGCTCGCCGCCCAGCCGGTGACCATGTCTCCGTCGGCGGCGACCGCGACCTCGACGCGATCCGGTCGGCCGGAGAAGAGCCTCGGCAGGGGACCGACGAGCTTTGCGGTCTCCAGGGCACGGCGCCGACGGTCGAGGACGGCCCGGCTGATCGGGACCCCGGAGAACGCGGCTTCGAGTTCTTCGACGTCGAGCAGATCGGCATCGCCTTCGTTCTCGATGACGCCCGATTCGGCGAGTCGCTGCGCGATGGTGGCGATGGTGCGTCTGGCGTCCCCGCCCAGGCGGAGAACCGCCAGCTTGGTCGTCTCGCGGAGTTGGAGGAACTCGACGGCTTCTGCAACGAGGCGTCGCAACATGCGGACCCGAACATCGATGATTTGGCCGGTGAGGACCCTGGTGACCTTCCACTTCTTGCCCGATGTCATCTCGGTGATGACCTCATCGAGGACTTCCTCACGATCCGCGGCCATCACGGGCCGGCCTGCGCCGAGTTCGACGATGGCGGCCTGGCGAAGCAAGTTCCAGGCTCCCGCGGTCTCCTCGCCCCAGGTGGGTCCGGCGAAGATTGCGGCAGATCCCGCGCGGTCTAACCGCTCACGGAAGGCAGCGATGAACTGGCGGCCCTCTTCAGAACCCGAGAGCAGTGCCCGCATTGTGTCGGGATCATCGGCAGCTTCGAGGGCGACGCGGACGTTGTCGATGCCGAGTCCTTCTTGGACAAGGTCACAAACGTCGAGCGACGTCTTGAGCCCGCACGCTTCTATGCCTCCTGCGGTGAGGCGTTGCGCCGCGTTCGCTGGGTCGTCGAGGTGCGGTTCGAGGAACATCTCGAGGCCGCGGTACGCAGCGGCAGCGGCGGCGGCGACCGCAACCTGGGTAGCGACCACCCGTTCGGCAAGAGCGCGGATGCGGCGCCAGTATGCGAGCAGGTGGGGATCATTCAATGCTTGTGGGTCGACACCGATGGCGAGAACCCGTTCCACGGCTGCGATCACGACGGCGCCTTCAGACCCAAGCCCGCGCCGCATTGCCAGCGACTTGCCGGCGAGGGCGAGCTCGCGAGCGCGGATGATCAGCCCACCGGATGCCGGAGCCTCGTCGAGGTCCTCGGAGACGACCTCACCGAAATATTGTCGTTCCATCTCGGCGGCGGATCCTCCCGGCATCGCCGCGGCTGCTTCCTTGAGCAGGTCGAGGTTGAGGGCGGCGCGGCCGCGGAACCGCCCGACGACGGCTCCGACCTCATCGGATTCCGGGAGGACGCCGAGCTCGGAGAAGAGTTGGCGGAAGCCCTGTTCGATGAGGGGACCATCGATCGACCACAGCAACGGCGGCAGCACGCCTGGAAGCATCTCTCCGATGCCCGCAGACGTATAGGTGGATCCATCGGTCGTGATGACATCGAACCCGTCGTCGTCGGGTGCTCGCTCGGCCTGGGTGGTGATCGGGCGAGCCTGGACCAGGTAGAGGCGGTCACCGTCGTAGGCCCACTCGATGTCTTGGGGGCCTCCGAATGCTTCCTCGACGCGTAGGGCGAGCGCAACGACGTCGCCGAGCGGCGGGCCGTCTTCGTGTTCGGGGATCGGGCCGGATCGTGGTATCACCAGTGCCTCCGGGGTAACGGCCCCCGATACGAGTCCCTCTGCGAGGCCCGGAACGTGTTCGATCCTGAGGTGATCGGCCTCTCCTCCGGGATCGATGGTGAACAACACACCGGCGTGTTCGGCCTCGACGAGGCGCATCACGACGACTGCCATGGCGACGTCGTGTCCGATACCCCGATGCTCCCGGTAGGCGAGGGGTGCAGGGTGCCACAGTGAAGCCCACACCAGGCGCACCGAGCGCAGCACCGAGGCATCGTCCTCGATCTCCAGGAAGCTGGCGTACTGACCGGCGAAGGAGGCGGCATCTTGGTCCTCGGCTGTTGCTGAGGACCGCACCGCAAGCCTTCCATCGTCGCCCCGGATCGTGTGGGCGAGGCCGACGATGGCCTCCTCGAGATCGGTCGCCATGGGAGTTGCCAGGAAACGCTCATCGACGGCGGCGGCTACCTCAGCCATCTTGGACGGTTCCGGGACTCCGGCGGAGACGAGATCATCGAGCCAGCCCTGGAGGTCGGATTCGGAAACGAACCGACGGTAAGCGCTGGTGGTGATGACACCGGTGGCGGGGGTCGGGATGTCGATTGCGATCAACCGATCGAGGGCGGCACCCTTTCCTCCCGCTACCGAGGTCGGTGTACCCGTACCGTCGAGAACGACACAGACACTCTCCTCATCGTCATCCGAGGTGGCCGTGGAGGTCTTTGGCCGCGTCTCACGAGACCCCTTTGGGTCACCGTTGTCGTCAACGGTCCCGAGGAGCGCGGTATGACCCTCGGCGGGGGCGACCCTTCTGCGGTGGCCCGCCACCGCACGGTCGATGGTGACCTCAACGGTTTGACCGGTGCGGTCGCTGTAATCGGTGACCCAGTGGTTCAGGTCCTTGCGCAGGGTCACGGTGGGCCGAGTCCGTCGGGTGCGGGCGATGAGGAACGTGACGAGACCGAGAGCGATCAGGAAAACTGCGAAGTGGTCCCATTCGCCACCGATGATCGAGTCGACGAGTCCGGCGATGAGCACGAGCGCGATGACGCTGGCGATCAGCGCCGCTGGTATCAAACGGGCCATGACGGTTCCTTCCTTGCTGCTACCAACAACGGAGCTGTTTCCGGCACGATTCCAAGATTGGACAGAAACCTGACAATCTGCCCGACGAGCCGAAGCGGGGTCGGTACAGCTATTCCGGCCAACTGGAATCCTTCCCGCGCGCGATCGGTTGCCCGAGCGAGCGCGGGATAGGCGGTCCGCCAAGAGGTGACCGACATGACGAGTTCGGGACGGTCGCGAGGGTGGTGGATTGCCGCGGCAGTGGTTCTCGCGCTTTACGCCGTGCTGGCCGTTCTCGTTCGTATCGCACCGGATAACGTTGTCGACCGCGCCGTCCTCGACTGGGTGTCGGGCTGGGACGTTTCGTTCCTCGATGGCACGACGGAATGGATCTCGTGGTTCACCGATCTCCAGCCACGCCTTGTGGTCGGGGTCGTCGGCGTTGTCGCGATCGCCCTCACCGGCCACCATCGGCTCGCTGCGGCGACCGCGGTGGCGGCAGGGATCACGGCTATCCCGATTGACTCGCTCGACTGGATCGGAGGAATCGTCGCCGGCCGGGTCCGTCCCAACGGTGCACCGTTTCTGGCATATCCAAGTGGGCACACCCTGGGAACCGTCATCCAATACGGTTTCGGCATCTACCTCGTGTTCCGGCTGGGCCTGCACCGTTGGCTTCTCCTGCCGCTGGTAGCGCTCCTCGCCCTGCCCATCGTGCTCGTCGGACCGGCTAGGATTCTCCGCGAGGTGCATTGGTCGACCGACATCGTTGGCGCCTACCTCCTCGCTGTCGCCTCGGTGATCGTTCTCGTGCTCGTCCTGGAGATTGGAGAGCGGTGGTTCGCCGAGCGAGGGCTGCTCAGAGACTCACTGCGACCGGCGTTGACGCCATCCACAACCTCATCGCGCTGAGCCGAAACCAGTGCGCTAGCTCACCATCTCCGCTGGAAGCTTTAGAGGCTCCGCAAATAGGGATGGTGCGCTATTTGGGGAATCGCTAGGCCGCGGCGGGGGACGAGGTTTCCTCTGGTGCCGGTTCGATGGCTCCAATCCCCTCACGGAGCCGACGCCACTTTGGAACGTCGGAGAGCACGGCGGCGATCTCGGCCGCGTTCAGGGTCTCGTTCTCCAGCAGCTCGGCCGCCATGGCGTCGAGGGCCGGGCGGTGAGCGCTGAGGATGGTCGCTGCCTCGCGTTGGGCGGCTGAGATGATGTCCCGGATCTCCTGGTCGACTGCGGTGGACGTCGCGTCTGAATGGGTGGCGGGGTATCCAAATCCCTGACCGAGGAGCACCGGGTCGCCACGGGTAAGACCCACGAAACCGATCCGCTCGCTCATCCCGTACCGCTCCACCATCTGTCGAGCGATCTCGGTGGCCTTCTCCAGGTCGTTTGCGGCCCCGGTTGTCGGATCCCCGAAGACCAGCTCCTCAGCGGCCCTGCCGCCCGACAGCATCGCCAGCTGGTTCCACAGCTGGCTGCGGTGCATGAGATGACGGTCCTCGGTTGGCAATGCCTGGGTGAAGCCGAGGGCCTGACCCCTGGGGATGATCGTCACCTTGTGGATCGGATCCCCGCCGGGAAGGGACCACCCGACAAGGGCGTGTCCGGCCTCGTGATATGCGATGACTCGCTGTTCGTCCTTGCTGAGCACGGCGCTGCGGCGCTCCGGGCCTGCCATCACCTTGTCGACAGCCTCCTCCAGGTCGATATTGCTCACCGTTGTGCCGCCGCGTCGGGTGGCCAGCAGCGCCCCCTCGTTGAGGAGGTTGGCGAGGTCAGCCCCGGTGAACCCAGGAGTGCGGCGGGCAACGACGTCGAGGTCGACCTCCAAAGCGAGAGGCTTCCCTTTTGCGTGGACCCGCAGAATCTTTACCCGGCTCCTCAGGTCGGGGAGCCCGACGATCACTTGGCGGTCGAAACGTCCCGGCCTGAGCAACGCGGGGTCGAGCACGTCGGGTCGGTTCGTTGCCGCGATCAAGACGACCCCGGTTTCGTTATCGAACCCGTCCATCTCTACGAGCAACTGGTTCAACGTCTGCTCGCGTTCGTCGTTGCCACCACCGAGGCCGACGCCGCGATGGCGGCCGACGGCGTCGATCTCGTCGATGAACACGATGGCGGGTCCTGCCGCCTTGGCTTGAGCGAACAGGTCGCGTACCCGGCTGGCGCCGACACCGACGAACATTTCGACGAATTCCGAGCCGGAGATGGAAAAGAAGGGCACGCCCGCCTCACCGGCGACGGCGCGAGCGAGGAGGGTCTTGCCCGTGCCCGGGGGGCCGGCGAGAAGTACGCCCTTTGGGACCTTGGCTCCCATGGCGGTGTACTTGCCGGGTGATTCGAGGAAGTCCCTGATCTCGTCCAGTTCCTCGACCGCCTCATCGAGGCCGGCGACATCGTCAAAGGTGACGTGCGGCTGGTCTGCAGAGAATCGCTTGGCTTTGGCGCGCCCGATGCCCAGCAGGGTGCCGCCAGAGCGCGACATGCGAGTAAAGAAGAAGATCGCGACCCCAACGAGCAGAAGGATGGGAAGGAATCCGAGAATGATGCTGAGGATGGGCGTTCCGCTGCGCTCCACGGTCGTGGTCGCCGACGACCCCAGAAGCAGCGTGGTCAGCTCACCTTCGAACCCGTCGGGATAGGGCGTCTCGAAGGGTACCGGCTCACCGCCGTCGGCTTCGGGAGCGAAAGTGCCGACGACGATGTCGGCGTCGACTCTGATCTCTGCGTCGAGCAGACGGTCCTCGGCGACGAGAGTTTCGAGTTCGTCCAGCGTCACATCGACGGTCGCGTTGGCGGGCTCCCCACTGCTGAAAAAGACATTGGCCACGAGCATCACTCCGAGAGCTATGGAGAGAGCGGCCATGAAGCGGCGTCGGGGTTGTACCTTGCGCATTTGGGGTGGTTCCGGTGGGTTGAACTGGCATTTGTGTAACGCCGAGTGGCGCCCACAGGGTCGCTGACTGTCGGGTACCCGCCAATCACTGAATCGTCTCACGAGTCGGATGGGTTACCCGTCTCATGAAACAGCGCACCGCCCACAACGGCCCCGTTTCGTTCCGCCGATCCCGGTGCGGCGCCGCGGGCCGAAGCGGGGGCGACCGATGATTGAAGCGCCCTTCGCCATTGCGTTCGGAGCCGGTCTGGTAGCCACCTTGAACCCGTGCGGGTTTGCTATGTTGCCGGCCTACCTCTCCTATTTCATGGGCACACAGCAGGACGAGGAACTGTCGCGCACTGCCTCGATACGACGGGCCCTTGTGGTCGGCGGTGTGATGTCCCTCGCGTTTTTGCTCGTGTTCGGAGTCACCGGTATTGCCATCACATTGGGGTTCCGCGCTGTCATCGACTGGATCCCGTGGATCGCTCTTGGGGTCGGTGGCCTCATAGTGATTCTCGGTGTCGCCATGCTTTTCGGCTACGAGCTCACCGTGGGATTGCCTAAGGCAAAGCAGGCCGGCACGGGTAAAGGGCTTCGTTCGGTGTTCGGCTTCGGCATCTCCTACGCGCTGGCTTCGCTGTCGTGCACTCTGCCCGTGTTCCTCTCGGTGGTCGCCACCCAGCTGACCACCTCCAGCCTGGTGACCGGAGTCACCACCTTCATCGTCTACGGGCTCGGCATGTCCATGATGCTCATGGGCGTCACTGTGGTGATGGCACTCGGCAAGCAGACGATCGTTCGTCGCCTCCGCAATTCGGCCCGCTACATCACTCGAGTCTCGGGTGCGGTGCTGGTACTGGCAGGCGGCTACATCATCTGGTTCTGGGGAACGGCCCTGGCTTCTGGAGCGGGCGCACTCAACAACTCTGGGGCGTTCCGCCTCTTCGAGACTCTGTCACAGCGAGCCACCGCGACGTTTGGGGAGAATGCGCTCTTCTGGGGCCTCGCCTTGGGCGGGTTCATCGCCGCCGTGGCCGGCTACGCCTTCCTCAAGGACCGGATCTCAGGCGGAGGTTCGGATGACGATTCGAACAAAGGCGACCCACCGGCCATATCGCGGCGTCTTCTGGTGAGAGGAGCAGCGGTGGTCGTCGTATTGGCGGTAGCGGCCGGCGCCTTCTTGCTCGCCGGCGGATCGTCCGATGGCGGCTCGATGGCGACGGCGTCCGCGGAGGAGCCTCAGTCGATTAGCGCCGCCCCGGTGGGTGACCCGGCACCGACGGACACCTTCATCCGTTTCGACGGCACCGAAGCAACGTTCGCCGATTACCTCGGGACCCCACTGGTGGTCAACTTCTGGGCATCGTGGTGTCCATCGTGCGTAGCCGAGTTGTCGGCGGCGATCCGCCCCGCCCAGGACCGATTCGGAGACCAGGTCGGGTTCATCGGGGTCAACCTCCAGGACGATCGGGACCGCGCCCTGGCACTGATCGAGGAGACCGGGATCCAGTTCGACCTGGTCGAAGACGCCGACGGCACGTTGTACACACGCTTCGGAGCCATCGGCATGCCATTCACCGCGTTCATCGCGGCAGATGGATCGGTCATCGACACCCACAACGGCCCGCTGACCGAAGGTCAACTCGCCGACAAGATCACGGAGCTGTTGGCCGTGGGTTCCGCCGGGCCGACCGCTGGCCCCGAGGCGATCACTGAGCCCAACGCCCCCGGCGCCGGGGTGCCTGCTACAGGTCCCGACGTGATTGTCGACCCCGACATCGACCTCCCGGCACCGCTTGCCCGGCTCGAAGGGTGGGCGACCGATTGGAGTCGTCGCACCGTCGACCTCGACGAACTGATCGCGGGAATCCCGAGTTCAGACCCCCGAGATGTCATCCCCCCCCCTAGACTTCCCCGAGTACGAAAGCGTGGCTGGCGCCGCCGAATGGCTCGAAGGACGGGAGCCCGGGGTGCTGGTCGAGTTCGGTGACGACGTTCGCTTCTTCCCGCTGCGGATCATGACATTCCATGAGATCGTCAACGACACCATCGCCGGTCGCCCCGTCGTGGTCACCTTCTGCCCCCTATGCAACACCGCGGTGGTGTTTGACCCCACGGTCCAAGGAGATGTGCTTCGATTCGGGGTGTCGGGGCTGCTGCGCTTCAGCGATCTCGTCATGTGGGACTCGACGACTGAGACGCTCTGGCAGCAGATAACCGGCGAAGCGATCGTCGGCGAGTTGGCCGGCACCCAGTTGGAGTTGCTGCCCTCGGCCGTCATCGGATGGGACGAGTTCCGAACCTCGTTCCCCGAAGGCCAAGTCCTCAGTCGCCAAACCGGATTTGAGCGCAACTACGGTAGGAATCCGTACGTCGGATACTCGTCGAGCAGCCGGCCCTTCCTCTTTGACGGCGAGCTCGACGACCGATTCCCCGCACTGGAGCGGGTCGTCGGAGTCACCGTCGGCGACGCCGACAAGGCGTTCCCCTTCAGCGTGATCTCCGGTCCCCGGGTCGTCAACGACACCGTAGGCGGCGTACCCGTTGCCATCTTCTGGGGCGGAGACACCGCAGACGCACTGGACACCGCCAACATCGCCGAAGGCAAGACGATCGGCACCGGCATCGCATTCGACCGGCGGGTCGGGAGTGACGTCCTCACCTTCACCGCCAACGGCGACGACACCTTCACCGATACCGAAACCGGCTCGACATGGGATCTGCTCGGACGGGCGACCCACGGGCCGCTCGCCGGGGAAGAACTCGACACCGTCGTGCATCGCAACGACTTCTGGTTCGCGTGGGCCGCGTTCAATACCGGCGACCCTGTCTACGGCTCCTGACATCCAGCACCGAGATAGACGACAGGTACGGCGAGAATTACCCGCCCCGGAATGACGTCGGCAACGCAGTGGGCAAGAGCCGCCCCAGTAGGGTCCT
>Ga0114950_10001502_pt1 | contig 17583 bp, 17 predicted proteins | sample N075metaG_FD_83503 | JGI IMG/M metagenome (GOLD analysis project Ga0114950, IMG submission 83503) | Deep subsurface microbial communities from Kermadec Trench to uncover new lineages of life (NeLLi) - N075 metaG | ecosystem: Environmental > Aquatic > Marine > Ocean trench > Sediment | place... | reverse complement strand
GAAGGTGCGCCGGCGTTCGATCTCGCGGCGGATTTCGCGAACGGCTCGAGTATTGGACACGATTCAGGTTCGCGAGGCCTTGCAAATGGCTTCGATCGACGCGTCGAGCATGCCGTTGAACTCGTCATCCGATTGCTGCGCCGAGAGTCCCTCGGTCAGCGCGCGAGAGAAGCTCGCGACCATGCCGTGATTCTCGGCCAGCCGCCGATTGGCTTCTTCTCGCGAGTAGCCTCCGGAAAGCGCCACCACGCGCGTCACGTTCGCGTGAGCGATATGCCGAGCGTACAGGTTCGTCTGCTCGGGCAGCGTCAACTTCAGCATCACGGTCTGGTCCTCGAGACCATCGAGCTGGGCCAGTAGCTGCTCGGCGAGCACGGCCTCCGATTCAGCCTTGTCCGGCGAATGGATGTCCACCTCGGGTTCGATGATCGGGACGAGGCCCGCGGCGCAGATCTGGCGGCCGACCTGAAATTGTTGCTCGACGACCTGCGTGATCCCGGCCGGATTCGCACACTTGATGACCGAGCGCATCTTGGTCCCGAAGACCTTGCGCGCGTTCGCCTTGTCGAGCAATGCCGCGAGGTCGGGCATCGGTTTCATGACCTGAACGCCGTCGACCTCGTCCGCGAGTCCCTTGTCCACTTTAAGGAAGGGCACGACGTTCTTTTCCTGCCACAGGTACTCGGCGGAATTTCGACCGGCGATGTCCCCGTCGAGGGTGTTTTCGAAGAGGATGGCGCCGAGGATCCGGTCGCCCCCGAACGCGGGGCTCTCGACGATTCGACATCGCATCTCATGAACCCGCGCGAACATTTCCTCGTCGTTCGAATAGGCGTCCTCGCCGACGCCGTAGAGTTGGAGGGCCTTCGGCGTGCTGCCACCGCTCTGGTCGAGCGCGGCGATGAACCCGTCCTGCGTGCGCATCTTCTTCAGTTGATCCGGGTTCAACCGGTCGTGCTGATCAGCCACCTGATTTCTGCCTTTTTCTTTTCTGTCGTCGGAGGATCGTCGCGGCGACGCGGCCGAATTGGCCGCGCCGAGTCTAGCAGGCCAACGCCCTTGCGCGGACGGGGCCGCGGAGGACGGCGCGGATCAGGCCAGCAGGGTCTGGGTCACGAATCGGCTGAGGGCCTCGCGTTGGCTCGGCTTGATGCCACTGAAGACGAGACCCGTGTCCGGCAGGAGTTGATAGGCTGCCTCGGCCTCGAGCGCGATCGATTCGCTCTGGGGGAAGATCAGCTCCAACTGGAATCGCGTGCCCAGGAGGATCGCCTGGCTGCTGCGGATCAGGCATCCGTTCTCGGAGAGCGAGAGCACCCGACCCCCCCAGCGCGATCCAGACCGCTCACAAAGAGCCCGAAGATGGGTCGGCACGCGCGGAGTCGAGCGGGGCCGGTCCTCGAAGACCTGCTGCATCAGGCGATACAGATCATGCAGTCCGGCCGGCCGTTTCACCGCGCCGACGATCCTGGGGTCATCTCCCGCTGCGCCCTGCTTGCCCGTCAGAAGAACGATTGGAAGACGGCCCCCGCCCTCGCACTCCCCCGACTCCACGACCTCCTCGATGCGGCGTTCATCGACGAGCAGGAGGTCGGCGTGCAGATCGGGATTTTCGACCTGGAGCCTCGCGAAGGTTTCGGGCAGCACCATCTGGTACCCGAGCCGACTCAGGATGACATCGGTCATCGGACCGAGCGCGTCGCGCGAGGCGTGGTAGACGATGGTTCGATTCCAGGCGGGCTGATTGGACACGAGGGGGGTTCTCGATTCGGACATACCCAGGGAAATCGGGTCATCATGGGACTCGATTGAGGGTTTATTACCCCTCTTAATCGGAATGTCGCCCCGAGGGATACCAATTCGACCCGGATTGAAATCGTCGAGGATCGTGGGACCTTTTCAGCCCACCGACGGGCTTCATGAATAATGCGGGCTAGTTTGTCGGCGTGGACAACGTGGATGATGCGATTGTGGGGAGTGTGAATCGCGACCTGGCGACTTGGCTCGTCTCGCAGCGACTCGAAATCGAAGGCGTCATGCAGAACCGGCTCGGCGCGGCTGCCCCGGCGGACTCCGGCCCCGAAGCCGAGACCCTGCGACGTTTTCGAACCTTTTCGTCGACCGCTCTGATGCGCGGGGAAGCCCCCCGCCCCGTCCTCGACGGGTTGCGACCGAACGAACGACGGGTGATGGCGCTGCTCACCACCTGGGCCGAGGCCGCGACGGAGCTCGCGGGACCCGATGCCCCGGTCGTCGCCGAGGCGCTGGCCCCGTTGCTCGACGCGTTCCGGCTGGCGATCCGAACCACCGGCACCCAGCGCAAGACGAGTGGCCGACCCCGCGCGACGCGCCGCGCGATCACGGCTGCCATCGATCGAGTCGCCGATCTCTACTTTGCGATCGACGTCGACTCAGGCGTGATCCTCGACGCCAACCCCGCGGCCGGTGCTGCCCTCGGTGTGGCGCGCGACGCGCTGATCGGAATCGAGTTCAACGCTTTCGTTCCAACCGACCTGCAGGGCCCCTGGTGGACCTCGCTCGATACGATTGCCGAAGGTCAGGAGAGCGTGGTCTTTACCGCCTCGATGCAGGATCGCGAGGGACGTCGGCTCCGGCTCGAGGCCTCGGCGACGCGCTACCTGCGCAGCAATCGAACGCTCGCCCTGGTCATCGCCCGACCGGATTCCAAGGTCCAGTCCCTGGTCGGTGCGCAGGCGACGACGAGTCCGGAGACAGGCTCCAAACACCCCGGGAAGTGATCGCTCGCGCGAACCCCCAGTCGCTGGCAGCGCGCGGGGGCGCTGAGTAGACTCGCCGCCCCGCGTCGGCCTTCACCCTTCACCCTTCTCCCTTCCCCACTCCGGCGAGGCCCCTGCGAGGAGATCCCATGCCCAAGCCCAACGAGACCCCCGAGCCGACCCAGATCATCCGCAAGAAGACCGGCAACTACCTCGAAGACTTCAGGCCCGGTCAGATCTACCGCCACAAGGGCGGCAAGACGATCACCGAAGGCCTCTTCACGACGTTTACCGAGTTCGCGATGACGACTAATCCCTTCGCGAAGAATGCGCGTTATGCACGGGCCTATGGCTTCGAAGGGCTCGTCTGCCCGCCCGGTGTTGTCATGTTGGTCGCCTTCAGCCAGACCGTCGAAGACATTTCGGAAAACGCCCGCGCAAACCTCGAATACATCGACATGAAATTCGGCGCACCGGTCTACATCGGGGACACCCTCGAGGTCGAGACCAAGATCCTCGGCGTGCGCGTCTCCTCGAGCCGCCCGAATCTGGGCATCGTCCACGTCCAATCGACCGCACGCAAGAATATCGGCGACGCGACCGAAGCCATCGTCGCGACCTGGCAGCGCAAGGTCCAGGTCTACAAGGGCGACGAGGCGGCGCCCGTCGAAGACTTTGCGATCGACGCGGACGAGATCGAATGCGAGCTCTATCTCCCGCCCTACGACCCGGCGGCCAGACTCTCGGAGCTGGCCCACCTCTCGAGCGGTGACAGCTATTTCGAGGACCTCGAAGTCGGTAGCCGAATCGAACACTCGCGCGGGCGGACGGTGACGGACGAGCATATTTCGATGACCGCGATTCTCGACAACACGAGCCAGGTCCACTGCAACCAGTTCATGATCGACCTCGACCCGAAGCAATACGTCGGCGGCCAGCTGATCGTCTTCGGCGGAATCCCCTTCGCCCTGTGTCTGGGACTCTCGTGCCCGGATGTCGGCGACAATGCCCTCGGCGATCTCATCTACACGACCGGCCGGCACACGGCACCCCTCCAGGCCGGCGACACGGTCTTTGCGGCCACGCAGATCCTCGACAAATGCGATCTGCCGGGCCGCGACGATCTCGGGATCGTCTCGACACGGCTCTTCGGACACAAGTTCGTGCGAGCCGAGGGCGAGCGTTTCGAGGACGCGCCCGAGGGCTGGAAGAAGGTCCAGATTTTTGAGCTCGATCGACAGATCGTGGTCAAGCGGCGGTCCCACTACGCCTAGTCGTGGTCTTGCTGGCGCCCCGCGGACGGCGTGGGTCCGCAGGGTATACAGGGGGCGGCGAGTTCGAAGCTTTTCGGCGAAGCCGTGGCGCCGGCGGTGCTCGGAGGGGGTCAGTATGCTTTTGGAGATCCCATTCTAGAGGTGACCGAGATGAGCAAGACGACGACGCAGAACAGGTTGCTGGCAGCGGCCTACGACAATCCCCTGATCGAGGCCGAAGGGCCGAAGTCGAACCCGGGCGAGCTCGCGAACTGGCCGATGCTCAAGATCGCGTATCGAACCGACAAGGATCGCATCGCCTCCCTGCTACCGCCCGGACTCGAGCCCGACGATTCGGCGCTCGTGCTGATCTCCTTCTACAACCTGCCCATCCAGAACTCGCCCGAATACGGCATCGGGATCGGCATCGCCGCCAACTACAAGGGTACGGCGGGCGAGTACACGATGGGCATCGGGATCAACCAGGAGACGGTCATCTATCCGAGCAAGGAGCGGTGGGGCCAACCCAAATTCCACGCGGAAACCCAATACTGGCGACTCGGGAACGTCGTCGAGGCCCGCACGATCCACTACGGGCACACCTTCGCCGAGTTCAAGGGCGAGGTCGTGGGCCAACAGGAGCCGTTAGGCGAAGCCGAGCAGCGCGAATTCTGGGTCAAATACATGCGCGACTGTGATCTCACGCCGGGCAAATTCGATTTCAATCCCCACTTCGTGAACGTCTACACCAAGTTCAAGACGACGCATCTCGAGAAGCTCGAGGGTGAGCTGATCCTGCGCGACAGCAAATGGGATCCGATTGCGACTCTCCTGCCCAAGCGCGAGCAGGTCTCGGCCCATCTCTGGACGCCGACCTTCCTCGACCGGAAGATCACCCTCGGCGATCCGATCGACCCGGACAAGTTCTGGCCCTATGCCGACACGATCGGCGGGTCGCGCTGGCCCGGCGAGAACGGTGCCCCACCGGCGGTCTGAACCGAACTCTTTGCCCCTGCGCCCCGTTCGTCTTCAGGCGAGCGGGGCACTCGACCCCGGCTCCTACCCCGAGCCCGACCCCGAGGAGTCCCCCGATGAATTTTATCCGGAGCGACAAAGTCGAAAAGATCCGTCAGCGGCTCGATCATCCGGTGATCGACGGCGATGGACATCTCATCGAGTACACTCCGCTGGTCCGGGACTTCCTCGTCGAGCTCGCCGGGGAGGACATCGCAAAGACCTTTGACACGATGCAAAACGGCGCCGCACTCGCGCGGCAGGTCCCGATCGAGGCCAAGCGCGGTCTCGGCATGACGCGATTCGCATGGTGGGGCGTTCCGACGCGGAACACACTCGACCGGGCGACGGCCATGCTGCCCAGGCTCATGTACGAACGCATGGACGAACTCGGGTTCGATTATGCGCTGCTCTTTCCGACCTACGGCCTGACCGTCACCGCCCTCCCGGACGATGACCTGCGTCCAGCGCTTGCCCGCGCCTACAACCGCTACTACGCCGAGTGTTATGGCGAGTATCGAGACCGGATGGAACCGGTCGCCGCGATCCCCTGCTTCAACCCCGAGGAAGCGATCGCCGAACTCGACTACGCGGTCGGTGAACTCGGACTGAAGGCCGCGATGTTCTCGGGCGTGATCTCTCGCAAGATGCCCGGTGCCGAGGAAGTGCGCGGCGCGACCTGGATGGACACACTCTGCCACGACAGTGACTACGACTACGATCCGCTCTGGAAGCGCTGCGAGGAGCTCGGGGTTGCGGTCACATTCCACGCCAGCGGTCAGGGGTGGGGAACCCGCATGTCGCGAACCAATTACGTCTACAACCACATCGGGAATTTTGCCGTCGCCGGGGAAGCGACCTGCCGCTCGATTTTCTTTGGCGGTGTTGCACAGCGTTTCCCCAAGCTTCGCTTCGGCTTCCTCGAAGGCGGCGTCGCCTGGGCGGCCAACCTCTTCTCGGACATCCTCGGCCACTTCGAAAAACGCAACCGCGAAACGATCGGCCACTACGACCCGGCAGCGCTCGATCGCGGTCGACTCGAGCAGCTCATGAAGGAGTACGCGCCGGCCTCGGTGAAGCTTTCACTCGATCGCCTCGACGAGGCACTCCTGATGCTCAGCGACCCCGACGAAGACCCCAGCACGATCGACGAGTTTGCGGAGACCGGCATCGACTCGAAGGAAGACATCCAGGCGCTCTTCGAGAAGCGCTTCTATTTCGGATGCGAGGCGGACGATCCGATGAACGCGATGGCCTTCGATCGGGACAAGATCCCGATGAAGACGCGCTTGAACGCGATCTTCGCCAGCGATATCGGCCACTGGGACGTGCCGGACTTCCGCGAAGTCCTGCCCGAGGCCTGGGAATTGATGGAGGACGGCCATCTCGATCAGGACGATTTCCGTGCCTTCACCTGTGACAACGCGATCGGGCTGCTGGCGGGTTCGCGGCCCGACTTCTTCGAGGGAACGGTCATCGAAGACTACGCGAAGGACGCGCTCACTCGCCCGGACGCCTGACCGTCCGGTCGTAGCGCCAGGGTCCGCCCCGGGTCATGATCAGCCGATGCCGCGGGCCTTCGAGCGTCGCATCGCCCGCCTCGTAGCCCGCATCGCCGTGCCACAGGGTGACCGGCCCGACGTCCTCGAGCATCGCGATCCGGGTCGCGAAATGTTCGGGCGTGCGCGCGCCCACCGAGGCCAGCGCTTCATCGACCGATGACCAGGCGGAGAGTTCGCAGAGCGTCACGAAGGTGGGCGGGGCGAGCTCGACCTCCTGCTCGCGTTGGCGGCGCAAGGCTTCGGCCGGTGCCATCCAATCCGATTCATGGATCTCGCCGTGGTCGATCTGGACCGCACCCTCCCGCGCACGGGCCGCAAAGAACCAGGTCAGGAAGCGCTTGGGCGTGACCGGCGGCGGCGTCCAATGCGAGAAGGGCACCATCTCGACCGGGTCGATCTCGAGACCCGTCTCCTCGATGGATTCCCGCATCGCAGCGCGACGGGAAGCGGCGAGTTCATCGCCCTTTTCCACGCCCTCCCAATCCTCGGGATCGAGGCGTCCACCCGGAAAAACCCACATCCCCCCGAAAACGATCTTCGAGTTGCGCCGCAACATGAGGGTTTCGAGTCCTGTTGGGCCGTCGCGGAGCAGGATAACCGTCGCCGCGAGAACGGGCGGCAATCCCTCTTTCCCGGATTTTGCCCAATTCTCGAGCGTGCTCGCATGATCCTTCGTGCTCATGCACCGCAGCGTAACACGCGTCCGGCGCGTCAGAAGCTGCGGAGCACCAACGCCGCGCGGCCCGTGCCGACCGCCAACTCGACGGACCAGCCGAAGCCGAGCTCCGCGTCGTAGTCCGGCGGCCCGAGTTCGACGCGCTCGCCTTCCCGGGCCATCGCGCTAACGACGTTGCCGGCAAGCACACTCAAGAATTCACCGACGCCGTCGGCGATCATCTCGGGATCGAGATCGCGAGGAGAGAGTCCGCTCGACGCGATCGCCAAGGCCTCAGCGAATTCGAGATTGGACACGAGCCCAACCTCCATCCCGCCCGCGCCTTCGAGCGGAACCGATACCTTGACCTCGGCAAATTCCGGCAGCGTAAGGAACGCGAGGACCTCGCCCAGCTTGACGTGTAAGCGCGCCACGCGCATCAGATAGCGCGGCAGGAGCTCAAGCACGGTTCGGGTGATGCGATGGTTCGCGAGGCCGTCGGGCAGCTCCATTTCGCCGACCGCGTAGGGGGCCTGGTCCGCCTTGAAGGCGTCGAGCAGCGTTCCGAGCCGATCGCTCTCGAGATGTCCGAGGCGCACGAGGGCCTGGCCAATCGGCATTCGCTGGCTGCTCTGGCGCCGGACGACGTCCACCCGTTGTTCCGGAGTGAGGAAGCCCATCTCGACGGCCAGGCCGCCAAAGGCGAGATCGCGGTTCCGCTGTTCGGCGCAGACCTGGGCGGCCTGGCGCTGGATCATGAATCCCTGCGCGATGGCGAGTTCACCCAGCATCGGGTTCTCGGCGTCCATCCGCTCGAGCGCCTCCCGCACATGACTCGCGTCGACCTCGCCCTGGTCGATCAAGAATTGTCCGAAGAACTTGACCGCCATCAGGTCGTCTCCCCGCCCGCGTCGTCCGTCGCTTCCGGTAGGACCGTTCGACAGTGCTCGACGAGGGCCTCGATCCGCTCTAGATCGGAGGGCTTGCCGAGCACCTGACAGGCCCCGAGTCGGAATGCCTCTTCCGCTTTGCGTGCATCGCCCCCGCTCGACGACACCATCGCGACCTGAATCTGCGGATGCATCGATTTGATCGTGCGAAGCGCGGAGAGGCCGTCGAGTCCGGGCATGAGGATGTCCATGATCACGAGATCGGGCTTCGACGCGGTCGCCATGCGAATCGCGGCCGCGCCATCGCACGCCATTCCGACGATCGACACGTCGTCGATCTCGCAAGGAATCAATTCGTGCTGGTCGAGAACCGTCTGGCTGTCGTCCACCAGCATTACGTTGATCTTTCGCGCCATCGTTTCCTCCACACTCGGCGTCGGCTCTCCAATCGCTCTGGAGGGGAGTCACTGATCGGTATTTCGGCGAGCCCAGTTGAGACGCTGTGGTGCCGGAACCGCGCGATTCCCAGGGGTTGCACGCGGCTTGCGTGCGGAACGCGAGTCAGCCCGTACATTGTTGCCGCCTCCACTGAAAAACCATAGAGTTCGCGACCTTACGAGACGATTCGTCCCCTCGAACGGACTCGAATCGCCTTCGAAACCGACCTCAGCACGAGACGAGTGAGACCTCGTTGGCCGCCTGCCCGCTCTCGGGAACGCGCACCGCGGCTTCGCTCTGACTGCGTCTCGTGCCGATCGAACCGAGAACCGGATCCCGCTCGGATCAGGCAGCCAGCTGACCAGCGAAAGCCACCTCTCAGGCAAGACCAGAAACGGGAGCCCCAAGCGCATGCGATTCTACGAGTACGAAGCCAAGGCCCTGTTCGCGCGGCATGGACTCCCGCTGGGCAAGAACGAGGTCGTCGACGACGCTGCCGGTGCACGCGCGGCGTTCGCAAACCTCGGCGGCGGCCCAGTCGTCCTGAAGAGTCAGGTCCTCACGGGTGGGCGGATGAAGGCCGGTGCCGTGCTATTCGCGGACAACGCGGAAGAAGCCGCGGAAGCGGCCGACGCGATCAAGCCGATCGAGGTGAACGGCCAGAAATGTCGATCGATCCTGGTCGAGGAGAAGACATCGATCGCCCAGGAATATTTCGTCGCGATCACCTGGGACGGTCGCGCCAAACGCCCCGTCTGCGTTTTCAGCGACATGGGCGGGATCGACATCGAAGAGGTCGCGGAGACCCATCCCGAACACGTTTCGAAAACGCATTTCTCGACGATCCTGCCGCTGACCCCCCGGCTCGCCAAAGAAGCGGTGAGCGCCACCGGAGTCACGGGCAGCGACCTGAACCGGCTCACCCCGATCGTCTTTGAGCTCATGCAGATCTTCCTCGAGTACGACCTGACCCTCGCCGAGATCAACCCCATAGCGAAGCTCACAGACGGTCGATTCATCGTCCTCGACGGCCATATCGACATGGAGGCCGAAGCCCGCGGAGAGCACAAGGCGTTGCTTGCCGAGTTGGGAATCGGAGATGACGAGACGCGCCAGGCCCGCCCGCCGACGCCTTTCGAACTCGCCGGCGCGCGCGTGAACGCCGCCGATCACCGCGGCGTCGCTGGCAACGTCGTCGAGTTCGACGGCAACCTCGGGCTCGTGATTGGTGCCGGCGGAGGGTCCCTCACGCTCTTCGACGCCGTCCGCAATCACGGCGGCAAGCCCGCCAACTACTGCGAAATTGGCGGCAATCCCTCGATGTCCAAGACCAAGGAGCTGACGAAGCTGATTCTCGGGAAGCCCGGCGTCGAGAAGATCGCGGTCATGATGAACGTCGTCTCGAATACACGGGTCGACATCGTCGCGCGCGGCGTGATCAAGGGTTGTCTCGAAGCGGGCAAGGACCCGGCCGAGACGATCGCCATCTTCCGCATCCCCGGTGCCTGGGAAGAAGAGGGCTTCAAGATTCTCGAGAAATACGGCGTCGACTACTGCGACCGCAGCGTCTCGATGTACGACGCGGCGGGTCGAGCCGTCGCGAAGTTGCAGGGATAGAAAGACATGTCGATTCTGCTGACCCAAGACACGCGCTTCATCATCCAGGGCATCACCGGCCGTGAAGCGATCAACCTCACCCGGGAGAATCTCGACTACGGCGCGAAGATCGTGGGCGGGGTCACGCCGGGCCGCGCAGGACGCGACGTCTACGGTGTCCCCGTCTACGACAGCGTACGCGACGCCGTGGCGGCCAACGGGGGCATGATCGAGGGATCGATCGTTTCCGTACCGCCCAGATTCACGCTCGACGCGATGATCGAAGCCCTCGAGAACGGCATCAAGCTGATCGTCGTCGTGACGGAGAACGTCCCGCGCCGACAGGTCGCCATCGCCGTCGAGCTCGCGGAACTCCGCGGCGCGCGCATCATCGGCCCAAACTGTCTCGGCATCATCTCGCCCGACGAATGCAAGATGGGCGGCGTCGGAGGCCCCGCGGCCAATACGCGCCAGGCCTACACGAAGGGGCATATCGGAGTGATGTCGCGCTCCGGCGGCATGACCACCGAGATCGCCTCGACCCTCACCGCCGCCGGCCTCGGCCAGTCGACCTGCGTCTCGATCGGCGGGGATGCCATCGTCGGAACGACCTATGCCGAGCTGATGCCCTTCTTCGAAGCGGACAAGGAAACCCACGCGATCACCATCTACTCTGAACCCGGCGGACGCATGGAGGCGGAGCTCGCCGAGTGGGTTCAGGAGCACGAGTCGCGCCTTCCGATCGTGGCCTTCATGGCCGGTCGCTTCATGGACGAGATGAAGGGCATGCGCTTCGGCCACGCCGGCACGATCGTCGAAGGCAAGGAAGACACGACCGCCGAGAAGATCAAGCGGATGGAAGAAGCCGGTATCTCGGTCGCCGAACGGATCGAGGAGATCCCAGATCTCATCCGCCAAAGCCTGGCGCGCAAGAAGCGCTGAACCGATCAAAGAACGAAGAGGACCCCACATGCCCGGAGAATTCATCGACGTTCGCGTCGATCCCGACATCGCCCAGGACAGCGAGATCGCGAAGAAGCTCGAGGAGATCTGCCCGGTCTCCATCTTCGAAGCCGGCGCGGACGGCGTGCGGATCGACGAATCGAATCTGGACGAATGCGTCCTGTGTGACCTGTGTCTGGGAGCCGTGCCCAAGGGCAAGATCCAGATCATCAAGCTGTACGAGCAGTAGACCCCACCCGAGGAGAGCCCCATGCGCAGCGCAAAAGATTTCTTCCAACCGATGGCCCTGGGCGCCCCCGCCCCGCTCCGCGAGATCCCTTTCAAGCCCTCGCGCATGATCCATTTCTTCGATCCGAGCAACGCCAGGATGACATCCAAGGTCCCGGACATGGCGACGAAATGCGATGTCCTGCTCGGCAACCTCGAAGACGCGATTCAGGCCGACAACAAGATCGCCGCCCGGGAGGGCCTCGTGAAGGTCGGTCGCGAGGTCGACTTCGGGAACTGCCAACTCTGGACCCGCGTGAACAGCCTCGATTCGCCGTGGTTTCTCGACGACATCTTCACGCTCGTCACCGAGATCGGCAACGAACTCGACGTGATCATGATCCCGAAGGTCGAAGGCGCCTGGGACATCCATTATGTCGACCGTCTACTCGCCCAGCTCGAAGCCCGCGCCGGCATCAAGAAACCGCTGATGATCCACGCGCTCCTCGAGACCGCCCTCGGTGTCACCAACGTCGAGGAGATCTGTGCTGCGAGCCCGCGCATGCAGGGGCTTTCTCTCGGCCCGGCCGATCTCGCGGCCAGTCGTCGCATGAAGACGACGCGCGTCGGCGGAGGCCACCCCGGCTATATCGTGCGCACCGATCCCGACCCGAACGACCCCGACGCCCCACGGCCCACCGCACAACAGGACCTCTGGCACTACACGATGGCGCGTATGGTCGACGCCTGTAATGCCAACGGCATCCTTCCCTACTACGGCCCTTTCGGTGACATCAAGGACACGATCGCGTGCGAAGACCAGTTCCGAAACGCCTTCCTGATGGGCTGTGTCGGGGCCTGGAGCCTCCACCCGGTTCAGATCGACATCGCCAAGAAGGTCTTCTCACCGCCGGTCGACGAGGTTCTCTGGGCCAAGAAGGTCATCGACGAAATGGGCGATGGTACCGGCGCGGTCATGATCGACGGCAAGATGCAGGACGACGCGACGGTGAAACAGTGTCGTGTGATGGTCGAGCTGGCCCAGATGCTATGCGAGAACGATCCCGAGCTGAGGGCGGCCTACGAGTTCTAGCCCGGATTATTCATGAACGACGTGGCGGGCATTCGATTGGGAGGAAATCATGGAGACGACGATTCTGGGGCGGACGGGCATGCGGGTTTCACGACTTTGCCTGGGCTGCATGAGTTACGGAACACCCGAGTGGCGACCCTGGGTGCTCGACGAGAACCAGGCGCGGCCCTTTTTCAAGAGGGCACTCGAAGCCGGGATCAACTTCTTCGATACGTCGGACATGTATTCGCTCGGAGTCTCCGAGGAAGTGACCGGTCGGCTGCTTCGCGAGATGGGCAACCTCGACGAATGCGTCATCGCCACCAAGGTATTCTTCCCGCCCAATGACCGGCCCAACATGGGCGGCCTTTCGCGCAAGCACATCCAACAGGCTTGCGAAGCCAGCCTGCGAAGACTCGGCGTCGAAACGATCGATCTCTATCAACTCCACCGGCTCGATCCCCATACACCGCTCGACGAGACCCTGCGCGCCCTCGACGATCTCGTCCGTCAGGGCAAGGTTCGCTACATCGGCGCAAGCTCCTCCTACGCCTGGGAAATCGCGACCGCCCTGGGCATTTCGGCCCGCGAAGGCCTCGCGCGCTTCGCGACCATGCAGAATCACTACAACCTCGTGTATCGCGAGGAGGAGCGCGAGATGATGCCGCTCTGCGAAACCGAAGAGATCGCGGTCATCCCGTGGTCGCCGCTCGCGCGCGGCCTGCTGGCCGGATCGCGCAAGGCACTCGACGACAAATCCGGCACGACCCGCCAGGAAACGGATGCCCTGACCGACTTCCTATACAACGAACCCTCGGATTGGGACGTGGTCGAGGCGGTACTCGGCGTCGCCAAGGAGCGCGACGTCCCCCCCGCACAGATCGCGCTGGCCTGGATGCTCACGAAGCCCTTCGTCACGGCGCCGATCATCGGCGCCACGAAGCTCAGCCATCTCGACGATGCGATCGCGGCCACCGACCTCACGCTCTCCGACGAAGAGATCGGCCTCCTCGAAGCGCCCTATCGGGCCCATCCGGTCAAGGGGATGGGACCTGCCGCGGTCTTTCTACAAAATCGCCGGCGCTAGAGCACCGGCTTCGCCGCCAGCGCTTTCCTTCTACAAAATCGCCGGCATTAGAGCGGCGACTGCCATGGGCGGGGGGATCCTGGTAGGCTGAAGGACATTGCCTCCGCCAGGATCCTTGGTTGAATTCCCTCGAAGTCGTCCCCGATACGCCTCCCTCGAAGATGCGGCTCGCCCTGATGGGCGCGCTGGCGCTTACGATCATGATCCCCGTGACCTTGCCGGTCCCGATTCTTCGTGAACTCGTGGGCGAGCGGTTTGCGGTTTCGGAGTTGCTGACCTCACTCTTCATGTCGATCAACATGATCGGCGCGGCGATCGCCGCCCCGTTTGCCGGGGCGCTGGCGGACCGGATCGGTCGGCGGCGCCCCCTCGTGATCGGCGCGTTATGGCTGGATGCCGTCTGCTTCGTTGCGATGACATTCGACATGCCCTTCACGACATTTCTCGGAATCCGACTCATCGAAGGCTGCGCCCATATCTTCGCGCTCTCGCTCCTGCTCTCGATCGCCGCAAGCCTTGGCGGAAGCCACGGCCGGGGACTGACGATGGGCATCACCGGCGCCGGCATGATGCTCGGTGTCGCCCTCGGAGCACCGATCGGCGGTCTGCTCGGCCAGGTCGATCCACTGCGACCCCTCATCGCGGGGGCCATGGTACTCGTCGCCGCCTCGGCCCTGGCCGCTGCGGCGCTCGTCGAACCCCGCAGCGCCGAATCGCGGCCGGGGGTGGGCGCGATCTGGCGGACGGTCAAGGAAAATCGCGCGATCATCGTGCCACTCGTCTTCGCCTTCGCCGACCGCTTCACGGTCGGCTTCTACACCACGACGTTCTCGCTCTTCGCCTCGGGCCTGCACGGCGCGGATCCGCCGCAGGTCGGGCTGTGGATCTCCGCGTTCATGCTGCCCTTCGCGCTGCTCTCGGTTCCCTTCGGCGCACTCTCCGATCGCTTCTCGAAGACGGCACTCCTGTGTGGCGGAAGCGCGATCTACGGCATGCTCACCGCGACCCTGGGCTTCTGGCCGACGAATTGGATCGGGCCGGGAATGGCGCTGATCGGGATGACTGCGGCGGTCATGTTCGTCCCCTCGATGCTGATGACGACGGACCTGGCCCCTCCACAGATCCGCTCGACGGCACTTGGGGCGTTCAACACAGCCGGCAGCCTCGGCTTCATCTTCGGGCCCCTGACCGGCGGCCTCGTGAGCGAAGCAGTTCGGGCGAGCCACGGGCCCGCCGCCGGATACCAGGCGGCTTTCGGCGTCGCGGGAGCGGCGGAGATTCTCTGTGCGGTGGTGGCGCTGCCCTTCTTGCTGAAGCTACGAGCGCGTGGGCTGACGACGTAGCCCGGGCTCTCATGTAACGTGCGACCTCGCCAACCAAGAGGATCCCCGAAGGAAATGATGACCCACGCGAAGGGTACGATCTATCCCGTGATTCTTTCGGGCGGATCGGGAACCCGGCTCTGGCCACTCTCCCGCCGCTCCTACCCAAAGCAGCTGCTGCCCCTGGTCAGCGAGGACACCCTTCTGCAGGAGACCGCGCTGCGAGTCCACGAGACCGGCGCTTTTGCGCCGCCACTGATTCTCTGCAACGACGCCCACCGCTTCATCATCGCCGAACAACTTCGCGCCCGAAACATCGAGCCCCTGGCGATCGCCCTCGAGCCCGTCGCGCGGAATACCGCCCCGGCGATCGCCGCCGCCGCTCTGATCGTGGCGGAGCAGGACCCCGACGGCATCCTCCTCGTGCTCCCCTCCGATCACGTGATCCGCGACCTACCGGCTTTCCACGCCGCGGTCGACACAGCCTGCGAAGCCGCACGTCGCGGCGCGCTCACGACTTTTGGAATCGTGCCCTCACATCCCGAGACCGGCTTCGGCTACATCCGTCGCGGAGAACCCTTCGAAGGACTGCCCGGAGCGGCCTCCATCGCGGAGTTTGTCGAGAAGCCCAGCGAGCAGCGTGCCCAGGCATTCCTGGCAACCGGCGAGTATGCCTGGAATAGCGGCATGTTCGTCTTCCCCGTCCGGATCCTGCTCGAGGAGCTCGATCGACTCCAGCCCGAATTGATTGCCGCGTGCCGCGATTCGGTCTCGAAGTCGAAACGCGATCTGACCTTTACACGGCTCGACGAGGCCGCATTCGCCACTTCTCCGTCGATCTCGATCGACCACGCGCTGATGGAGAAGACCGAGGCCGCAGCGGTCGTGACCGCCGAATTCGGCTGGAGTGACGTCGGGTCCTGGGCCGCACTCTGGGAGATCAGCGAGCGCGACGAGAACGGGAACGTCACGTTGGGCGATGTGATTCTCCGTGATGTCCAGAACTGCTATGCCCGCTCGGAAAACCGCTTGATCAGCGCAATCGGTGTGCGAGACCTGATCATCGTCGAAACCGCCGACGCGATCCTGGTCGCATCACAGGATCGCGCTCAGGAGGTCAAGCAGATCGTCGCCGAGCTCGACCGGATGGGGCGAACGGAGTCGGATCTCCACGCCCGGGTGTACCGACCCTGGGGCTCCTACGAAGGCGTCGCCAAAGGCGACCGGTTCCAGGTGAAGCAGATCGTCGTGAAGCCGGGCGAAAAGCTCTCGCTCCAGATGCATCACCACCGCGCGGAGCATTGGGTGGTCGTCGAGGGGACCGCGATCGTCACGAAGGGCGAAGAGGAAATTCTGCTGACCGAGAACCAGTCGACCTATATCCCGATCGGCGTCACCCACCGGCTGGAGAATCCCGGCGAAATCGATCTCACCCTGATCGAAGTCCAATCCGGCTCGTACCTGGGGAAGGACGACATCGTCCGATTCGACGACATCTACGGTCGCAAGGATCGCTGATCACGGTCTCTCCAGGCCTGTCGAGCACACCCGCCCACCGCTCCTCTGCACCAACATTTTCGACCCCGACTCGATCTGGGTCCAAAAGCCTACGATCTGCCTCGAACAGGTCCGCCCGAACCCTCCACGACTCGCGGCCGAGCCTTCTCGAGACTCGCAACTCCAACCCTAAGTAGCGGATACTTTAGCGAATACTGGAACCAACACAGAATCGATGTGTCGCCTTCGGGGCAAGGCAATGAAAACGCAATTGAATTCAATCTTTTCTGCTCCTTTCTGACGCCCCGTGATAGGATAAATCTGCTTCGGACCCCATCGACCCCGGTGTCGGCTTTCGAAGTATGATTTTTTCGGGAAGGGTTCGCTCATGCGCTTGCACGCAGTTCTTGTGCTTCTGATCTCCTCTACCGCACTGATCTTGACGTCCTCCGCGCAGGCGGCCTTCTACGGCGACTACGCCGGTTCGACGGTCACCTGGGTAGACGTCCAGGACCAAAACGGGCTCTTCGGTGCGCCCTTCGCGAGTGGCGATTCGCTCGACTTCAGCCCGAACGCCTTCGAAGCGGAATGTTCCTCCGATCCCGGCTGCCCGCCGACCCCGGTGACCGTCGACGATACGCTGACGCTGACGATTCAGGCCAATGAGGGGTCGTTCATCGATGACATCGTCTTCTCGGAAGCCGGCGACACGACGCTCCAGAGCTTCGTCGACACACTTGCCGCCTCGGTTGTGGCCGCGACCGTCTTCGTCGACATCTTCGAAATCGACGGGATCTCCGTGAACAATATCAACGGCAGCATCGCGATGGTCTTCTCGCAGGGCGGCGAGTACCGGAGCGACGACCAAGGCTATGGAACGCATATCTGGGATGGTTCGCTGACCATCGACCTCGACGCCATGATCGCCGGAGCCGGCGGGACAGGCCGCGCCACCCGCGTACAGATCAACCTCAACAATACGCTCACCGCCTTCGCCGCGGTCGGCGCGACCTCGCGAATCGAAAAGAAGGACATCGACGGCCTCGCGATCACGGTCGTACCGGAACCCGGTACGGCGCTGCTCTTCGGGCTCGGACTCGCGGGGCTCGCCGTCGCGGGTCGCAAGGAAGGCTGGGGGTAACCGTTCCGCTAGCGCTGCCCATCCAGTCCATGCCATGGACAGACACATACATAGATGGATCGGGAACGGGGGCGCTGGACGACAGATTTTCGCCACTCTGCAAAGAGAGGAATGGATAGGATAGACAGAATTTTTTGAACGCACGCCG
>Ga0114950_10001500_pt1 | contig 17612 bp, 13 predicted proteins | sample N075metaG_FD_83503 | JGI IMG/M metagenome (GOLD analysis project Ga0114950, IMG submission 83503) | Deep subsurface microbial communities from Kermadec Trench to uncover new lineages of life (NeLLi) - N075 metaG | ecosystem: Environmental > Aquatic > Marine > Ocean trench > Sediment | place... | reverse complement strand
TGCCCATCGAGGGTGTGTTCATGAACTCCCTCGGCCACCGACCGGGCCGCCGCCAGCCGCTGATCGTGCATATCCACGGCGGCCCGGCGGGCGCCGTGATGAACCGCTTCAGCGCGGAATTCCAGGTGCTCGCCGGCCTCGGCTACGCCATTCTGGCCCCCAACGTGCGGGCAGCAGCGGCTATGGCGACGAGGTACTGCGCGGCCTTATGGGTGAGGTCGGCGACGGCGAATTCATCGACATGATGGCCGGCCTCGATTACACCATCGCCCAGCGCGACATCGACCCGCAGCGCCTCGGCGTGCGGGGCTGGAGTTGGGGGGGCGTCGCTACCAGCTACACGATTACGCAAACCAACCGCTTCAAGGCCGCCTCGGTGGGCGCCATGGTGGGCAACTGGGCCGCCGAGACCGGCCCGGGCTTCAACTTCGACGTGTCGCTCTGGTACATCGGCGGCACGCCGTGGAACGACCCCGAGGAGTGGGCCCGGCGCTCGTCGATCACCTTTGTAAACAACGTCACTACGCCGACGATCATCTTTCACGGCGGCCGCGACGAAACCTCGAGCGTTGGCCAAAGCCTGATGTTCTTCACGGCGCTGCGCGATATCGGCAAGGCGCCGGTACGCTATATCAAATTCCCCCGGCAGGGGCACGGAATCGAGGAGCCGCGGCTCGAGCGTGTCCAGATGGTCGAGGAAATCCGCTGGTTCAAGAAATACATCGAGGGCCTCGACTGGGAGCCCTGGGAGGTGCCCAAGTGAAGATCGAAACGTTCGAGCTCGAGCGTGTCCAGTCGCTGTGGGAAAACCTGGTCGAGATCAACCTCACCGAGAGCGGTATCCACCCCTACACCCTCGAAGAGTTGCTAGAGCCCGAGGAAATCACCGAGCTCAGCCGCCTGCGCTTGGGGTACGGGCAAACCAACGGCACGATCGAGTTTCGGCAGGCGATTAGCCGTCTCTACAACGGCGCCGACATCGACAATATCCTGGTGACCAACGGCTCGGCCGAGGCTAACTTCTGCGCCGCTTGGAACTTGTTGGAGGCCGGCGACGAGATGGTCATGATGCTGCCCAACTACATGCAGCTCTGGGGCATCGCCCGCTCGTTCGGCGTCGACGTCCGGCCCTTCCACTTGCGGCTCGAAGAGCGCTGGTTGCCGGATCTCGACGAGCTGCGCGCCGCCGTTTCGCCCAACACCAAGATGATCGCGGTGTGCAACCCGAACAACCCCACCGGCGCGCTGCTGGATGTCGACGCCATGCAAGAGATCGTGCGTGTCGCCGCCGACGTCGATGCCTGGCTGTACTGCGACGAGGTCTATCGCGGCACCGAGCTGGACGGCAACGAATCGCCGAGCTTCTACGGCATGTACGACAAGGCCGTGGTCACCGGCGGATTGTCGAAGGCCTACGCCTTGCCGGGGCTCCGAGTCGGCTGGCTGGCCGGGCCGCAAGCCATGATCGCCGATTCGTGGGGCTACCACGACTACACCTCCATCGCCGCCTCGCCGCTCAGCAATCAGGTGGGCCTGCGGGCACTGAGCCCGGAGATGCGACCGCGAATTCTGGCGCGCTCGCGGGCGCAACTGCGCGGCAACCTGCCGGTGCTGCAAGAGTGGTTGGCCGCCCAGAAGGGATTCGGCTTCGTGCCCCCGCAAGCCGCCGGCATGGCCTTCGTGAGCTATCCGATGGACATCAATTCAACCGAGCTCGTCACTCGCCTGCGCGAGGAAAAGAGCGTCCTGGTGATCGCCGGGGATTGCTTCGGCATGGACGGCCACCTGCGCTTCGGCATCGGCGGCGAGCGCGACGTGCTGATCGAAGGACTCGGGCGGGTCAGTGAGCTGTTTGCTGAGCTACTGGGGGAAATCGACAATGATTGAACGCCCACTTCGCTACGCCATCACCGCCGCGGCGCTGAGCCTGACGTTGGCGGCCTCGGCACCGACTCTTGCAGCTTCGGCGCCGACTCTCGCGGTCTCAGCGCCGACTCTTGCGATTTCGGCACAGACTCTCACGGTTTCAGTGCCGACGTTCGCGGCGCAGAAAATCGATCCGTCCATCTATGAAGCGCTGCGCTTCCGGCACATCGGCCCCGAGGGCAACCGCGTCATCGCCATCGCCGGTCACCCGGGCAACAACAACGTCATCTACGCCGGCGCCGCCTCGGGCGGCATCTGGAAGACTACCGACGGCGGGCTCAACTGGGATCCGGTGTTCGACGACACCGACGTGGCGTCCATCGGCGCGCTGGCGGTGTCGATGTCCGATCCCAACGTCGTCTGGGCGGGTACCGGGGAAACCAATATCCGCAGCATGATCTCGATCGGCAACGGAATCTACAAATCGACCGACGCGGGCGCCACATGGCAGCACATGGGGCTGCGGGAAACCGGCCGCATCGGCCGACTGGTCATCCACCCCGACAATCCCGACATCGTCCTGGCGGCCGCGGTGGGCACGGCGTACGGCCCGCAAGAGGAACGCGGTGTGTTCCGCACCGTCGACGGCGGCGAGACCTGGGAGCGCGTGTTGTTCGTCGGCGCGGATACCGGCGCCTCGGACATCGCCATGGATCCGGCCAATCCGCGCAATCTGGTGGCCGGCATGTGGCCAATCGACATCAAGACCTGGCAGCGCAACAGCGGCGGTCCCGACGGCGGCGTCTTCGTGAGTCACGACGGCGGCGACACCTGGGAGCGCGCCACCGACGGCTTACCCGGGCCGCCGACCGGCAAGATCGCGGTGGCCTACGCACCCAGCAACCCGGCGCGCATCTACGCATTGATCGAAACCGACCAGTACGCGTTCGAGGGTGTGCTGTGGCGCTCCGACGACGGCGGTGATTCCTGGCGCCTGATCAGCCGCGACCAGCAGTACCACACCCGGCCGCACTACTACACGCGACTGGTGGTGGCGCCCGACAACGACGACGAAGTCTACTTCCTGGCGACCCGTCTGGCGCGCACTCTCGACGGTGGCGACACCGCCACCATCCTGCGTAGCGCCGGCGGCGATCACCACGACATGTGGATCGACCCGCTAAACCCCGACCGCATCCTGCTGGCCAACGACGGCGGCGTGCACATCAGCCTCAATCGCACCACCTCGTGGTACCACCCCGACCTTCCGGTGGCACAGATGTATCACGTCGCCGTCGACGATCAGGTGCCCTATTTCGTGTACGGCAACCGGCAGGACGGGCCGACGCGACGGGGGCCGAGCAACCGCCTGGCCGGTGGCGGCTGGCACTCCGTCGGCGGCGGTGAATCAGGCTGGGCGATTCCCGACCCTTTCGACAACAACATAGTGTGGGCTTCGAACGAGCAGGGCGTATTGACGCGGTACGACCTGCGCACCGGTCATTCCACCAATGTCCAGGTGTGGCCTGAAACGCCGGTCGGCAAGTCGCCCCGCGACCTCAAATACCGTTGGGTTTGGAGCTACCCCGTGGTGGTGTCGCGCCACGCGCCGGGCACCCTGTACGTCGGCAGCCAGTACGTTCACAAGACCACCGACGGCGGCATTACTTGGCGGGAGATCAGCCCCGACCTGACCACCGACGACGAGAGCAAACAGGTCGACTCGGGCGGCCTTACCTTCGACAACGTCGGTGTCGACTACGGCACCACCTTGTTCGCCATTGGCGAATCCCCGCTCGATCCCGACGTCCTGTGGGCGGGCAGCAACGACGGGCTCGTTCACGTCACCCGCGACGGCGGCGTGAACTGGATGAACGTCACGGACAACATCGACAACCTGCCTCCCTGGGGCACGGTGAGCAATATCGAAGCGTCGCGCTTTGATGTCGGCACCGCCTACATCACGCTCGACTTGCATCAGATCGACGACCGCGATCCGTATGTCTACCGCACGCGGGATTTCGGTGCTTCGTGGACGCGCATCACGAACGGCATTCCGCGCGGCATGCTGAGCTACGCCCACGTCGTACGCGAGGACCCCGAGCGCCGCGGCATGCTGTACCTGGGCACCGAGAACGCCGTGTACTGGAGCACCGACGACGGCGACAACTGGCTGCCGCTGCGCAACAACCTGCCGCCGGCGCCGGTTCACTGGCTGACCGTTCAAGAAGGTTACGGCGACCTGGTGATCGGCACCTACGGGCGCGGCTTCTGGATTCTCGACGACCTGTCGCCGTTGCGGCAGCTCACCGGCGAGGTGGTGGCGAGTGACGCGCACCTGTTCGAGCCGCGCCCCGCCTACCGGCTGCTGCGCCGCAGCCTGCCGGGCGAGCCGGTGCGCGGCGGTCCGCGTGGTTACGTCGAGGATCCGCCCTACGGCGCGCCGCTCAACTACTACCTGGCCGACGACGCTGAAGGGGGCGCGACGATCACCATACGCGATGCGGCCGGGGACGTCGTACGATCCTTCCCCGGCACCGCAGACGCCGGCATCAATCGCGTCTACTGGGACTTGCGGCACGAAGAGTCGCCGCCGGTAAAGCTGCGCACGCCGCCGCTCGGCCATCCCGGGGTTGCTTTCGGTCCCGACAGCATCCGCTACAACGACGAGGGTTGGCGGGAGCTCGATGTCGAGGGCAGCGGAGGCAACGGCCCGCTCGCCGTGCCCGGCGCCTACACCGTGGAGATCGAGGTCGCCGACCACCAACTGACCACCAACCTCGAGGTGATCAGAGACCCCACTTCGGCAGCCAGCGAGGAAGACATTGGCGCCCAGATCGGTCTGGCATTGCGTATTCGCGACCAGGTGAACGTGCTCACCGAAATGGGCAACTCCATCGAGTGGCTCCGCAAGCAGATCGACGATCTCGAGGATCTCATGCGCGATCGTTCCGGCACCGAAGAAGTCGAGACTGCTGCGGCGGCGTTCGACCAGCAACTCATCGAGTTGGAGCGTCAGTTCTACATCCTGCGCACCACCGGCGCGTCGGAAAACCTGCTGCGCTTCCCCGCCGGCCTCTTCTCACACTTCAAGATGCTGGGCCGCTACGTCATGACCGGCGACGCCCGGCCGACGCCGTCGAAGTACGAGGTCTTCGAGGAGCTGTCGGCACGCCTCGAACGGCAGCGGGAGATCTATGGAACCCTGGTGTCCACCGACCTCGATGCATTCAACACCATCGCGCGGCGCCACGGCCTGGCCGGAATCTCCATTCCCCCACCAAACTGAAGCTCCACACCGATCCAGGCGCGCGCCGCGACGCTGCAGCGCGCCCGCATCCTCCATTCAGTCCACAGGACCCCGCCCAGCGCTCCGCTCACGGCAGGTTTCCTGTTCCGGGCACCCCCGCATGCAGCGGGCACATGCGCACCGTGGTGGTCTGCGCCGGCGGCGAGCGGCGGCGAAACGAAATGACTCCGTCGTCAAAGAAGACCACATAGCGATCGGCGTACTCCCAGCGGCGCTCGACACCGGCGCCGGAAACTTGCGAGGTGTCGGTGTCCGGGCTCCCCCAGGCCGCGGTGACCTGATCGGGACTCATGCCGGGACGCAACTCGCCGGACAGCACCATTTCCTGGTCCTCGGCGGCCCAATCCGCCGCGGTGACGCTGAGCCAAGTGCTTTGGATCTCCTCGACCGAGCGGTTGGTTACTACAATCCGCGCGCGGGTGTGCAACTCAACGCCCTGGAAAGCGTTGGCGCTGATGCGGTTCAGCACCACGGCACCCGGCGGCGGGTCTGGATTCCAGCTCGCCAGCCGCAGGCTGGCACGTTGGAAAATGACCGATCCACGCTGATCCCGTGCCAGGGAACGGTCGAGCGGTAGCAGCCGCACCGTCAGTTCCTCGGTGTCCGCCGGCACCTCGAAGGCGAGCTCGTAGCGGCGTGCCGACGGCCTCGATGTAAACGACGTGAAGAAGTGTTCGGTGCCGTCGCCGGCGAGGGCCGCCTCGACGTCGATGCCGAACGTCGCCGCGCCGACGCGTGGAGCATCGCGCGCCACCACGTCGACGACCACGGACATGCCACGCAATCGGCGCGCCAGGTCGCTACCGAGCCGTTGCTGCAGGTAGACCGCTTGCCGGCTGGCGTTGTCGGACAGCAATACGCCGGAAGGTTGCGGCAGCGGATCCACCCGCAGGGGAACTCGTGTGGCGTCCGGCGCCGGCGGCAGAAATCTACGAATACCCAGGGGCGCTACAGTGATGTCGAAAGGCCCCATGTCGGGCGGCGCAGGTAGGCCGCGGCGCGGCGGCGCCGGCACCGGCGCTACCTGCACCGATCCTACGGCAGCGCCCCGTGGATCGATGGAGTCGATGAGATCCCAGCAGTAGAGCGCCGGACCTCCGGTGAGCGGCGGCGACGACCCGTCCACCATGAAGCTCCCATTCCCCAACAGGCTCACCGCGTCGTCGAGCAGCCGGACCGGGCGAGCTAGATCCCAATCTTGGCCATCGAACTGGAAGATGACGGGTAGCAGAGCGGGGACGAAGAGCTCGCCTGGCAACGGATCTGCGGGAAAATCACCGAGGGATGCCACGCCGCCGAGCAATTCGATCGCCTGGCGCAGCTCTTCCGGGTCGGCGGCCGTGGCGCTGATACCGACAACGCCGTCGAAGGTTGCATGGTGCCCGAGCTCGAGCACGCTGACCGGCTGCCACCAGGGTTTCGCCGGCGAAGACGAGGCGGCCGAGGCTGTTGGGACGGCGGCGGCGCGCCCAGCCTGGGCAGGTTGGCGATCGGCAAGCAACGCGCCACGGTAACCGAAATCATGGAATTGGCGGGTGTTGAAAGGCGCCAGGTACACGTCTCGCCGGCGCTGCAGACGGTTCGGATGGCGCACCGTGTACCAGATGCGACCGAACTCATCAGTGGTCTCACCGGCATAGTCGAGCACGGTTCCCGCCGGCCATCGCGCCACGATCTCGCCAGCGCTCGTCGGGTCGGCGAAAAACTCGGCGGGCTCCAGCAGCACGGCACGGAGTGCGTCCTCGGGGATGAACATCTCACCGGGAGCGCCTGCCTGGCCTGCATGCGCCGCGGCGCTCGCCAGCAGCAACAGGGCGAGGAGCAACATGGACGGGCGCTGAAGACAGTGGAGAACTCCGGGGGGGGCGGTGACGCTCTGGGACGCAGGGGAGCTCTTGAGCACCCTGCTAGTCCACCGAGCCACCGGGCTCTACCTCGACGACGTCGACCTCGACACCCCGCGCAACGCATTCCTCACGGAACGCCCCCGGCGTACCGGTGAGCGCGGGGAAGGTCCCGTAGTGAATCGGGACAACGGCATCGACACGCAGCAGCTCGCAGGCCTTGGCGGCCTCGCGCGGGCCCATGGTGAAGAGGTCGCCGATGGGCAGCAGCGCGACGTCCGGCTCGTAGAGCTCGGCGATCAACGCCATGTCGGAGAACACCGCCGTGTCACCCGCACAGTAGAGGCGCTTGCCGCTCTCGAGCCCGATGACGAAGCCGCAGGGCTCGCCGCCATAGACGATGCCCCCCTCCTCCGACATCCCTGAAGAGTGAAACGCATGCACCATGGTGACCGGCAGTCCGGCGATCTCCTGCGTGCCGCCCTTGTTCATCTGGCGCACCGCCGCCTCGGCAATCCCCTTGCCCTTGAGCCACTCGCCGATTTCCCAGTTGGACACAACCGCTGCGGGTTGGTGCTGTTCGTAGGCGTACACGGTGTCGACGATGTGATCGAAGTGGCCGTGCGTGACGAGGATGGCGTCGAGGCTCTCGATGGGCTGGAAACCCTCGGGACAGCTCGGGTTGTTCATTCCGCCGGTGGGGCGGTCGGCAATCCACAGCCAGGGGTCGAGCAGCAGGTTGACGCCGCCGTCTGTGCTGATCAGAAAGGTCGAATGGCCGTAGTAGGTAAGGCGTGCACCCAGATTCATCGACAAGACAACCTCCTTCTCGTGTGTGCTCGGCCTCAGTCGGCGATCGGCAGTGCCACGACGCGGGCTTCGGCCACCACGGCGCCGTCGCTGCGAACTTCTACCGCGGCGCCCCCTTCCGACTCCTCGCGGCGCACCAAGGCAAGCGCGATGGGACCGAGACGCGGCGACACCGCGACCGAGGTGATACGGCCCACTTTTCGACCCGACGACAGCAATTCTGCACCCTGCGGTAACGGCGTTTCCGCCCGCACACCGCTCAACAGGCGATTCACCTGGCCACGATAATGGATTCGCGCCACCGTTTCCTGGCCGAGATAGCAACCCTTCTCGTAGTCGACCGCCCCATCGAGGTCCACCTCCTGCGGGAACTCGCCGCCGGTAATCTCTTGGCCGAGTCGGGCAACACCAGCCTCGACGCGCAGCGCCTCGGCCACGTTCCAGCCGATATACGTGGGCGCGGACTCTCTGCCGCCAGTCTTTCCGGCAGCGGTCTCTCCGCCGGCAGACTCGAGCGCCGCCCACACTTCGTCGACCGCCGCGTCGGGCACGTGGATTTCGAATCCTGTCGTGCCCAGGCCGGGGGTACGCGCCAATCGAACGTCTACACCCGCCAACTCGGCGCGCCGGTGGGCGCGCGCCGCTGCCGCGGGGGCTTGGCCGCCGCCGGCGGCGGCGAGAACATCGTCCGCGGCGGCGCCCATCAGCGCGAGAACCGTCTGTTCGGGCCCTAGGTCATTGATCTGCACGTCCGCCGCCAAGATGTACTTGGTCAGGTCCGGCAACGCGTCCTCGATGAAGCCGGCGTCGCAGCCAATAATGATAGCGTCGCTTTCGGCCCATAGGTCGAGAGCCCCGCGCACGTGGCCCTTGGTGTCGAGCAGCAGTGCCTGGCAACCCTCCCCCGGCGCCAACGCCTCGACGTTGTTGCTCAGCAACCCTTGCAGGAACTTGCTGCGATCTTCACCGCCGATGCGAACCAACCCGCGCCCGGCACGATGGGTGAGGCCGGCGCCCTGGCGAGCGGCTTCATATTCCCGCAAGGGGTCGCCGAAATGCGCCGGCACGGTGATGCCGCCGATTTCAGTCGGCTCGGCGGCCCGCTGCTCGAGCACCGCGGGGGCCCTCATGATCCTGCGTCGCCCGTGGCGCGCTCCTGGAGGATCACGACGATGTCGCTGTCGCCGGCGAGCACGGGAGAAGTCTGTCCGCTGAGGTCACCAGGCTCGGTGGTGAATGCGTCGCCGTCTTGATCAACCCGGGCGGTGATGCTCATCTCGCCGATCAACGGCGTTCCTTCGATCATCGAGTCGCGCTCGGTGATGTCGAATCGGTACGGGAAGGAAGGGACCGGAATTTGTTGCACCGCCAGCGGGGCGCCGGTGGCGCGCCCGGCGACGCGGACGATCAGGTACAGCGTGGCGTTCGGGGGCACCGAAGTGGCGAGCTCCGGGGCGACTTCGATGATGCCCGCGAGCCGCGTTGCCGAAAGATCCGCGGTGCCTGCCTGCTGGCCACCCGCCTGCGGTGGCGGTGGCGCCGGTATCGAGGCCGCCTCCTCCGAGCTGATGCGTTCGACATTGCGTTGCACGCAGCCCGCGCCCAGCACCGAAAGGGCAACCATGACGATTGTCGCGATGGGTCGCAGCCAGGTGGCCGCAATGGCCCGCGATGACGGCGCGATTGCGTGCGGAGTCCGGGCTAGCATCGGGCAACGTCGTCGTTTCAGGGGCCACATGGTCCGTCTCGTTCCTGGCGGTTATCAGTTGGGGGCAGCCGCCAGATGGCGGACGCGTTCGAGGTGCTCCCGAAGCAGCGAGAGCTCTTCATTGCTGGTATCACTCCCCTCCTCACGCCCCTCATCGGAGCCCAGATAGGCTGCCAGGTCGGCCCACGCTTTGCCATAGATTCGCAAGCGTGCGTACAGCAAACCACGGTCACGGCGCAACTTCGGCGTCTCACCGACGATCAACACGATGCGATCGACCGCAGACAGAGCACGTCCGTATTCCTCCGTTTCCAGGTAGACCAACCGCAGGTTGTCGAGCATCCGCACCAGAATTTGCTTGGAGCTCGCCGCCACCAGGTCTTCCGGCGCGAGCCGCACATCGTTCCCTTGTGTCTGCCGCAGGCGCTCTTCGCACGCTTCCGGCGTCAGCAGCATGCCGTCGCAGAACGGGTCCACAAGTAGGGGCTGGCGGCGATCGAGCAGTCGCACGACGAAGTGCCCCGGCATGTTGACGCCTTCGATGGGTATGCCTGCACGTCGGCCCACCTCGATCCACACGACCGAAAGGCTGATGGGAATTCCGACGCGGCGATCGAGCACCTCGTTGAGAAACGAGTTGCGCGGATCGAAGTAGTGGTGAGAATTGCCGCCGAAGTTCTGCTCCTCGACGAGCACCGAGCGCAGGGCATCGAAGGCGGCAAAGGTCCCCGGCCGGCGACTCCAGGCAACCCGTACACGCTCGGCCAGACTCTCCAGGCGACCGAGGTAGATCTGCGGGTCGAGCTCCGGGTACTCCTCGGCTGCCAACCAGAGTGCGGCGCTGGCAAGGTCGAGATCTGCGTCGGTGGTGGCGACGCAGGCGGCGAATCGCTCGCGACAATGCAGGCGATTGCGTGTATCCGAGTAATTCTTCGTTTGGTCAATCATGGGCGCGGAAAGGTTAATTCTAGCCTGGATATCTCGACGGGTCACGGCTGCGCGAGCGCGATGGCGCGACCTCCGCCATCGGGGCGACGCCATCGGGGCGACGCCATCGGGGCGACGTCATCGGGGCGACGTCATGGGGGCGACATCCCGGGGCGCGCCGCGGCGACTCGGTAGTATAACTCGATGTAGCGCTCGACAATTGCATTCCAGCTGAAATGCGCTTCGCAGCGGCGTCTCCCGGCCGCCCCCATGGCGATCCCGTCGGCCGCTGCCGCGCGCCTCAGCGCGGCGCCCAGAGCCGCCGCGTCGCCGGCAGGAACGAGCATACCGGTTTCGCCGTCGCGGACCTTGTCCGGCAAACCGCCGGCGTCGGAGGCAATCACCGGCAGGCCGTGCGCCATGGCCTCGAGGGTGACGATGCTCGAGCCCTCGTACAACGTCGGGTGCACGAACCAGTCGGCGACCGCCGCCAGGCTGTGCAGATCGGCATCCGACAGAGCACCGGCGAAACGCACCCGTTCGGTGATACCCGCGGTGGCGGCGGCGGCTTCCACCGCGGCGCGCAGCGGACCGTGGCCCACCAGCACCCACGCCCATTGCGGCGGCAGCTCGGACGCCGCCCGCCCCAGGGCATCGACCAGAACATCGAACCCCTTGTTGGCCTCGATCCGGCCGATCGACAGGAACAACGGGGCCGCTTCGTGCAACCCCAGGTCGGCAAGCAGATGTCGCCCGCGGTCAGCGTTGCCGAGTGCCCGGCAGGCACCCGCATCGACGGCGTTGGGGATCATCACCTGTTCGGCAACGGGAATCCCCAGGTGCTTCGCGACCACCGGTTGCAGCGCGGCATCGGTAGCGATAACCGCGTCGGCGGTCGCGGCAGCCCGCCGCATGCGTCGACGGAAGGGGGCATAGGCCCAGCGCTTGGGGCCTCCGGGAACTTCGAACTCCTCGAGGCCCTCTACCGACATGACCAGCGGAGCGCCGGAGGGGGCGTCTACAAACCCCCAGGCGGCTAGCCCGTGGGCGTGCACAACTGTGGGTACGACCGTTGACCCGACTCCCGGCACCTCCTCGCGCAAGCGCGCCACCCAACGGGCCGCCCGCCGCGTCCACCATGGGTAGTTGCTGATGCGGTCGAGTACCACGGTGCCCCTACGATCGCCGATCGGCAGCCACCGTCCCGGCACCCAGTTCAGCACCACACCATCGGGCATCGCCGCCGAAGCGGCCACGGCGCGTTCCATGTCCGCCGGCGTCTCGGTGAATAGCGCGACACTAACGCCCGACTGCGCCAGCCGGGTAACCAGGTCGAAGACCTTGCGTTCCATGCCGCCCGGGCCGTGTGCCGGATGCACCACGCGGCTGACCATGATGATGTGCAACGCCACATCGGTCATCGCGCATTGGCCTTCACATCGGAATGTCGAAGCGCCTTGGCGTAGGTCTCCATCAGCCGCGGGTATACCGACTCCGGGGAAAACTCGCGGCGCGCCAACGCCTCGCCGGCGCTCCCCATGCGCTGGGCTCGACCGGGTTCGCCAAGCGCCTCGATGGCCTCGCCAAGGTCCTCGGCACCGCCCACGACGAAGGCGTTGACGCCGCTGTCCAGATGCTCGGGGTTGCCGCCGCTGCGCCAGGTGATCACCGGAGTGCCGAGCGCCAGCGCCTCGAGCAGCAGGCGCGAAAGCGGCTCGCTCCAGGCGCTCGGCAGGACGAACGCATGGGCCGAATCGATGAGGCGCAACAGGGATGAATGGGCCACCCATCCCGGCAGGTGGACGTCGAGTGCCGCCGCGGCCGCCTGCTGTTGCAGACGCTGGCGCTCCGGTCCCGAACCTGCGAGGACCAGCGGCAGTTCGCAGCCGGACTCGGCGAGCGCCGCCAGCAGGCGGTCGAAACCCTTGGTGGCGACCAGCTTGCCGGCTGCCACCAGGTACTTGCCCTCGAACGGGATGTCGACGGGCGCAGCGGCTTGCGCCGACGCTCTCGTGGCGTCGGCATCGACGATGTTCGGCAACGCCTCATAGCGCGCCGCCGGCGCCTCCGGCTCGATGCGCCGGCGCACCCAGTCGCTCACGGTAATGACCCCATCGGCCGCTTCGACGCCGACGCGTCTCGCCGCCAGGCGCCGCCGCGCCCAGGGGACCATGAGGCGGGCCAGCGCACCCGGCCAGCCCCAGTACTCACTCATGCAGCCGCTCAGGTTTGCCGTCGAGCACCCACCGCACTCTTTGCCGTTCCACCACGAGGTGCCGTGCAGGCACACCGGCCAGTAGTCGCGCAGCGTCTGCACCGAAGCGATTCCCGGGGAGGCCACGGGAGCCACGGAGGCCACGGAAGCTGCCGAGGCTGCGGAAGTTGCGGATACTGCGGAAGCCACGGAGGCTGCGGAGGCTGCGGAGGCTGCAGCGACCACGGTCGGCGGCCCGCTGTGCAGGTGTTGGGCGTGGAGAATGCCGGGCCTCGGCGTCTCCTCCAGCCGCGCCGCCAGGTAGCGCTCGAGCGCTTCGTGCGCGTAGTCCTGTGCGCCCAGTCGCCGCAGCGGATTGCGGCGCGCTCGGCCGACGCCGAGCTCGGTCACGTGGATGTCCTCGAACACCCGCTGGCTGAGGCCCTCGGCGTCGGGGTCGAGGCTGATCACCTCGACGCGGTGTCCGCGGGCAGCCAAGGTCTGCGCCAGTGCGTGGGTGCTCCACCCGCTGCCCCCGCAGCCCGGCGGGTATACATCGGTTACCAACCACACGCCGACGTCCCGCACAGCCGGGCTCACGGCGGCGGCGTTGTTCACCACCTCGGTCATGACTGGGTCTGGTAGAACGAAGATCGATCGGTGAGAAAGCGCCAGGCGATGCCGGCGAGACGTGCTGGGACTTCGAACACTTGATTGCGCACGATGGTCCTCATCTCCACCGGCTGGTCGCGTGGGATCAAGCCCGTGCCGTACTGCACCGCGAGCCCGAAGTTCCACAGGATCAGCAGAGCAATCAGCCCCACCATGACGCGGTGGGCCTTTGGCCTGAGGCCGTCCAGAAGTGCCGCCAATCCGAGGGCGAAGATGGGCATGCAGTTGATGAAGCGGCGGGCTCCGAACGCGGCCCCGCCCCACCAACTGTCGTACGAGCCCACCACTGCCACCTGGGCGGCAAACACCGCGAACAGCGCCAGAGCCACACGACCGCTGCGCCTCGCCAGGGCGACCAGGCCGACCACCCCGAAGAGGGTGATCGGCGACCAGGAGAAGAGCCCGTGGAAACCCGAGAACAGGACTTCGCCGGCGTGGATCGGATAGCCGAACTTGTCGACGACGAAAGGAGTGGGCCCGAACGTACCGTGCAGGATGCGGTACACGATGAATTGCGGCGCAGCGAGCAACGCCAGCGGGATGGCCATCGCCAGATAACCCTTGGCGCGCGGACTGAAACACCTCCAGCAGGTGGACAGGAGTCCGCGCGAGTCGAGGGCGTTCTCGACGCGCGCGGCACGGTACGTGTCCCATGCCTCGAACAGCTCGTCGATCAACGGCGCCAACAGCAGCAGCCAGTTGAGCTCCCGGACCAAGACCATGAGGCCGGCGCTCGCACCGAGTGCGGCCCATTCTCCGACCTGGCGCTCATCCCTCGTATGAAGCCAAACGAAAAGAAACAACGACACCGCGAACAGCGAGTTCGCGTGCGCCATAGGGGGGGTGATGTACAGGTAGAAAACCACCGGCGTGGCGAACCAGATGCCCACCAGCGCCGCCGTCGAAGAAGGGGTATCGGCGTATTCACGACAGAGCCGGTAGGTGAGGAAAAGGCCGGCTGTCCCCCAGAACAGCGAGCCCAGAGCCACCGCCCAAATGTACGGCCAGCTGTAGCCGTCGCGTGGCACTTCTGAGCCGAGAGCGCGCGCCGCGACAACATACAGGTCGGCAGCGACGTAGAACGGAGACCACAGGATCGCCGAACCTATCGGACCGTCGTTGAGGCGATATCCGGTCGACGTCACCCCGTCGCGATACGGCACCAACCCGGCGTGGGCCTCCGGGTCGCGCGCGATGAAGTACGCATACTCGTTCTCGTAGTGGATGTCGCCGTCGAAGTAGAGCGAACGCAGCGGGGCAAAGTACTTGATCTCGTCGGCACCGTAGATGCGCGGGGTGAACAACACCAGCGACACCAATCCCAGGATGACGAGAAGCCCCCACTCGCCGAACCGTCCCCGCCTGAGATTTTCTACCGGCGCCCTGACCATCCGTCCTCTACGCCCCGAGCAACACCGAGGAGATCCTCGGCGCCGCGGCTCCAACGAAACTCGGCAGCAATCTTGGCTCGCCCGGCATCGCCGAGCTCCGCCCCACCGTCGGGTGCCCTTAATACTCGCTCAATGCCGTCGGCAATCGCCCCCGGCGTGGCGGCCACACGATACCCCGTCACTCCGTCTTCCACGGTGTCCTTCACCCCACCCTCATCGACCGCGACGATCGGCCGCCGACAGTACGACGCCTCGATAACCGAGAGTCCGAACGATTCGTCGCGGGTCGCGTGCACATAGCACGCAGCATCCCAATAGTAGCCGGGAAGGTCCGCCTCGGCGACGAAGCCGGCGAACTCTACCTGGTCTTCGATGCCGAGGTTGCGCGCCATCTCGGCAAGTCGTCCCTTCTCCGGACCGTCGCCCACGATGGTCAGCAGCGCAGCACCCGAAGACGCGCCATCGCCCCTGCCGGCAAGCTCGGCGACCGCCGCAACGATGAGATCTACCCGCTTGCGGGGATGCAGGTAGTTGACCGTGAGCAGCCGCGCTGACGGTGCGTGCCGGCGCCGCGCCGCGTCGAGGCGCTGGCGATCGATGCCCAGCGTGATCACCGCGGCTGGGCGCCCGTAACAATCACTGATGCGTTGTGCCGCGAACGGGCTCGAGGTGATCACCGCGTCGACGGCGACCACCATGCGCCGATCGAGGGCGCCGTAGACGGCGAGCGCCGCCGTCAGCGGCCGGCGCAGCCAGCCCAAACGGCGCAGCACCTCGACGCGGTCCTGATACAGCACCCGTGGCGGTTCCCAGCAGTAGTAGATGGACGGGACGCGGGCCCGACGACTGCTCGATAGCCGGCGCCAGGCGAGCAGCAGCGCCGGGCCGAAGAAGACGCGGAAGTCGGCCTTGGGATCGAGCAGCCTACCGAGCTTCAACGTACGGCTGTAGTCGAAGACAGCGTTGACGTAGCGATTGGAGCTCCAGTCCAAACGCGCCCCGCTGGCTACCAGCTCGACACCGGGCGCCAACCGCGGGCGGCATGTTTCGTCGAACTGGTGGCAGACAATTCGAGGCGCATGCCCGGCCCGCGCCAGGCCCTCGGCCAAACCGAGGATGGCGCGCTCGGCCCCGGAGAGCAGCTTGAAACGTGGGAACACCAGGTCGACGCGCCGACCCCGTTCGCCCGGCTCGTTCATCGTTGCAGCACCGACTCGTAGAGATTCTCGAAGCGCCCGGCGACGCGATCCCAATCGAGTCGCGCCTCGGCGTCGGCGCGCGCCGCCCTACCGAGCGCGCCGCGACGCGCATCATCCAGTAGCAACCCCGCCAGCGCCGCCGCCAGAGCCTCCACGTCTGCCTCGGGCACCAGCACTACCGTCTCCCCGTCGCGACCGATGTCCGGAATACCGCCCACGCGGCTGGCGACAACCGCGGTGCCGCTGGCCAGTCCTTCGAGGTAGACGTTGGGTAGGCCGTCGACATTGCCCGAGGGCCCGTGTACCGACGGCACGGCGACAATATCGGCAGCGCTGTAGAGATCCGCAAGCGACGCATGTGCCACGGGTCCGACCAGATGGAGGGCGTCGCCAACGCCACTGTCCGCGGCGATGCGCGCCAGATCAGCGCGCAACGGCCCGGCACCCGCGATCAGCAGCTGCGCGTCGGGAACCCGGGTACGCACCGTAGCCATGGCGCGCACCAGATGCTCGAAGCCCTTCTTGTAGACCAGGCGACCGACGGCGAGGATCCACGGCATCTCGGGGGAAACACCGAACCGGCGGCCGAACGACACGCGGCTTTGTGCACGCACCTCGGCGGGCACCGGGCGAAAGCGCCCGACGTCGACGCCATAGGGAATCCACTCCGGTTTGGAGCGCGCGGCGAACGACCCGGCCCGGAGGGCAAGGTCGCGCGAACATGCGGTCAGCGCCGCGGCGCGGGTCAGCCCCCAGCGTGCGGCGGCCGCCGCCCAGGCACGTTTCTCCGCCAGGAAGACACCACTGCCGTGACACGAAACCACCATCGGCTGCGTACGACCCCGCAGCGCCGCGGCGACGATGGGAGCGGCGGGAAGCAACCAGTTGGCGTGCACGATGTCGATCGGCGTTTCATTCATGATGCGACGCAGGGCGCGAACCGCTCCTACGGCGGCGAACGGCGTTGCCAAGTAGGCATCCCAGCGCAATGAACGATCACCGGTGAGGGCCTGCGCGTATCCCCAAGGATGCCAGCTCTGCAGCGGTGTGGTGTTGAATGCGTGCAACACCGCGCTGCCCTGCTCGCGTTGCAGTCGCAGTTGGGGGTGCCACGGCAAGAGCACGTGTACCTGGTGACCGCGCCGGCACAGACCTTCGACGAGCGCCTCCACGAAGGCGGCATTGCTGTCGTCGTCGTGCAACGGGTAGGTCGTCGCCAGATGCAAAACGTTCATTACCTCTTGCCTCTACCCCGCAAGACCCATGAGCGGCGCCCTCGAGAGTTCTTCAGCACCCTGCTAGGGGCTCGGCGGCCGGCGATCACGCGGCGGGCTCAGAAACCACGCGGTCCACCCCGTCACGCTGTTGAGCATGTACATCCCCAGCAACAGCAACGACAAGCCCAGCATCGCTTCCTTCGTTTCGCCCAGAAACGGCGCCGCCGCAACGTACAGCGCATCCCTGGTGCCGATTCCGAGAACGGTGATCGGCACCAGCCCGACCAGCGCACCGGCGGCCGATACAACCGCCAGGGACCACGTCGGAGCCGTCATCGACAGGCCGCGCGCCAGAACCACGCTGGCTCCCGCGAAACTCACCAGGCTAGCGGTGGTCAGCGCCTGGGCGGCCAGCAGGCTGCTGGCCGGCAGCGCCGGCAATTCCACCTCGTCGACGCCGGGAACCCGCCGCAG
>Ga0114950_10001497_pt1 | contig 17629 bp, 11 predicted proteins | sample N075metaG_FD_83503 | JGI IMG/M metagenome (GOLD analysis project Ga0114950, IMG submission 83503) | Deep subsurface microbial communities from Kermadec Trench to uncover new lineages of life (NeLLi) - N075 metaG | ecosystem: Environmental > Aquatic > Marine > Ocean trench > Sediment | place... | reverse complement strand
TAACTCTCGCGGTCCGCTGCCACGGTGACGTCCAGGAATTGCTTGACGGGCGGCACCACGACTTGCTTCAGCGCCTCGTAGGCCCTGCCCCCGTGGACCATCGTGGCCGTGAGGTAGATGTTCGGCACGTGCTCCTCGCCGATCGCGATCGTGACGAGCTTGACGGTGCCCGCGAGGTGCAGCACCCGGTGCTCGAGCAGGCGCTCGGTCTCGACCGTGAACAGGACCCACCGTCCGGCGCCCTCGGTCACGATCATCACGTGCCCGGGCTCGCCGGCCTCGAACGTCTCTTCGTCGAGGACGAGCTCGACGCCCGTCTGGTGAAAACCGAGGTCCCGCGTCCCTGGGCTCACGACCCAGACCCAGGCCTCGCTCGCGACCTCGCCGCCGCGCGGGTCCTCGGACACCCAGCGGACCACGTAGCTGCCCTCCGCTTCCGGCGTGACGGTCCACGTCGCCTGCCCGTCCGCGCCCGTCGTCACCGCGCTCTCCGCCACCGTCTCGTAGACGTATTCCGCGCGGCGCTGGATCCAGCCGGGCGGCGGGAACGGGGCGCGTCCCCATCGGTGCCGTGCCAGCTCCGGACCCATCACCTCGCGCCCGGCCGGGTCCATCCAGATCTCGACCCAGCGCGCGCGCTGCAGGCGCACGACGCCCGAGCGGGCGACGGGATTCTCGTTCGCATCGCGTGCCGAGAACGTGGCCGTGATCGACTCGCCGGGCCGGTGCAGCCTGTGCTCGACGGACGTGTGAACGACGTAGGAGTGGCGCATCACGCGCACGCTCCCACGACCCGTCACCTCGCGCCGCGAGGCGTCGGTGACGCGCGCCTCGACCGTGAACACGAGGTCCCCCGCCTGCCCTTCGGGGCTCGGGAAAGCGACGCGCGCGTGGCCCTCCGCGTCGGTCCGCACCTTCTTGCGCAGCACTTCCTGACCGGGCCCGCGGTCCCAACCGCCCCGGGACGGATTGAGCGACTCGCCGAACCAGTCCATCGGACGCCGCGGGCGCCAGCTCCACCAAAACGCCTTCTGGTAGACGACGACCTCCACCTCCGCGTTCGCGACCGGGCCTCCGAAGTAGTACTCGGCGGCGATCTCGGCCTCGACCTCGTCGCCCATGACGTAGACCTTGCGCACACCGGCTTCCATCGGCGTCGTCACCGTCACCTCGAACTCGGGCAGCTTGTACTCCTCGAGCCGGAAGAGCGTCGCGTTGCCGATCGTCGTGCCGCTGCGCACGGCGGTGAAGGTGACGCGGTACTCGCCGAGCGGCATGCTCGCGGTGGTCTCGAGGCTGCCCCAGGCGGAGCCGAACGCCGAGAGCTCGAGCTCGCCCTGTTCGACCTCCGTACCGCGTGGATCGGTGATCACGTACGCCAGCCGCTCGCCCGCGGGGGTCGTGTACTCGCGCCCCTGGTAGCTGCGCACGAGCACCTTCCACTGCACGGTCTGTTCGGGCCGGTACGCGGGGCGATCCGTCGAGGCGTAGATCCGCCAGCCCTGCGCCTCGGAAGAGAACGTCGACGTGACGAGGGCGAAGGCCTGGCGCGCGCCCACGCGGATGCTCGCGAACACCTCCACGCTGTACCGCGACTTCGGGATCTCGATGAGCGCCGTGCCATCCTCACCTGTCGTAGCCGAACGGATCGTCCAGAACCGCTTGCCCCTCGCGTCGTAGACGCGCGCATGGAGCGTGACGTCGGCGCCGGAAAGGGGCACGCCGTCCTCCGCGCCGGTCGCCCAGAGCAGGAGCCGCTCGCCCGAGGCCTTGATCGTGAGCGCTGCGTCGGTGACGAGCACGAGCTCGCGGCTCTCGAGCGCCCCCGCGCGGGCCACGATGACGTAGGCGCCCGGCTCCGGCTTCTCCGCGAGCGCGAGCACCGCGCTCTCGGACTCGTGCCGCGCGCCATGCTCGGTGGAGTGCCGCCAGGTCGCGGTCGGCTCGAGGCGCGCGAGCGCGATCGACTGCAGCCACTCGCGGCTGCCGCGGTCCGGATCGGAGAGGCCCACGTCGCGCGTGAGGTCCACGGGGTAGAGCGCGAGCTCGATCTCCGCGAGGTTGCGCCACGCGAGCCGGTACCGCACCTCGGAGCCGGGCAGGAAGAACTGGTCGACGGCGACCTGTAGTTCCTGCGCGAGGATGTGCGTGATGCGGTCCCGCGCCGGCCGCCAGCGCGCGCTCGCCCCCTCGCGGTACGCGGCGAGGAGGCGCCGGTACAGGCCGAGCGCAGCCTCGTAGTCGACCTGGCGGCGGAGGTTCCCGTCCTCCCCGCGCACCCATGCGCCGGTCCCGAAGTGCCACTCGGCGAAGAAGTACAGCGCGTCGTCGTACCACTCGGTCTCCGAGCCGAGCGCGATCGCCGCCTCGAAGTGCTGCATCACCCGCTTGCTCCACCACGTGCCCTGCGAGTGCTGGATCAGGGTGCGCGCCAGCAGGAGGTGCGCGCGGGCGCGCTCGTCGTCCGTACGCGCGAGCTCCAGCGCGTCCTCGAGCAGATCGATCGCCAGCCAGTTGCCGTACTGCCCGTAGCCGAAGCCCCGCTGGAACCAGCCCGGCCGCGCCATGCGCCACAGCATCGCGAGCCAACGCTCGCGCGCGAGCTCCACGTCGCGCGCGCCCGCCCACCAGTCCAGGGCGGCGCGGTAGTAGCCCTGCGCCGTACCGAAGCTCCAGCTGCGCTCGCGGGCCCAGTGGAAGTCGCCCAGGGACTCCTGCACCTCCGCCCACACGCGGTCTTCGTCCTCGGGCCGCGTCGCGCCCGCCAGGAAGGCCTCGAGTGCCAGGCGGCGCGCGTCGAGCGCCGAGGTGTCCGGGTTCCGGCTGGAGGCGACCGAGCGCCAGCCGGCGTCGGCGAGGCGGAAGTCCACCCAGCGCGCCTCCTCCGCCGCCAGCTCGAGGCGGCGCGCCTGCTCGTACACGCGCAGCGCGGCCTCGAAGCTCTGCTCGGCGAAGAGGGCCTCCGCGCGCGCTCGAAGCGCAGCGTAGTCCTGGCGCGCATCCTGCCGCGCCTCCGCGTGGATCGGCACAGCCGGCGGTCCGGGCTCGCGAACATCGGTGAGGAACAGCGTCGAGGCGAGGCAGGAGAGGAGCGCGAGCGTCTTCATGGCGAAAGGCTTTCCGGGTAGCTGGACAGCTCTCTTAGAACGATTGGGGCGCTCGGAATCTTGGAAATTCCCGTGCGGGGGTACGGGGCCAGAGCCAGATCCGCCGGCCGGGAAGGTTTCGCCGGAGGGACCCGTGCGACTCGGAATCCCGGTCCGTGTCCCTCTCCCGTTCGGCCGTCACGAGTGCCGGCGGATTTTGTCCCGGCTCCGTACTCGCTGGTCAGGCATCGGCGACAGCACGCAGGAGCGCTGCCAGCTCGCGGATCGTGGCGGGGCCGTGCCCCGCGAAGTGATTGTTGGCGTAGGCGTACGTCTCGGTCCCGCGGGCGACGGCGGGGCGCAGGAAGTCCGCCCAGCGTGCGAGCGAATCACTCTTGTCCAGGGCGATATGGTCGAACGTCTCCGTCGCCGCTTCGGTCGCCTTGCGGTCGCCGATGAGCCGTACGTAGACGAAGTCCGCGGTGAAGAGGTCGAGATCCCGCGCGAGGCTCGCCGGGTGCGGCATGTACGGGAGGTCGACGAGCACGAGCGCGGTGCGGTGGCGCCGCAGGATCGCGAGCAGCTCCTCACGCACCCAGCCCTTGTTGCGGATCTCGACCCCGTACCGGAAGCGATCCGGCAGGCCTTCCAGGTAGGCGTCGAGCCGCTCCAGGAACGGCTCCCACCGTGGGAAGGCGCGCTTGTTGAGGTAGGGGAACTGAAGCACGAGCGGCCCGCACTTCGGCCCGAGCAGCGACATCGCCGCGAGGAACTCGGCCGTGTCGTCCGCGACGAACTCCGGCACGAGCAGCTTGGCCCCGTCGGGTTGCGGACCCTCCCCGCAGTGGACGATCGAGCGCGGGAACTTGGCCGCGAGCACGAAGCCGTCCGGCGTCTTCTGCTCCCAGCCCCGCACCATGGCCGCGCTCGGGACGCGGTAGTAGGTGACGTCGGCCTCGACCGTGTCGAACTGCGTCGCGTAGTACGTGAGGAAGTCGGCCGGGCGGGTGCCGGCGGGGTAGAACGACCCGACCCAGGTCTTCTCCGACCAGCTCGAGGTCCCGGCGCGCAGGCTCATTCGTAATGGCTCTGCAGCTCGGCGAGCAACTCGGCGATTCGCGCGTCGAGTTCCGCGAGGCCCTCGGGCCAGCTCTCTTCGATGCCGCCTTCCACGAGGTACTTGCGAGCATTCATGAGGTACCCCCAGGCGCGTTCGAACGGGGGCAGGGGCTCAAACGGCCAACCACCGCGCGGGTACCCGAGCGCCCCAAGCTCGCCCCTCTCCTGGAGTACGTACCCGAGCCACTCCGCGTTGGCCGGGCTGGGATCGGCCTTGTAGCGCCGTTCGGCCCATCCGAGCGCCTCCGAGTTCCACGAACTCGCCTCATCGAGCTGCCCCGCCAGACGGTACGCGCGCCCCACCGGCCAATCGGCGATGAGCTTGTTCGTCTCCGTCCCTGTCCGGTAGTGGTACTCGCGCGCCCGGATGTACGCGTCGTGCACGTCCGCCGGCCGGTCGAGGCTCTCGTACGTCACGCCGAGATTGTTCCACAGGACCGCGAGCCAGCGCTCGGAGTGCGCCGCCTCCGCGGCCGCGATGCCGCGCTTCGCCCACACGATCTGCTGCTCGGGCTCGGCCGCGATCGCGACGTGGTGCGCCGCATCGATCGCGCGCTCGGGGAGGTCCGCTGCCATGCAGTAGGCGTAGAGCTCCTCGAAAGTGCGCGTCGCCACGGCGCGCTCGCCCGACTCGCGCTCGAAGATGCCGCGGACGGACAGGTACCGGCTCCAACCGAGCGGGGCCTCCGGCGTGGCGAGCGCCGCCGCGCGCTCGAGCCACGGCCGCCCGAGCTCGAGCTCGTGCTGGATGCTGTACCCGCGCGCGACCATGGCGAGGGCCTCGGTTCGCGTCGTGCCGTCGCCCTCGGCCTCGGCCGCCGCGGAGACGCGCTGGTACGCCTCCGTCGCGGCGGCGTACTCCCGCGCGCTGAAGAGGGCGTCGGCCTCGACGAGGAGTGCGCGCGCGCCGGCCCCATCGCCTCGGACGTCGCCCGCCGGCGCGGCACACGCCGCCAGCGCGACGAGGCACGCGAGCGGCAGGACCGCGCGCCACGCGCTCATCCCCCACGCGCCTTGCGCGCGACGAACTCCGTGTACAGCCGCTCGAGCTCCTTCTGCTTGACCCCGAGCGCTTTCTTGAAGTGCGTCGAGGAGCCCTTGCCGTCGTAGGCTCCGCGCACGAACGCGAAGAAGCCTTCGCGAATCTGCTCGCCCCCGCCCTCCAGGCAGAAGGCGACGAGCGAGTACGACTGCGAGTACTTGAGCCCCACCCTGGTCGGGCTCTCGAAGTCGCTGCTCCCGAAGTTCAGGACGCGATTCAGGCGGTACGGATCGTCGTGGTTCGCCTGCAGCCGGTAGGACCGGACATCGTCCGCGCTGCCGTTCACTCGCAGCGCTCCCACGCCGCCGGTGAAGCCGGCCCCGAAGTAGAGCGCGAGCCCCTCGTCGAGCCAGGCGGGGATCGAGCCCTTGCGCTTCTTCGTCCGCTGCGCGGTGTTGAAGACGAGCGCGTGGACCGCCTCGTGGACCAGGACCCGCGGGTCGATCTGGCGCGAGGCGTTGATGTTGAGACGGTTGTCCAGGGGCACGAAGTAGCCGGCGCGGGCGCTCGAGGGATAGAGGTACGACTTGCTGTCGGCGTGCACCCAGGCCTCGATGGGCTCGGAGAGCTCGTGCAGGCCGAAGGCCGCGCCAAACGCGCTGTAGAACCCGACGTACGCGCGCTCGAGGTCGAACGCGACGTCGATGGCTTCCCGCAGCTCGAGGTTGGACCGCACGTGGAAGTGCGTGGTCTCGAGCTCCCACGCGTCGCTGAAGTCGCGTCGGAGCTGCTTCAGCTTGGCGAAGTCGATCCAGTGCCCCTTGATGGAGAAGAGCCACTTCCCCCTGCGCAGCTTGTGCCCGAGCGCTCTGTGAGCGGCTTCGTTGGACGGATCGAGGGTGAGCGCGCGCCAGTACATGAGGCGCGATTCGCGCGGCAGGTTCAGCTCGTCCGCGAGCTGCTCGGCCACGAGGAGCTGCTGCATCACGTCGCCCTCGACGGCCGCGGAGACGAGCTCGAGGGCCTCCGGCAGGACGCGCCGGACGGCCGTCACGCTCTCGATCTTGGCCTGGTCGACGGTCTTGAGACGGCTCTTCACGCGCAAGACGAGCGTCTCGTCGTCCTCGAAGACGACGAGACCCTCGAGCACACGGCCGTTCGTGAGCTCGACGCGGTCGGGCGCGGGGTCCTGGTGGCACGGAACGGCGAGCAGGGCCGCTAGCACGGGAGCCAGGGGAAGCACGCGCACCACCCTACGGCCGCCGCGCGGACGGGGCTATAGTCGGGCGCGAGGAGCGCATGCATGACGAACAGGGTGGCCTTGATCACGGGTGGAGACAAGGGGATCGGACGCGCGATCGGGCTCGCGCTCGCCGCGGACGGCTGGCGCGTGGCGCTCTGCTACCGCAGCGGTCCCGAGGAGGCGGAGGCGACGGGCGCGGCGCTGCGCGCGAAGGGGACCGAGGCCCTCGCCCTCCCGTGCGACGTCTCCGACCCCGAAGCCTGCGCGGCACTCGTCGCGGAGGTCCAGTCGCGTTGGGGCCGCCTCGATGCGCTCGTGAACTGCGCGGGGCCCTACCACCGCGTGCCGCTGCTCGAAGAGACCGTCGCCGGCTGGCACGAGATGTTCGACAACAACCTGCACCCCGTCTTCTACCTCGGGCAGCTCGTCGCGCCGATCATGGCCGAGCAGAAGTGGGGCCGCATCCTCACGTTCGGCATGGCCAACGCGGACCGGATGGTCGCGCAGCCGATGGTGACGGGGCACTACATCGCCAAGTCGGCGCTGCTCATCCTCACGCGCACCCTGGCGAAGGTGCTCGGATCCTCGGGCGTCACGGTGAACTCGATCTCGCCCGGCTTCATCGACTCGGGCAGCGCGCCCGCGGAGGAGCTCCAGAAGATGGTGAAGAACATCCCGGCCGGCTACGTGGGCGAGCTCGCCGACGTCGTCTCCGCGGCCCTCTACCTCCTGTCGGACGAGGCACGCTACGTGAATGGGGCGAACCTGCAGCTCTCGGGCGGCTGGGGCATATAGCCCGAAGTACGGACTAAGCCTCGCCCTGCGGCTCTTCCTCGATCGTGTAGCGCTGGATCAAAGGCATCTGCGTCATCATGAAGAGAATCGTGAGCGGCATGATGCCCCAGACCTTGAAGGACACCCAGGTGTCCGTGGTGAAGTTGCGCCAGACGAACTCGTTCAGGCCGGCCAGAACCAGGAAGAAGAACGCCCAGCGCAGGGTGAGCGCGCGCCAGCCTTCCTCGCGGAGTTGCATGGCGGTGCCGAAGAGCGGCTTCAAGAACGCCCGCCCGGTCGCCAGCCCGCCGAACAGGATGGCCGCGAACATGACGTTCACGATCGTGGGCTTCAGCTTGATGAACAGGTCGTCTTGCAGGTAGAGAGTCAGCCCACCGAATACGAGCACGAAGACCGCCGTGACCATCGGCATGATCGGGACACGCTTCTCCAAGGCCAGTGAGGCGAGCAGCGAGACCACGATCGACACCATGAAGACCGCCGTGGCCGTCATGATCCCGAACTTGGCGTTCGCGATGAAGAAGAGTACCAGCGGTCCCATCTCGATCGCGAGTCGAACGTAGGCGGGCCGCTCGGGCTTGTCCGGTTCGGTCATCCCGCTACGTTAGTCTCTCGCTGCCCCCCGGACCATGAATCCCTACGCTGCCGTCATCCTCGCCGCCCTCGTCGGTGAGTACGCGCTCCGCCTCTGTGCGGATGTCCTGAACGTGCGCGCGCTGCGGCCGGAGCTCCCCGCCGGTTTCGAGCGTGCCTACGACGCGACGACCTATCGGCGGTCCCAGGAGTACACGCGGGTGCGGACGCGCTTCGGCCTGATCGCCGCCACCGTGGAGCTCGCGGCGCTGCTCCTCTTCTGGCGCGCCGGCGGCTTCCCATGGCTCGACGAGCTCGTCCGGTCCCTCGGGCTCGCGAGCGTCCCGACCGGTGTCCTCTTCATCGGCCTCGTGCTCGGCCTCGGGTGGCTGCTCGGGCTGCCGTTCCAGCTCTGGGGCACGTTCGTGATCGAGGAGCGCTTCGGCTTCAACCGGACGAACGCGCGCACCTTCGTGGCGGACACGCTGAAGGGGTTGCTCCTCGCCCTCGTCCTCGGCGGACCGCTGCTCGCGGCGATCCTCGCTTTCTTCGAGCGCACGGGGGCCGCCGCGTGGCTGTGGTGCTGGGCGGCGACGACGGCGTTCCTGCTGTTCGTGCAGTACATCGCGCCGACCTGGCTCATGCCGCTCTTCAACCGCTTCACACCCATCGAAGAGGGCGAGCTGAAGGCGGCGATCCTCGACTACGGCCGCTCCGTCGGGTTCCCCCTCGCGGGCATCTTCGTGATCGACGGCTCGCGCCGGAGCACGAAGGCCAACGCGTTCTTCACGGGCTTCGGGCCGCGCAAGCGCATCGCCCTCTTCGACACGCTGATCGAGCAGCAGTCGACGCAGGAGCTGCTGGGCGTCGTCGCGCACGAGGTCGGACACTACAAGCGCCATCACGTGCTCCAGGGGCTCGTGCTCGCGATCGCGAACGCGGGTCTCGTGTTCTGGCTCATGTCGCTGTTCATCTCGCGACCGGGACTGTTCGAGGCCTTCGGCGTGGCAGGCACGCCGGTCTACGCGGGGCTCGTGTTCTTCGCCCTGCTCTACAAGCCCGTCGAGCTGCTCCTCGCCATGTTCCTGCAAGCGTTGTCGCGCAAGCACGAGTTCGAGGCCGACCGGTTCGCGGCGCGGACGACCGGGCGTCCCGAGTCGCTGGCATCGGCCCTGATCAAACTGTCCGCGGAGAGCCTCACGAACCTGACGCCGCACCCGTTCTACGTGTTCCTGCACCATTCCCACCCGCCCCTCGCGCGCCGCGTGGGGGTCCTGGTCGCCGATTCCTGGCCGCCCCCAACGCCCGCGCGGACCGAACCCGCGAGCGCGCCCAACAGCGGCTCGGGGGCTCCGTAAGGTCCCTCCGGCCGACTGCCGATACCCCCTTGTCAGGTACTGTCGGACACGGCCGGCGCTACAATCCAGCTCCCATCCTCTGCTCGGATCACCCCATGCCCCACTTCTCGACTCGCCTGCTCCAGATCCTCGTCCCGGCTCTCGTCCTCGGCTCAGCCACGGCCGCGGTGGACGGAGAGCCGTTCCTGGACCTCGACCTCGCGCAGGCCCTCGAACGGGCCATGGCCGACGAGAAGCCCGTCTTCGTGGCATGGTCGTCCGCGGGGAACCCCGAGTGCCGGCGGATGGAGCTGACCTACTCGGATGCGGCGATCGCGAAGTGGATCACCGAGATGACGATCCCGATCATGATCGATGGGGACCAGGAGCGGCAGCTCGCCGTGGAATACCTCGTGGGTACCTATCCCCAGGTGACCTTGCTCGACGCCGAGGGGGGGGTGCTCGAGCGCATCCCAGGCTTCTTCGGCTCCGAGGACTTCATGAGGAGGCTCGAAGCCTCCGTAGTCGCCAGCTCGGCACCGGTGGAGCGTCCCAAGGACGAGTTGGAGCATGACCCGGGGGCGTGGCTCGCGTACGGGAATTACCTGTACGGAATCAAACAGGATCCCGAAGAGGTCGTGAAGGCCTACTTCTTCTGCCTGGACTCTGGCGAGACATTCCAACCGGGCTTCGATGCAAAGTATCTGGACTTCCTGCTGAACCGCATGATGGTGATGCACAAGGTCGTCCCGACACGGCGCGGCTTGCGCACGCGTCGGGACCGACTGGGATGGGCCCTCTCCGAGGGCACGGCCAGCCCGCGCGAAGCCAGAGCCTTCCTCCGCTACAACTTCTGGCTCATGGACATCGATGTCTCGGTCGCGATGTACGATCGGCTCGCCGCGGGTGGTGAGCACGAGCACACGCAGGAGCTGCGGGCGATCCTCTTCGAGGAGCTCCTGGTCGAGCTCGTGGCCCTGCGCCGCTACACGGACGTCCTCGACAGCGCCGGCGAGGTCGTCCCAGGTCTGATCGCGCGGATCGAGGCCAACGTGCAGGCCGAGGATCCGGAGCATGAGCACGACGCGCGCTCGCCCAAGACCGACCCCAGCGCGAGGGACGCCCGCAACGAGATCATCGTCGACGCGGTCCACCTGTACGAAGCCCAGCTCGGGGTAGGGCGCGGGGCGGAGGCCGCCGAGCTCGTCGACGTCCTGGTCGAGGCCTTTCCTTCGGGCCGCGTGTACTCCCTCCTGATGCGGCACGCCATGCGAGTCAAGTTGTACGACCTGGCCCGCGCCCTCGCCGAGCGTGGCAGGCGAGACCTGGGCGACAAGGCGGAGAAGATGATCCAGCGCGCCCTACGCAAGCTCCCGCCGGCGGAGCGGGTGGGCGCTGACAAGGACGACAAAGGGCGCTAGCCGGCTGTCCGCCCCGGCCCGCCCGACGGACAGCCCCGTATCCGCCCCCGTGGAAGACTACAAGGGATCCGCTCGCCCCCTCGTCGTCCTGTGCGCGGTGGGTGTGGCATTGCGCTTCCTGTTCCTCTGCCTGGCGGGCGACCTCGAGTTCCAGTCCGACGAGGCGAACTACGTCTATCTCGCCGTCTCCTGGAACCACTTCGGCTTCTACTCGGACAGCTACCGGTACCTCTGGCCGCCGGGCTACCCGTTCTTCCTCGCCGTCTGCCTCGACGGATTCGAGATGGGCGGGCTCTTCGTGGCGAAGCTCCTGCAAGTGCTCGCATCCGCGTCGATCGGCTTCACCACGATGCTCTTCGCGCGCCGGCTCTACGGCGGACGCACGGCTCTCGTCGCCGGCGCGATCTGGTGCGGCTACCTGCCGCTCATCGGCTTCACGCACTACTTCTGGAGCGAGACCCTGTTCCTCGCCCTGTTCCTCCCCGCCCTGTACCAGGTCCTCGTCGTGCTCCAGGCCGACGGCGGCGCGCGGGACGGGCGCATCCTCCTGGCGGGACTCCTCCTGGCCGGCGCGCTCTTCGTCAAGGAGATGCCGCTCTACCTCGCCCCGCTCCTCGCCCTCCTGCTCGCCGTCTTCCCGACGGGACTCGCCCGCATCGAAGGTCTGCGCCGGGCGTCGCTGTTCCTCCTCGCGATCGCGGTCCCCATCCTGCCATGGACGCTCCGCAACGCGGAGGTCTACGGCCGGTTCGTGCCGCTCGGAGCGAGCCTCGGAGAGAACGCCCACGGCGGGCTCAATGCGCCGTACAAGAACTTCGACCTCACGGCCTACGGGCGCCACTTGTTCCTCGAGGAGTCGCCGGAGACTCTCGCCCGGCCCTGGTTCGTCGCCGCCGATCCCGACGGCGAGTGGGCGCGCGCGGAACACATCCGCAACACTCCGGACCGGCTCGCGGAGAACCAGAGACGAGGCCTCGCGTACGCGGCCGAGCACCCCGGGTGGCTCTTCCGCTCGCGCATCAAGAAGCTGGCCGACCTCGTCGCACCGGCATCCTTCTTCGTGCGGCACCAGGGCATCGGACGGTACGAGGAGAGCGTCCTGGGGCAACTGTCCGTGCGTCGCGCCCTCGTCAGCCTCGCGATGCTCTCGCCCGTGATCCTGTTGCTCCTCGCCGCCGGCGGGTGGTTCGGGACCCGGATGGACCGGACGAGCCGTTGGTTGCTCGGGACGGTGCTCGGATACGTCGCACTGACGTCCCTGCTCGTCTCGATGTCGCGGTTCCGGATCCCGATGGTGCCCTTCCTGATCGTCCTCGCCGCCGGCTTCGCGACGCGAGGTGGACGGGCCGGCGGGCGCCGAGCGCTGTTCTCCATCGCCGCCGCCTGGGCCGTGCTCGCGTGCTTGTGGTGGGTCGACCTGCCGGAGACCCTGGCGGTGATCCGGTACGCATGGGGGGGGGCGTCGTGAGCCCCGCGCGAGTGAAGGCCTGGGTCCCCCACATGGTCTGCCTGGGACTGCTCCTCGGCCAGCTCGGAACGTGGCTCGCGCTCCACCGTTCGGACGCGGAGATCGAGTCCGCCTGGCGCGATGGAGCGACGACGCGCGAGCGGCTCGACGCCCTCCACGTGCTCCTCAACCGCGGCACCCTCGACCCCTCGCGCTTCGGACTGCCCTTCGTCCGCGAGCTCCTGGCGGAGGATGACGATCTCCTCAAGGAGGTCGCCTTCACGAACGATGTCTGCAAGTTCCTCGATCCCGAATACCAGAAGACGGAATACCTCGGAGGAAGCCACCTGGACGCAGACATCCAGCACTTCTGGCGCTCCTACGTCATCTTCCGCCGCAAGGTCGGGGGCGGTGTCACCGGGGCGGGCCTGCGACTCCTGCGCCAGGAGCTCGCCTGGTTCTACGATGCCGTCCACGAACGCCCCCTGTCGATAGACGATATCCTGCTCCACATGGAGGCACGCTGGCAAGAGATCGCCCGCCGACAGGCGCAATGACAGCCATGTACGACACGACAAACCGACCGGTCGGCACGGGCGCTTTCCGTTTCGCCCTGCTCTCGTGCCTCGCCGTGACGGTCGCTTGCGGGGACGGCGGCGAGCCCCTCAACGTCCTCCTCATCACGCTCGACACGACGCGCCCCGACCACATGGGCTGCTACGGCTACGGCAAGCAGACGACGCCGCGGATCGATGCCATCGCCGCGGCGGGTGCGCGCTTCGAGCGCGCGATCTCGACGGCGGGCATCACACCGATGTCGCACTCATCGATCCTGACGGGCCTCAACAACTACCGGCACGGGATGCGCGTGTTCTACAGCGAGGAAGTGAGCCACAGGCTCAAGGAATCGGTGGATACCCTGCCCGAGATATTGCAGCGCGAGGGCTACCAGACCGCGGCGATGGTGAGCACGTACGTCTTGTCCGAGATCTACGGCCTCGACCAGGGCTTCGAGACGTTCGAGACCGGGCTCGACCTCGATGGTATGGACTTCACCGAACAGAACGCCCACGAGGGCTTTTGGAACGAGCAGCAGACCCTGAACACGCAGCGCCGCAGCGACGCCACGGTCGGGCAGGCGCTCGAGTGGCTCGACGAACACGGCGCGGACGCGCCCTGGTGCCTGTGGGTGCACCTCTTCGACGTTCACGACTACTCGCTCGTGCCGCCGCTGGAGTTCGTGAAGGCCCACGGTATCCAGGAATACCCGCGCGAAGTCGACGGCCGTAGCATCGAGGCGCGCGAGATGATGTACGACCCCGAGCTCGCCTACATGGACGCCCAGGTGGGGCGGCTCGTCGACTGGCTCGAGGAGCACGGGCAGTGGGACCGGACCGTAATCGTCGTCACGGCCGACCACGGCCAGGGCCTGAAGGATGGACGGGCGCGGCACGGCTGGCCCAAGCACAGGCTCCTCTACGACTGGTGCATCCGCGTCCCGCTCATCATGCGCATCCCGGGCGAGGCTGCGGGCGTCGTCGTGCCGCGCGCGGAGCAGGTGCGCACCATCGACATCCTCCCGACGCTGCTCGAGGTGCTCGACGCGCCCACGCGGCAGGCGATCGAGGGACAGAGCTTGTTGGGCGTCCTGCGTGGCGAGCCCGCCGGGACGCGCATCGCCTACGCCGACGCCCTGAATCACTACGACACTTTCTCTCCGCGCAGGGGCCTGCCGGCCATCGCGCAGGACGAGAACCTCTTCGCCGTCACCGACGGTCGCTGGAAGCTCATCTACCACGAGCTCCGACCCGAGAACCACGAGCTGTTCGACCTCGACGCCGACCCGCGGGAGCTTCGGAACGTGGCGCAGGACCACCCCGAGCAGCTCGCGCGCCTAGAAACCTTCCTCCTGGAGCGCGGCGCCATGGAGGTCGAGCCGCCTGGGACGGGTGGCGCCGTCCCGGACGCGAGCGCGCTGTACAGCCTGGGCTACGGTGGCGGCGCCGATGGCGAGGAACAGGACCAGGCGCGGCAGGACGAAGGCCGGTAGGTGCGGAACAGCACGGGTGGCAGCTACGGGTCGCTCGGAGCCCGGTCCCGGCCAGCCCCGGGCGCCCGTACCGGCGGCCGATCCCCGTCTGGGCCCCTGTGGACCCTGAGTTGCGTATCGTCGTGGCCCGCTGCCCCTGTTCCCCGCACACACCCCACCATCGCTCCCGAATCACCCGGACCGACCGCCCCGTGAGACCGCGCATGCCAAAGCTCGAGCCCCGCCCCCTGACGCCGTCCCTCTGCCTCGTGACCGTCGCCATCCTACTCGCCCTGGGCTGCGGCGCCGAAGCCCCCCATTCGTCGGCGGCGGGCACCGACGCGGGCCTCGTCATCCATGGCGAGGGCGAGCGCAAGAACTTCCACGACTTCGGCGCGGTCCCCTACGGCAAGCGCGCCACCCACACCTTCGTGCTCGAGAACACCGAGGCCGTGCCGATCACGATCCTGTCCGTCCAGTGGCCCTGCTCCTGCGTTCGCATCAAGAGCATCACGTACGAGACGGACGCGGGCGAGGTCATCGTGGGCGACGTGCGGGCGACCGACGGCGTGCTCGTCGTGCCGCCGGGGGAGCTCGTGGACCTCACGATCCTCGTCGACACGACCGCCGTCCCGACCCCCAACAGGGACAAGCTCTCGATCGTCCGCGTCCGCACGGACTCGCAGTACACGCCTTTCCTCACATTCGAGGTGCACCTCGTCGCGGAGAAGCTGTTCCAGGTCACACCCGCCACCATTCACCTGGATGAAGTGCCGACGACGGCCGGCAAGGCCGCGGTGGCGCGGATCGTGACGGGCACGCCGGGTTCGCTGGCGCGCATCGTGGGGATCGCCGCGCAGGGCGAGCGCGTCACGGCCACGCTGACGGAGACGGTCATGGGCGCGGAAAACCTCTGGACGCTGAGCGTGACGCTGCCCGAGCTGCAGCCCCTCGGACCGATCCGGGACCGGGTGGTGCTCGCCACCACGGACGACCAGGGGCAGGGCGAGTCCGGCACGCTGGAGATCGTGGTCTGGGCGCAGGTCGTCGAGGACGTCGTCATCTACCCGCGCAGTCCGAACTTCCAGGCGATCGAGGCCGGCACGGAAGCGGTCCTCGAGCTCGAGTTGCGCGCTCTCGTTCCGGGTGCCCGGGTCCTGGTCGAGGGCGTCGTGATCGAGGGGGCGCTCGCTGATCACTTCGAGGTCGCGCGCGAGGTCGTCGCTCCCGATGCGACCGGACGCAGCTCCCGCTGGAAGCTCACGCTGCGCGCTGACTCCACGCTGCCCCCCGGGCGGTTCGACGGTACGCTCCGAGTCGCGCTCGACGACGACCAACACCCCGAGGTCCGCAGTCGCTTCGGCGGTTTCGTCCGCAAGGCGCCCTGATCCGGGATTCGCAGCTTCGGAACCACGGGATCGTGCGCACCGAGTAGGATCTGGGCACTCCTCCCCTGCGGCGATCCGCCGCTCCCTCGGATCCCCAGACGTTGGTTCGCATCATGGCCTGCATCTCCGCCCGCCTCGGGGTGGTTCTGACACTATCGGTAACGCCCGGCCTCAGCGCACAGTCGAGCGGCGAGCTCCTCGGCCCGACGCTCGAGGTCGCGCACAGGCACGGCCAGTCCTTCCTCGTGTGGCGCGAGCGCGCCGACCTCACGGGGGAGACCTACCGGATCTATCGCGACGAGATTTCGTCTTCCGGTGTGGTCCTCGCCACCGGCGCTCTCTACGCCGCGGACATCCCCGAAGGCTCGGGCCTGTTCCTGTCGGATCGCATCGACTCGTTCAACGGCTGGGAGCCCAGGTACCTCGAGCGCTACGTCGTGCCCGATCCAGTGCGCCCGGGGGCCAACCGTTCGCTGGAAGAGGGCGAAGGGCTCTTCGTGTGGACGGTTGCCCCCGAGGAGTTCGTCGACGGCCAATGTCCGGGGTTCGACGTGGGCACCGAAGGATGCGCGCGGTACCGCGTGAACGTCATTCACCTCGGGATCGAGACCGAGCACGCTGTCTCGAAGCCGGTCCATGAGCGCCTCGACGCCCCCCTACCGATCGAGGTCACCGATGAGATCGACCCCGCGCTCCACGTCCCAGCCAGCGACGAGCGGGTGTTCACGCAGTATCTGGACCTGCACAGTTTCAATCCGACCCTTTGCGCGCCCAACCCCTTCAACGCCTTCTGGGGACTCACGCCACCCGTCTCCCTGGCGAACCGTTCGCAGCTCGCCTACGCCTTCAACTACGTCATCTTCGAACCCGACTCTGCGTGCGCGTGCAGTCAACTCGAAGAGTCCAGCCCCGTCGTGCTCGTGCTCCATCACTACGGAGGATCGGGCCGGCGCGTGGAAGACCCCTATTCTGCGTGGTGCGCGTGGCGGGTGTACCCGATCGACACGATGGCGACGTGGTGGTTCGGCTTTGCCGAGTCCCACGACTACCGGACCGGCATCGACCTCGCGAACGCCACCGGGCAGTCGATCGTGAACTTCACTGAACAGCGGGTGCTGCGCATGTTGTTCGACATGCCGCAGACCGTGGGACCGATCGACCGCCAGCGCATCTACGTGACCGGGTGGTCCATGGGCGGGGGCGGTGCGCTCGGACTGGCGATGCGATACCCGAACGTGTTCGCGGCGGCGTACGCACACAAACCGGTGACGCGCTATGCGGCCAGCCCCGCGGAGCTGTTCGGCGACATGCAGTTGAAGTGGGGGCCGCCGAGGCTCGCACTGCCGATCGCACTGGACGCCCCCATGGGCCTCGCGGACCCGCTCGGCGTTCACGCGGGCACTTCGGTGTGGGACTGGCAGGACCACGCCCTCCAGGCCCTCGTGCGGCAGAGCGAGCCGATGGCGCCGTTCGGAGTCCTCACGGCCATCGATGATCCCGTGCTGCCCTGGTCCGAGCAGGCGCGCCCGGCGTACCAGGCGTTCGACGCCGCGCAACGCGCCTGGGGCGCCGTGTCCCGCGCGACGGGCGGCCACGCCTGGTCGCCGTACAACGACAGCTTCAGCGGCCTGCCGCCCACCCTCCGCTTCGATCCCGCCTGCCCCACGCAGCCGGGGATACCCCCCCACCCGTTCTTCGACTTTCAGGTCGTGAAGAGCGAGACCCTCCCCGGCCTCTCATCGTCATCCTCCCATCTGCTCAACATGGACGAGGTCAACAGCGAGATCGAGTGGTCCGCGAGTTGGTACCCGTGGGACCCCGACCCGCCGTTGACGGACGGCGCGCCCGTCGACCAGACGGAGCTCTGGCGCGTCAGCTTGCGCGCGATGGACTCCGCTCCACGCGTCATCGACGTGACGCCGCGTCGCATCCAGAGCTTCGAGGTCCTCCCGGGACGGTGGTACGCCTGGGACTTGCAGGCGATCGCCTCGGGCCTGCCGGTCGGCGAGGGGATGGTGCAAGCCACGCCCGACGCGATTCTCACCATCGAGAACGTTCGCGTGCCGGCGCATGCCAGTGCGGAGACCGGCGTCCGAGTGCAAATCGCACCATACGTGCTCGAGGACACGACAGCGGCCAGCATGCCGATCACTCTACGGGTCACGGACGGGACCACCTTCGAGCTGCAGCACCTCTTCTACAGCGCAAC
>Ga0114950_10001496_pt1 | contig 17630 bp, 17 predicted proteins | sample N075metaG_FD_83503 | JGI IMG/M metagenome (GOLD analysis project Ga0114950, IMG submission 83503) | Deep subsurface microbial communities from Kermadec Trench to uncover new lineages of life (NeLLi) - N075 metaG | ecosystem: Environmental > Aquatic > Marine > Ocean trench > Sediment | place... | reverse complement strand
CTCAACTCAAACGACGAATCTGAATCGCGTCACTCACCTTGTCTGCAAGCACATCGGATATAACCACCAACTTAGAATTTATTGCCAACCCCTCACGATCACGCAACACATCAAATGCCCGTTGCAGGGTCTTTTCGGGATCAGAGCTGAACGCGGTTCGGTAGGCATAGACCGCGCGATTCAATGCCAGACGCCGGCGCGTCTGGCTGTTATTGGTAAAAGCGTATATCGGCACGCGCATGGGTCGCGCATTGGTGACAACATCTGCGACGTAACCGCGCCGGGTGATCACCACGATACCGTCTGCGTGCAGCGCTTCAGCCAACGCCACGGCATGCACAGCGACGTGTTGTTTATCTTCGGTGACAATCAGGTCCTGCTCATAGCCCAAACCGGGGAACCGCTCAGCCTTTTCAGCTATCGCTCGAAGTTGTTCAACGCAGCGCACCGGATGATTCCCGACACTGGTTTCACCGGATAACATCACCGCATCCACACCTTCGTATATGGCGTTGGCGACATCGGTTACTTCGGCCCGTGTGGGAATGGGATTTTCGATCATGGATTCCAACAGATGGGTTGCCACAATGCAGCGACGCCCCCACTGGGCGCTGGAGTGCACGATACGACGCTGTACGTTCGGCAGGTCGGCGATGTCTGTTTCTATACCCAGATCGCCTCGCGCGACCATTACGCCATCTGCCAAACGAGTGATGTCGTGGATATGGGTCACGCCTTCCTGGTCTTCGATCTTGGCGATGATTTTGATCGTATTCCGTTTAGCACCCAGCAGTTCACGCAACTCAGTAATATCGTCTGGGCTGCGCACAAACGATAAGGCGATGAAATCTACATCGTTTTCCATACCGAAATCGATATCGTCTCTATCCTTGCTGGTGATGGCTGGCAGGTTTACCCGCACACCTGGCAGATTGACATGCTTATGGCTGCCCAAGGTGCCGCCGTCGACGACTTCGCAGATAAGTTGATGCGCCGCTTTTTCCAGAACGAGAAAATTGAGCAGCCCGTTGTCGACTGTGACAATCTTACCCACGTCGACCACATCGACGATTTCTGCATAGTTCACATGAATGGATTTGGTCTCGACCAGGTCTGCATCGCGTACCGTCAGGGTGACAATTTCACCTTTTTTAAGCTCCATGGATTGTTTCAACACCCCGGTGCGAATTTCCGGCCCCTGGGTATCGAGCATCACCGGAATCGGGTGCTCGATTTTGCGGTTCAGGGTTTTTATCCAATTGATGATCTTCAGCGCATTGGCATGATCAGAATGAGACATGTTGATGCGCACGACATTCATGCCGGCTTCATAAAGCTTTTTCAGCATCTCAAAGCTGGCCGTCGACGGCCCGATGGTACAGACAATCTTAGTTCGCTGAATACTCATCGCGAGCTGCTTTCCTCTTGGGGTAGGTGGCGTTGCCAGAACTGCGTAACTTTTTGTCGCACATCAGCCGAGGCCGTGACCTGGGGTTGCCAGTGGCCGGGGAAAAATTGTTGCACTTCTCTGGATGTGAATCTGGGATCAACGAGGCAGATTACGCCGAAATCATCCGGACTGCGAATTAATCGGCCCGCCGCCTGAATATTTTTAACCAGCGCAGGTTGAGTGTACGCAGCCATGCGTCCCCAGCCTTCACCTTGCTGGGCATCGAAGTACGCCTGCATGAGATCACGTTCCAGACTGGGTGGCGGCAAACCCAAACCAACCATGATGACACCACTCAAATTGGCCGCGCTAAAATCCACAGATTCGCCATAGATTCCTCCCATGACGATAAACAGCACCGCTGTGTCGGCATCGCCAAAAGCTTCGAGCAAAGCGGCGGCTGCTTCATTGCTTTGGCCTTTGCGCTGGACAAATAGTAATTGTTCGTTGTCTGTGCACGCTGAAGAATACGCTCCCGCAACACTATCCAGGTAAGCATAAGATGGCAGTGCGATCAGGTAGCGCCCACTTTTTGCAGCCGTTAGTTGCTGAAGCATAGTCACCAGACGTTGCAGGCTGGCTTGTCGCTGCTGGTAGTAGGTGCCGATATCCCGCACCACGAGCACCAACACCTGGTCGCTGTGAAAAGGGCTGCGGGCCCGTTCACTGACACTATCGCTCTGCCCATGCAGGCGTTGATATAAAGCAAAAGGCGTCACTGTGCCGGAAAAGCGTATGACCGCCCCATGCTCGGCGAACACACTTTGCATGTACGGTCCTGAGTCCAGACAAGCTCGAGTGACGACAACATCCCGCCCATTCACCGCAATGTGATGCGCGAACTGCGCGGCCTGAAACCATGCCTCCGAGCGACGCCACCGCAGTGCAGAAAAAAAGAGATCCTTCAATTGTGGATACGCTTCCAGCTCCACCTCCTGTTCGGCCACAGTTTCCAACAAGCGTGCGCACGCCCTCGTGACAGAATCGACAGAGTCCAGTTGATGCTCCCCCTGGCCGTGACTTCTGCGCATCGACATCAAAGCACGGTCGATGGAAGCGACACGTTTCTTCAGTTCGGCATGGCTGATTTTTTTTGCCCGGCGAACTGCCGTGCGATCGATCTTAACGGTCAACATGTTGCGCACTCGCGGGCTCAACTGATGGGCTTCGTCAATCAACAGATGTAGACGGTCATGGCCCGCAAAGCGTTTCAACCGGACCACAGGGTCCAACACATAGTTGTAGTCGCCGATGATTAAGTCCGCCCACAAAGCAGTGTCCAGGGACAATTCAAACGGGCACACCTGATGCGCCTGCGCGACCGCCTCAATGTTTGTGCGATCCGCCAGCTTGCTCGCCATCAGTTCGCTGACAGCTGTTCCTGCCCGGTCAAAATAGCCTGCGGCATAGGGGCAGACTTGAGCATCACACGGCATGCCCGGGACAAAGCAGGTTTTCTCTTTGGCGGTAATCTCTACCACACTCAGATGCATACGATCCGGGTCAAGTTGTGTTGCCGCCGCCAATGCTGCCTGTGCACCCCCATTGCGGCTGGTGAGAAAGAACAGCTGATCGTCACGCTGTTGCGCTTTCAACGCGGGGTACAGCACCGCCAGTGTTTTACCGCTGCCGGTGGGCGCTTCCAGCAACAGGTTTTCGGTAGCCTCGATCGCTCTATATACCCGTCGGGCAATGGCCTGTTGAGAGGGTCGATAGGCGGCCAGTGGAAAGTCCAGTGCTTCAGCCCACCGAGCCCGGTTGTTACTTCTTGCCAGGTGCCGTTCTATGCGCGTCGTGTAGCAAAGGAGCATAAACGCCAGCGTGGCCAGCACTTTTGCGCGCGTCGCGGTTTCACTGAAAACTGCCTGCTCGGCAGTGTCAGCATGTATATAGGTCACACGCACATCAAACTGCGCCGCCGCAGGGTCGGTCAGCGCCTGCATGCCGGCATACAGCCAGGCTTGTCCGCGATCAACAAGTTGCACCTTTTCCGGCAATTCACCGCAACATTTAAACTCTTCTATGAGCACCAACGCCTGGTTGCTGCACAGACCATCCATTCTGCCTCTTAACAAGCGCTGCTCACCGGCACAAACAAAGGGTGTTGCCACGGTCACTTCGGCCTGATAGTGCGGATCAGCATCCCGGCGTAGTCGTTGCGCGCGCTGCTGATGTTGCACGCCCTCTTCAGCATCTACCTGGCGGCCGGCTCTGCTTGCATACAAGTCACCCTGACGACATACAAACTCCGCCAGCTCACGCACAGAAAGATCGCCACGAATCAACCGACCAGCCTCAGTCTAAGTACGCGCGCAGGAATACCCAATCTGGCGAGATGTTTGAACCACACCCGTTGACCGGGCTGCAACTGATCTCCCGGTCCCTTAACCTCGATTAATTCGTAGTGTTTGGGTCCATGCACCACAAACAGGTCAGGCAGCCCGGCGCGGCGGCTGTGTAAATTGCGGATGAGAAAGTGGCTCAGCTTGCGAATATCATCTACAGGCATCGCATCGATGATGTCTGCCAGAGCGATATCTTTGAACATCTGCCAGTCTACCAGGCTATTGGCGATGCCTTGCTTGCGCTCGAACATGTCCAGCAAGTGGTGTTGCATATCTGCATCCGCCTGCACGGCAGCTTCGAGCGTTGCCAGTTGCTGTTCACGTGGCTGCAAAAACTCTTCGCGATACAAATCGTGCGGTCCAGACTGAAAAGGATTGGTAAAGGCGCCGGCTACATCGGCGAATATCACTTCCCAGTAGACCAGACCGGTGAGGGTCCGCACCAGGCTGTTTTCAACATGGGCACCCCACTCGCCCGGCTGTAACAACAGATTCAACGCCTGCTGTTCAATGTCTCCTTGTAGTTCGGTAATGTCAATTTGCGTAGCCGGGGGTTGGTAACCTGCCTGACGCTTGCCGAACCGTTCCGCAAACTGCGCTTCTTCTTCGCACAGCGGTGCGTTGCGGATTGTCTGCAGCCACTGACTGGCGGTTGACTCATCGCCGCAACGATGCAGCAGGCGCACGATGCGTTCCCGCGCCGGATGTCTATTAACCTGGCGGTAGGCGTCTACTGCCGCCTGCGGTTCATCAGCCCGTTCATGCCATCGTCCGATCCGCAACAGCGTGCGCTCGCGCCGGGCTTGCATGAAGCGGTCATCCGGCACCTGGGCCTGCAGGCATTTGCTTAACTCGACTGCAAGCTTCGGGTGTTCTTCCAATCGACGCGACAACTCACTCAATCGGCGATAGTACATATCTGCTTTTAGCGTCTGCAGCGACTCATAGCGCCGGCTGTGCATGTGCCAGGGTTCATAGCGCACCATGCCGAGATCACGAATGACGAAGGCCGACCAATCCTGTTGGTTATCGCCGAAGTACAATAACCGCACCATCTGCCAGGTTTGCGGCTTGTTGATATGCAGCCAGCTGAACTGCGCGACCACCCGTTCATGCACCTGCCGGTCGGTGTAGAGCGACAATAGCTGCAACACCCATGCGTCTTTACGCGCGCTGTTGGGTAACAAGGTTGGATTGAGGGCGGTGACTTCCGCTTTCCTGGCTACCGCCAGCAACTGATCGCCAGGCGCCGGCGCCGCCAAACAGATGAATTGTTTTTCACAAAGCAGATCAAGGGCCTGAGCCACATTCGAAATTTCCGCATAATTCAGACTGTCGGTGCGAATCAATGGCCCTTTGCGGGTCAGCAGGCGCGCAAACAGTCGCTGTGCATCATCCGTGAGGCGCAGATAGCTTTGCAAGCTTGCTGCATCCTGCTCAGCTAAAAGATCGGCATAGTGCGCGAGCACGAAGCTGAACAGCGTACGGCAGTTATTTTGGTAATAGTCTTCCGGTGGCGGCCTGTCGGGCGTTAACATGGCGGCGGGCATCAGTTTCGTAACATGAGAGCACTCCTTGGGCACATCTGCAAGTTATCCGTTTTGCATCGCCACCATTGTGACGCATAAAGCGATACGGGCAATGCTGGAGGGCAGCGGCACCGGCAGTTACCATGATGATCACCCCTGGTTAATCGCCCGGGAAATCCACGCGCTGGCTGTCCAGGCGGGCTTGGCACTACCGATATTGTTCGCCTGCACCGCTGATGATGGCCCCGCTGCATTCAGCCATTGGAGCACCGTGAACGAAATAGAAGTGGTGGAGTTGCATCGCGGCCAGTGGGACAGCCGTTGTCACTTCGTCAGCATGACGCCTTTCAATCCCATCTGGGAGTCGATTGACAGTGTGTTTGTTAAGGCAAGCCAGGAGCAGATGGACCGAGAGGCGAAAGAAAATATTCGCGTGTTCCGGCAAGCATTAGACGAATATCACATTCACCCTTACGCAATATGCGAAACCCCAGCGTTTATCACTGAGGCTCTGATCGATTGAACTTTATTGGCGGCGGTCCTGTTCAGGACCCGCTTGCAGAATCGTCCTGAGGGTTAACCTCAGCAGCACCAGCAGGTTTGGGCTCGCCATGAATGCGCAACCACACTTCCTTTCTGTGTACGATGGACTTCTTCGGCGCATCTATCCCCAAATGCACCTGGCTGCCACGAATCTTGAGCACTTTCAGCTCCACATCGTCGTTGATCATGATTGATTCGCCAGCTCGTCTGGTTAGCACCAGCATAAACGTTCCTCTCGCAGTCCTTTTCCTAGAAGGCTCAATCTACCTGGTCTGTCAGGCGTGTTCTGTGATCTTTAAGACAGTTCCTGATCAATAGATGATACAAAAGTGAGACACCTGCCTCATTCTTCATCTGCCGACTTGTCGACTAGCTTGCGTGGCATGGGTTTTTTGACCTGAGCGCCTAGTTCGCGAAACTTCTCAACCTGGCGAACCAGGTTAGATTTGCCGGTAGCCAGCTTGGCATAAACAGAATGGTAGGTGCGCTCTGCGGTGCTCAGTTGCTTGCCGAGGGTGTCCATCTCATCGACCAGGCCGCGCAGCTTGTCATACAAGGCACCCGCGCGCCGTGCTATCTCCTGGGCATTGCGGTTTTGTTTTTCGTAACGCCAGACGTTGTTAATGATGCGCAATGTCATCATCAGCGTGGTCGGGCTGACAATCACGATGCGCTTGGTAAACGCCTCGGTGAACAAACGGTGATCCAGCTCCATGGCCAGCGTGAAGGCAGACTCAATCGGAATGAACAGCAGCACGAAATCCAGGGAGCGAACCTCGGGCAACTGATCGTAGTCCTGTTCCGACAATCGAGTGACGTGATTGCGCAAATTGATCAGATATTGACGCAGCAGAATCTCACGCTGTTCTTCATCTTCCGCAGCCAGTCCTTCCTCATAAGCATTGAGGGTAACTTTTGAATCCACTATGACATCTTTGTTATCCGGCAGTTGGATGAGCACATCCGGACGTTTCAGATCGCCCTCTTCATTGCGTTGGCTGGATTGCAGGAAATATTCGTGGTCTTTACGCAATCCGGATTCTTCCAACACACGTTCGAGCACCAACTCACCCCAATTGCCCTGGATTTTTTTATCTCCCTTCAAGGCTCTGGTGAGGTTTCCGGCCTCTTTATTGATACGCTCACTGGCACTCTGCAGGTTTTTGATTTCGCTCAGCAGTGTGGCGCGTTCCTTGGTATCCGAGTGGTAGACCTCCTCCACACGTTTTTTGAAGTCGACCAGTTGATCTCTAAATGGCGTCAACACGTTTTGTAACGAGGTATGCTGTTTGGCGCCTTGAGCTTCGAACACGCGATTAGCCAGGAACTCAAATTCCTTTTTCAACGTTGCACTGGTTTCCTTAAACAACACCTCTTTTTCGGTATAACTTTTTTGCGCTTCATCTAAACGCGCAGAAGTGGCAGCGACTTCTGTGAGGGCACTGCTGAGTTGGTCACGACGCGACTCCAGATCGTGTCGGGTTTCGGATAGCTGTTTTTCCAACGCAGCGAGGCTCGCGCGATCTGCCGCATGCTGTTGCTGAGCTTGGCTCAGTTTGTCTTCTACCGCCGTAATGCGTTCCTGGCCTAGCTCCAAAGCCTTTTTGTGATGCCGTCTGATAGCGCTCACGCCATACCAGCAAGCCAGAATGCCGATACAAACAGCGGCGATGGCGAGCGTAATCGTGAAGGCCTGGGTATCCAAAAAATCTCCTGTCAATAGTGCTGATCAGAAACAAAAAAGCCGGGCAAACCCGGCTTTAAATCAAGCATGCAGCAGCACAACTACCGTTCTTTAGAATCGCGTCCGTCTTTGGGTGCACCGGTGCCGGAAGATCCTAAGAAGATCTTGCTGCCGTCTTCGAATGTCACGTCTCGACCATTTGCTCGCATGGAGCGATCCTTCGACTGATATCCGTCGACGACGATGATCGTGCCGGGTAACAGAGACTTACGGGTCAAACCACGACGCAGGAGCGTATTTGGCGTGCCGCCTTCGACCATCCATTGTTCTTTCTCGCCTGCTTCGTTGGTGTGCTCCATATGGATCCATGCATGGGGGTTAACCCACTCGACTTTTGTCACCGGACCACGCAGAATCAGGGGTCGGTTCGGGTCGAATTCAGCACCAAAGGCGTGATGAGACCATGACTGTGTAGAGCCCAACATCAGACTGGCGAAGCCAACGACCGCTGCGACCCGTTTTAAGGTAACCACCTTTGCTGTAACCACTTCCATTATCTTTTCCTCAAGAAACTGTATTCTATAATCATACCATTTGTGCAGCTAAGAGTTGGAGGTTAAGGATTATTCCTCGCCGCCACTAGCCGCAGAACCTTCAATATCCTGCTCCAGAATTCTAGCGCCACGCATGATGTTGCCAAGCGCATAGTTGCCTTCATGGCAGGCATATTCAAAAACTTTATCGTCTGTTTGCGGCCATGGATATTCACCGCTCCAGGAATCCTGCCAGACGTTCGGATCACTGACCGTAAAACTGTAATGGACAGTTTTGGCATCGACACGTGTAAAGCGTTCGATCACATGCAGATCCCGACTGGCGCCGCGTAATGCAGGTGAGTCGTTAAAGTTGGTCGTGTCGACGATCAACGTGTCACCTTGCCAATGGCCGATGGAGTCTCCCAACCAGGTCCGAATATTCTCAGGGCGATGGGCTTTGTTCATTCTTACAATGCGTGCATCGTGAACCATTTCAGCGAGAATCATCACATGATCGGCGGTCTGCACAATACGCTTCACGTTGTTGTACAACGTCGGCACGATCGGTGGGCCTGCAACCGGGCCAAAACCAAGAATGCAACGCTCCGGCAGTGGTCGTTGCTCCATGTTGTCATAGGGGCCTGGACCGGTTTGATCCAACCACCAGGCAGTGCCTGAGTTTGGCCGCCGAAAACTCGCCGAGCGTGCGGCTGACTTCTGCTGAGCCGCAGGGACCAGACCAGGACGACGGCCATTGGCGGGTTCGGTGATGATAGAGGTACGGAACTTACCGTTTACTGCAAAAGTGTCATCGCCTCGATCTATCCAGAAGGTGTTGTAGCCACCCACATTACCTGCCGCGCCGGCGGAGCCATCGCCACCTTCCGGTGGTGCTTCACGATCAGGATCGCTGGTCGCACTACGTGCGGCAATGGTTTGCGCCTCGGCTTCGGTAATCTGCTCTGCCTCTTCACGCGACAGATACAAATTATCTCCAAACTCAACCGGACGTTGCAAAGGCGTGAGCGTTGCAACATTAAAAGTACCACTCAAGTCCGGCACTGCTGCGTTCGCGAGCACAGCGATCAACAAAGGCCCGGATGACCATAGTAGCTTGGTCAGCATCTTCATCGATTCTTACCTGGGAAGAGGCTCGCGGCGCCATTCGCCGTACATCAGTTCCTCGACGAACTCTACGCAGCGAAATTCCATCAACTGGGCATTGGGCTCCATGCGACGGTATAGCGGCATGCGCATCGTCCAGGCTGAGGTAAACGTATCCGGGTCTTCAATCGTCGCTTCATACATCATGTGATTCGGGCCCATCGGTGTATAACGCTCGGTGACCTTCATCATCAAACCATGATGGTTACCGGAACGGTCGAACCAGGTGCTGTCTAACTGGCCAGTGACATCAACAACCAAAGTATCACCTTCCCACTGGCCATAGGACCAACCCATCCAACTGTCGATCGGTGCTTCACCGGGATCGTCCATGTAAATTTCCCGGGTGGCACCGGCATATTGGTAAGCCATAAACACTGAGTCTGCACTCTGGAATATCTGAAACGGCTGGCCCATGTAGGTGGCCCGCGGCACCCCGGGTAAGAAGCACTTCACCTCAGGATCCCGGTCGATCCAGTTCGCTTTATTTTCATCCCGCTTGGCAAGCGCTTCCGGGGTATAGGGAATTTTCCCGCCGACCACCACGCCCAAGCCCGGCGGTACCGCACCGACGGCGCCCAGATACAAAGTTTTCACCGCAGGTAATGGACCCATCGGGCCTTCACGCAGTTGCATGGAATGGCTCGCAGTATGCATTTCGATGTTGTAATTGGCGCTGTTCAACGCCTGCCAGATGCCATTCAAATCAGGGTGCTTGCCGTCAGGCCCGCGTGGTGCTTTATATGTCTCGGCTTGCACACCCATGGTAAAGATCAAACTCAAGACAATTATGTACTTATGCAGACGCATGTGATTTCCCTCAACTCCCAAAATTCAATTCTGTCGAACGCTTAATATTTGACGAATCGTCCCATTAGCACGCACAGGGGTCAAGCGTTTGTCCCGGTTCAGGGCGCTTGTGTGCGTACATCCAAGGTATAATCGGACACAGCAAAATTTTGAGCAGGGTAGCCGTGTCAGAACAAACCAGCACCGCGTCAACAGCGGATGACAGAGCAGAGCAGATCGACCATATCCGTGTCGCTGTCAGAGCACTTTGCGACAACTACGGCGAGAACTACTGGCTGGAGATGGATCGTGTCGGTGGCTACCCAACGGACTTTGTGGCCGAGCTCACGAAGGCGGGGTTCTTAGGCGTACTCATTCCGGAGCAGTACGGGGGCTCTGGCCTGGGCGTGCTGGAAGCCGCGGCAGTGATGGAAGAGGTGTCTCGATCCGGCGCCCACGCCGGCGTCTGTCACGCGCAGATGTATGTCATGGGGTCAGTGTTGCGACATGGCAGCGAGGCGCAAAAAGACAGGTACCTGCCAAAGATCGCCTCTGGCGAATTGCGTCTGCAGAGCTTCGGCGTCACCGAACCCACAACCGGTTCCGACACCACCAGCTTGAAAACCACAGCGCGCAGGGATGGCGATGAATATGTCATCAATGGCCAGAAAGTCTGGATCAGTCGCATTGAACACTCAGATCTGATGTTGCTGTTGGCGCGCACCACAGACAAGGACAAGACCAATAAAAAAACCGAGGGTTTGTCGACATTCATTATCGATCTCAAAGCAGCACAAAACAATGGCCTGACCATCCAACCCATCGAGGCCATGATCAACCATCATGCTTGCGAGCTGTTTTTCGATGATCTACATATCCCTGCCGATAGCTTGCTCGGTGAAGAAGGTCGAGGCTTCAAAGTGATACTCGACGGCATGAACGCAGAGCGGATTCTCATCGGCGCCGAGTGCGTCGGCGATGGCCGTTATTTTGTCGATAAGGCCAGTGCATATGCTTGCGAACGCGAGGTGTTCGGTCGACCGATCGGTCAAAATCAGGGCGTGCAATTTCCTATCGCGCGAGCCTATACACAGATAGAAGCCGCTAGCCTCATGGTGGAGAAAGCAGCACGTATGTTCGATGCAGGCCTAGCCTGTGGCGCGGAAGCTAACATGGCCAAAATGCTCGCCTCGGAGGCGTCCTGGCAGGCAGGTGATGTGTGCATGCAGACCCACGGCGGTTTTGCTTTCGCCAAGGAATACCATATTGAACGTAAATTCAGAGAAACGCGTTTGTATCAGATCGCGCCGATTTCAACCAATCTGATTTTAAGTTACCTGGCCGAGCACGTGCTCGATATGCCCCGCTCTTACTGAAATATCTTCTTAAAGCGTCATAAATCTGTAACAAAGCAGGCCCAATATCGCGTCCAAATTAATCCATATTGGAGAACTGGATGCGAATTGGGCTTATTTTTGCCTTAGTTTTGATCATTTTATTACCCCGTGTTGCGCAAGCTGCAATCGATGACAAAGTTATCGAAGACCTCAAAGCGCAGCTCATTGCCTTAACCGCACGTCTGGAAGCGTTGGAAGAAACAAAATCCGAATCTGCTTCGATACCCGTGCGGACATACGCCCCTGCTCAGACTCCTGTTCAGGCTGGGACCCGCACACCAAGCGCCGCCTCCTGGACCGAAGGTATCAAATTGAAAGGCGACTTTCGTTATCGCCATGAGTCATTTGATATTGAAGGGCGCGACGACCGGCACCGTCAGCGTATCCGTGCACGCACCGAAATGAGCGCCCATATCAGCGATACGATCAAGGTCGGTTTCGGCTTGGCCACCGGTGGTGACGATCCCGTTTCCACAAACCAGACCCTGGGCGACGGCGCGTCATCAAAAGATGTTGTGCTTGATCTGGCTTATGTTAACTGGCTGACCCCTGTCGAGGGCTTGTCGGTACGGGGCGGCAAGTTCAAGAACCCCTTTCACCGTGCAGGCGGTAACGGCCTGCTCTGGGATAGCGACCTTCGCCCTGAGGGCGCAGGCGTGAGCTACCAGCGCGGAGACATGTTCGCCAACGCAATGTGGTTGTTCATCGACGAAGACGCCAGCGGCGACGACGCTTTTCTCATTGCCACCCAGTTCGGTATCAATACAGAGATTGCTGACGGCAAACTACTGACCGGCATCGGCTACTACAATTTCACTGACACCAAAGGGCGAGATGTATTTTTCGACGGCGACCCCAGGGGTAATCGGGTAAACCCGGATGGCACTTACCTCAATGGCTTTGAGTTGCTCGAAGGCTTTGCGGAGTATTCCTTTGTGCTGGAAGATACCAAGGTCACGCTGTTCGCCGATTACGTGAAAAACCTGGATGCCGACGATTTCGATACCGGCTATGCGTTTGGCGTGAACCTCAAGCAGAACAATTGGAAGCTCGGTTGGACCTACCAGGATCTTGAAGCAGACGCCGTGCTGGCCACATTCACAGACTCAGACTTTATCGGTGGCGGTACCGACGGCAAGGGACACATCCTGCAAGTCGGTTATCGCATCAACAAACAAGTCGGTGTGGCGGCGAAATTATTTCTCAATGACCGCAACCTGGACTTTGGTACCGAAGAAGACTTCAAGCGCCTGCAGTTAGACATCAGCTTCGAATACTAATGAAAGAACTAACCATCATCTTGTCACTGGCGCTCGCAGCAATTCTGCTGGGCCTGCTGGTCGATGAGTTGGCTTGGTGTTTATTCGGCGCCACGCTCATCTGGATATGGCTCCAGGCTGGCGAATTTCGCAAAGTGCGCGCCTGGTCGAGGCGCCCGTTGCGCAGACCGGACAACGGCATGGATAGCTGGTTCGACATTTCATACGCACCCTACCGAGTATTGTTGCGCGAACGTCAGCGTACTCGCGACATGGCGTTACGGTTACGAGAGTTACTCGGCCTTGCTGATGTGATTCCAGATGGTGTGATCCAGTTGCGCCCCAACGGCGATATTGAGAGCCTGAATACCGCGGCGAAAAAACTGTTGCACTTGTCCGACAAAGACATTGGTTTAGGGCTTGCCACAGTCGTGCGAAGCCCGGATTTCGTTCGCTTTCTCAGCGGCTATGGGGACAGCAAAAGTGATGAGCCGTTGGACTTCACTGCAGCGGCGAATCCCGAGCAAGATCTGGAAGCGCGCTTGTTCGACGCTGGCGGTGGCTGGACGGTGGTGATGTTACGTGACATCACGGCGCTCAACCGTTTGCTCACCATGCGGCAAAATTTTGTCGCCAATGTGTCTCATGAGTTACGTACGCCGCTGACGGTGATGTCGGGCTACCTTGAAACGATGTCTGATGAGAGCGAGCCTGAAGAGCTGAGGCTGTCCCTCGTCGAACGTCTGACACCACCACTGAAGCGCATGCAAACCCTGGTGGATGACTTGATGCTGCTCACCCAGTTGGAATCTACACCGATCGCTGCGCAGCAAGATCCGATCTACCTGCCTGATGTGGTCAACACTGCGGTGCAAGAACTGCAAGGCTTGTGTGAAAGCCCGGAACAGATCCGCGTCCATTTCGATTCCCAGCAGACGATTCTCGGCATCGAAACCGAGTTGCATTCGCTGTGCGTCAACCTGCTCAGTAATGCCCTGAATTACAGCCCAAGCGGTGCACCCGTTGATATATCGGTGACGGATCATGGCGACGCCGTGCGCCTGACAATCAAAGACAACGGCTACGGCATAGCACCTGAACACCTGGACCGCATCACTGAGCGGTTTTATAGCGTGGACTCGGCCGACGCACGCACTCGAGGAGGCACAGGTCTGGGTCTGGCCATCGTAAAGCATGTGCTACTGCGTCATGACTCGTCTCTGCAAGTCACCAGCACGCTGGGTTCTGGCAGCACTTTCTACTGCGATTTTGAACCCATTCAGCAATGAAAATGGAAACACTTAAAGCGCATATGTAATCTCTACTTAAATACAAGATTGGGCTAACCGCAGGGCTGCTGGCCACACTGATTGCAGGCTGCGGTGATTCAGCACAAAAGGAGTCTCGTCCTGCTACCCAGGGGCAAGCGCCGACGGCAGTCGAAGTCATTGAAATCAAGCCAGTGCCTGTCGAAACGGTGACTGCCACGGTAAAAGACGCCATCTCAACAGAACTGTTGGATTATCAACGCGTGACCAGTATATCCGGCAATTTATCGAGTATTGGCTCGGACACCCTGGCCAATCTGATGACGTTGTGGACGGAGACCTTCAAACGCAATTACCCGAGCGCCAACATACAGGTACAAGCGGCAGGGTCATCCACCGCCCCACCCGCCCTCACCGAAGGGACCGCAAATTTCGGACCCATGAACCGGGGCATGAAGGACAAAGAGATCGAGGCATTCGAGAGCCGTTTTGGATACAAACCCACTGCGATTCGCGTTGCGATCGATGCCCTGACCGTATATGTGCACAAAGATAACCCACTGAGCACCCTCGATATTGCCCAGGTCGATGCTGCGTTCTCTACGACAAGACGCTGCGACGGGTCCGCCTCTCTAGACAAATGGGGTGGCCTAGGACTCGAAGGCGGTTGCTTCTTCGCTCAACGGCTTCGGCTATTCCGGCATCGGTTATGTCACCTCCGGCGTTAAAGCCCTGGCACTATCCATCGACGGCAGTGATGCGGTCGCCGCAACGCCGGAGAATGCGTTGAACGGTGACTACCCGTTTTCGCGCTTCCTGTACGTATACGTGAATAAGAAGCCAAACCATCCGCTGCCGCCCATCGAACGCGAATTTCTTAAGCTGTTGTTATCTAAACAAGGACAAGCCGTGGTGGAAAAAGATGGCTATATCCCGATTTCAACTTTGAAAATCGAAGAACTCATCCACCAACTCAAACGCGACTACACTATCGTCATTGTTACGCACAACATGCAACAGGCGGTACGGGTATCTGACAACACGGCATTTCTTTATCTGGGAGAGCTGATCGAATTCGGTCCGACAGATCGCATTTTCAGAAATCCTCAGCAAAAACGTACGGAAGACTACATAACCGGCCGCTACGGATAGGGTTAACAATGATCAAACATATTTCCGAACAATACGACATCGAACTTTCCAGGATCAAAGAGCTGCTCATGGAAATGGGTGGGCTGGTCGAACAACAGGTTAAAAATGCCTGCACTTCTCTCATTACCCATAATCTGGCGATGGCGGAAGAGGTGCGTGACGTCGAACCACAACTCAACCAACTGGAGGTGGATCTGGATGATCACTGCGTCGCCATTCTCGCCAAACGGCAGCCGACAGCAGGTGATTTGCGCGTGGTGGTAAGCGTCATGAAAGTCATCACCGACTTAGAACGTGTCGGCGATGAAGCCGACAGAATCGCCAAAATGGCATTGGGTCTGGCGAAGAACACCATTCCCAGTGATCAGTATGCTGATTTCAGAGACATGCATGAGAAGGCAGGCAAAATGTTGCGCCGGGCGCTGGATGCTTTTGCGCGTCTCGACGTCGAAAGTGCGCTGCGAGTGTTCGCTGCGGATGAAGAAATAGATCGCGGTTACGATGCTCTGGTGCGGCGCTGCATGGAAGAGATGCGTGACAACCCAGAAGAAGTCGAACAGTTAATGAATTTGATCTGGGCGGCACGGGCTCTGGAACGCATTGGCGATCACGCCAAAAATATCAGTGAATATGTGATCTACCAGGTCAAGGGATTGGATGTGCGGCATTCAGGGAAACCCAGCCACAATGACTAGCTGCGACAGCCTTCTCGCGGTTGCCAGCTAGCACCAAGCCTCGTAGTATGCGCGCCTCGCGTGCCCAGGTGTTGGAACTGGTAGACAAGCTGGATTTAGGTTCCAGTGCCCCAGTGGCGTGGGGGTTCGACTCCCCCCCTGGGCACCAATTCTGAGCAAAGAGTTCGACCCGTATGCCCGGGTGGTGAAATTGGTAGACACAAGGGACTTAAAATCCCTCGGAGGCGACTCCATGCCGGTTCAAGTCCGGCCTCGGGCACCATACGCAGCATCAGTCTAGTGTCTTCACGACCTCATTGGCGATCGAGTCATGTACGGCGATTGCGCCGCGCAAAAGCCAGTCCAAACAAACCCAAGACCAACAGACCCAAAGTGCCTGGCTCTGGCACAGCGGTGACCTGCATACCACTGACATAAAACTGTTGGTTGAGGAACGCGACAGAAAAAGCAGTGTTGGCGGCAACGAAAAACGAACCGAGGAAGTTATCTACGCTCGAACCATACCCCGTATAATTGTTAGTAGCGTAACCATTGCCAGGCCCGTCATATGACACTCCATTTATCCAAATGGCATCAGGGTTGGTTGTAGTACCGTCACCGAAAATATCCCGGTCGGGATCATGGGTGTTGTTAAGCCAGAGCTTTTCGATAATGACATCGATATCGAAAACGAAGAACAGCCCCTCGCCTGTTGTTACATTATCATCACTGCCGGGATTACAGATATTCTCGCCGCTTCCTGTGTTTGCGTCATCGGCTGTGTTCGAGTACACATCGCCACAAACACCCAAGCCGGCATGATTCCAGTCGAGGTACGCAAATGCTTGCTCACCAAATTTAGTGCCGGTAATGGCCACATTGAAATCGGTGTAGCTGAGATTCAAAGTTGTCCAAGCGCTCTCCCCTATTCCCGTGGTCGTATTTTCCGTCAAATCCACAAAATCGATGATTTGTGCGTGCGCCATTGAAGACGACAACAACAATGCTGCGATTGATAGTGTTTTTATTCGAATCATTGGTTTGCTCTATTTACTACTTCTAACGGTTATAAAAGCAAACTCCGTGCCGTAGACAACGCCATTTACAATTCAAAATATATATATAAAAGAATAACTTAGAATCTATATCAGACAAGAATATGAGCTAATAGAATGGTGTAAAAAACTTCGACGAAAAATCGGCGCGACGAGCAGAATGTGTAAATTTTCTCGACATTTCGACAAACGGATTTCCAAATGTGTCGGCGCGGTCACAGCGCCGATTTTCGACCCGGTTTACAGTATCCGGATGAATATATTTATCCTCCTAACGACATTTGCCCTCGGCATGTCCGAAGCCATCGAAATGCGCCTTCCGCAGGATCCTGACGAGGTCTATACCGTTGGTTTTGACCACAACGGAGTGGACGTCCGCCTGGATTGGCAGAACAGGGAAATAGTGGCGCAAGGCACCTGCCGCGAAACAACCTCGGAAGATAAGGCTGTCTGCCAACAAGCTGCGATCGCGTGGCTTCGTGCCGAATGCGCCTGGTACAGTGCAAAAGAGACGCTTTCGGTTAAACAGGAAGACATGCAGTACGCTGTCTGTCTCGGTGCGGACGCGTTGAATGATCTGCTTAGCACTCATCAGTTAGCCGATCGATAAGACCCCCTCAACCGCGGCTAAACAGACACATAAAAATGTGTGAGTCCTCGCTACCCCAATAGCTGGTTTCCCGGTAGAATGCGCGACCGCTCGATTAAGGCTGGGTGGCAGAGTGGTTATGCAGCGGACTGCAACTCCGTGTACGCCGGTTCGATTCCGACCTCAGCCTCCATAT
>Ga0114950_10001494_pt1 | contig 17641 bp, 26 predicted proteins | sample N075metaG_FD_83503 | JGI IMG/M metagenome (GOLD analysis project Ga0114950, IMG submission 83503) | Deep subsurface microbial communities from Kermadec Trench to uncover new lineages of life (NeLLi) - N075 metaG | ecosystem: Environmental > Aquatic > Marine > Ocean trench > Sediment | place... | reverse complement strand
CTGCAAAGTGGGGGCATTCCGATCGGTTCAGTATTGGTCATTGATGGCGAAATCGTGGGCCGTGGGCATAACAGGCGTGTCCAGAACGGCAGCTCCATATTGCATGCCGAAATGGATTGCCTGGAAAATGCCGGTCGATTGACTGCAGCGGATTACAAGCGGTCGGTTCTGTACTCAACGTTGTCGCCGTGCGATATGTGCAGTGGCGCGGTGCTGATGTATAAAATTCCCTCTGTCGTTATCGGTGAGAACAGGACGTTCCAGGGGCCTGAGGAATATTTGCGCTCACGAGGAGTCGATTTGGAGATTGCAGACAATTCTGAGTGCATCCAGCTCATGCAGGATTTCATTCGCGACAACCCCTCACTGTGGAATGAGGATATTGGCGAGTAAGCGTTGCTTGCCGTTAGGCGTTTCTTTCCTTAACCTTGTGTCAATATGATCGGGAGAGGATTGTGATCCAGCGCACAGGACGTTCTTGATGGTGGCACGAAATATAGAAAATGGTCGGGCAAAGCGACCGTGATAAATCGGGAAATTGCGAAGGCGAATATGAGCAGGCGTTTTCAAGTGAAGCAGGCAATTCTGGCATGTATGTCAATCGCCTTGTCGGCATGCGGATCAGGTGATAAAGACTTCAGAGTCATTGCTTCGATCGATTCTCATGATCAAACAATAACTTTCGAGTTCGCCCCGAGTCAGCTGGCATTCGGGCCTGCGGACATTCGTGTCAGTACCGGGGAAAGCTACGCCACAGTGGTTCGTTACGAGAGTCAAATATCGAATGACGGTGGTGAAATCACCCTGGATAATTTACGCCCGAACTCCAGCAAGCCCGGCCATCTTTGGTTGTGCCTGAACGGCGTGGAGCAGGCTGATGTAGTCGTACGAATCGATTTTGGCGCCAATCTGGTTATTGAAACGCAGCGTCCCTGCGCTGATTAATCGCCAGGAACGAGTAGCGTTCACTGCTGTACGATCGGTGCCGGACGATGCAATGAACTCCTTATGAACAAAATGTGGGAAACGAAAAATTGATGTCGAAATCGAAAGGGCCCATTCCACCAGTCATTGTCCTGGTGACAATTCTTTGCCAGGTTGGTCTCCATTATGGATGGCCGGTCGCAAAGATAATTTCCTCGCCCTGGCAGTGGTCCGGAATTGCACTAATAGTTTTCGGTCTGCTGTTTATCATTGGTCCGGCACTGGCATTCCTTAGATCCGAGACTACGATAAGACCATTCCATGATTCATCGAAGCTCGTGGTCAGCGGTATTTATCGCTACACACGTAACCCGATGTACGTGGGTATGGTTATCATCCTGACAGGGGTCGCTGTTCTGCTCGGGGACGTCAGTCCATTTATCATGCCATTCCTGTTCGTGCCCGTACTCACATCGAGGGTCATTCGGCATGAGGAAGTCATGCTCGAAGAACGCTTTGGTGACGACTATCGCGATTTCAAAAATTCGGTTCGCCGCTGGATTTAGATTGGATTCCAAAAACCCGCTTATGACTACCGCGACAAGCATCGCCGACATTGTCGATTTGCACCAGTTTCAGCTGGCCGATGCGGATTTTCGTACACATTGTCGCAACGTTCTTGAGAGTAGTGGTTGCGTCTTGCTCAATGGTTTTCTGAGGCCAGATGCTGTGCAGTCGATTTGTCAGGAAGCGGTTTTAAATCAGCACCTTGCCTATTTTTGCCGGCAAGAACATAACGTGTATCTGGCACCCACGGATGAAAATTACGCGGCCAGCCATCCGCGCAATCGACGTGTGATCTCGTCAAAGGGCTGTATCACTGATGATCAGATTCCTCGCGAATCGGTGCTTAGGACTCTGTACGACTCCACCGAATTTCGGGATTTTCTCTGCACCGTTCTTGGCGAAGACTCGATGCATGAGTACGCCGACTCCCTGTCATCGATCAATATTCACTACGCGGCTGACGGGCAGGAATTAGGGTGGCATTTTGACAATTCGTCGTACGCGATCACGTTGCTGTTGCAGCAGCCAAAAATGGGCGGGGAGTTCGAATACATTCGCAGCCTGCGTTATTTGGCCGACGGCACGGTGAATTTCGAAGGAGTGCGGGAAGTTCTGGACGGAGAACGTGAAGTGCAAGGCATTGAAGCCGAACCCGGGACGCTGGTCTTGTTCAGCGGTGGGGAGTCCATTCATCGCGTGACGCCGGTTCAAGGTGAGAAAACAAGAATGCTGGCTGTGCTTGCGTACAATTCCAAACCTGGCATTGCACTATCAGAGTCGGCGCGCATGACATTTTTCGGCAGACTTGGGAGCGAGTCGTGATGACACTGCAGCGGAATATCGTGCGAAAAGCAACCAAAGAGGATGGAGAGGAAATGCTTGCATTGCTGCCGCGGCTTGCTGCTTTCGAAATTCCCGAATCAAGAACCGCTGATCATCTATGGGTGCACGATGCAGCTCTCATGCGTGACTGGATAGAAGGGAAAACTGACAATTGCCTGATGCAGGTAGCAGAAAACTCTGAGGGAAAGATTGTCGGTGTTTCGATGGTGACTTTGCGACCTGAGTTATTAAGTCACGAGCCGAGCGCACACCTGGAAGCCTTAGCGGTGGCAGATGGGGCGGAAGGACAAGGTATCGGTCAAATGCTTCTGAAATTCGCAGAAGATGAAGCGATCGCCAATGGCGCGTTAACGATTACGCTGCATGTATTTTCAAGCAACAAACGTGCGCGCGCCCTGTACGAACGATCTGGATATGACGGTGAACTGATGCGCTACATCAAGCCGATTGGCGAGTGAATTCAGGAATATATTGCGCATGAGAGTGAGCAAAAATCTGAGGTGGATTCACGATGACTGATTTTGCTGGAAAAAAAGTATTGGTCACTGGCGCATCGCGCGGGATCGGTACGGCATTTTCGTTGGTGTTGTCGCACCAGGATTCGTCGATACCGACATGGCGGCCGAGTCGTTGGAGGGTGAGTCGGGTGATGCAATTCGAGCACAAAGTCCGCTTGGTCGAGTCGGACGACCGGAGGAAATAGCCAACGCCGTACTGTTCCTGGCATCAGAAGGTATCGACTTCGCTACTGGTGCGATAATCGATGTGAACGGTGCCTCCTATCTGCGATCATAGAGAGATAATGGAATTGGAAAACAACGATGTCTGATGCAGTAGAGGGTGGCACCCTCTGGTTTTTTTGGCCTTTCATAGCCGTATGGAGATTGCTGAGTATGCTCCTGGCGCTAACCGGCAGGATTATTTGTGCCGTGCTCGGTTTTGTTTTGATGGCAATTGGCGTAACGGTTTCCCTGAGCATTGTCGGTGCGCCGCTGGGCGTGCCACTTGCTGCATTCGGACTGCTGCTTCTCGTTAGGTCATTGTTTTGATCGGCCCAAAATAATCACACTGTGCCTTCGTACAGCATCGGAATTCTGGTTGCGTTGGGGTTGATAGCTGTGATCTGGATCACGTTCGTCGTGCCCTCCGAACGTCGCTATCACGAAAGGAAATTACAGCTACTCCAGGATCGAATTGAAAAGCGTCGAGTGTTTCTCGAGGGTGAAGGATCTGAAATGAACGATGAAGACATCGCTACTTCCGACGGCGACGACAAGACCGGATGCTAGTCTGCCGGACATCGGCTGCCCGAGAAGATCTACATATGCGCCACCGATTGCCGGACGATGACAGGGGAATGAATTATTTCGAGCTGTGCCTGAATCCCGATGCAGGGGGAGTGGCTGTCAAGTGACCGTTGAAATCTGGCTAGCCTATGTAACGACTTTGCTCATTTTTATGAGTACGCCGGGCCCAAGTCATATGCTGATGCTATCCAACAGCATGACGAGTGGATTCCGCAGAGCACTTGCCACGCTCGCAGGGGATCTTACGGCCAATACCTTGCAAATTCTGATTGTTGCGGTCGGTTTGGTGGGTCTGGTTCGGGCCTCACCACAATTTTTTGTCATTATTAAATGGTTTGGCGTAGCTTACCTGGTATTGACGGGAATCCTCATTTTCCGGCGCGGCATCGATCCGGAAATTGCTTCGGGTCACGACAGTCGATCACCGAAAACGCTGTATCTGCAAGGATTTATCACCTCGGCGACCAATCCCAAGGCGATTGTTTTTTTCGCGGCATTGCTGCCACAATTCATAAACACGTCGTTGCCTACGGGGGAACAATTTTTCCTTCTGGGAGCGACGTACATCATCGTAGATGGTTGTTTTCTCAGTGTTTATGGGGCATTTTCAGCATGGATATCAGCTCGCTTCCGAAACCATATCGGCCATCACATGAACAGGGTTTCGGGCTTGCTTTTTGTTGTTGCAGCCCTTCTTCTAGGTTTGAAAGAAATTGGCGGGAGCTAGACCACATGTCAGATCTAACATGGAAGGAATTTGAAAGAGTCGAGCTAAGGGTAGGGACAGTGACTCATGCAGAACCCTTTCCGGAAGCAAGAATTCCTGCGATCAGGATGACGATCGATTTCGGTGGCGCAGTCGGCACAAGGAAATCATCGGCACAGATCACAGATCACTATGTACCAGCGGATCTTGTTGGCAAACAAGTGGCGGCGGTCGTCAATTTTCCGCGTAAACAGATCGGGCCAATGATGTCTGAATGCCTGGTGACCGGTTTCATCCAGGACGATGGCAGCGTTATCCTGGCGGTTCCTGACAAGCCGGCAGAAAACGGCAGTCGGCTGGGTTGATGTAATGCATAGCTATGCCGCAACTATCAATTGGGAACGTGGTGACCAGAGTTTTACCGATAATGAGTACAGTCGTGGTCACACATGGACATTCGACGGCGGTTTGGTCGTGCCTGCATCTTCGTCGCCAACCATAGTGCCACTGCCACATTCGGTGGCGGAAAATGTAGATCCCGAAGAAGCATTCGTGGCCTCGCTGTCGAGTTGCCACATGTTATTTTTCCTGGCTATCGCGGCAGCGCGTGGAGTCATCGTGGATCGGTACAACGATGCTGCTGTTGGGCAAATGGGAAAAGATGATCGCGGTCTCACTGCGATCACGAAAGTCGTCTTGCGACCAGAGGCGAGTTACAGCGGCGAAAAAGTCCCAGGCAGGAATCAAATTGAAAGAATCCACAACCGGGCTCATGAGATGTGTTTTGTTGCCAATTCGGTTCGAAGCGAAATAGTTGTGGAAGTGGTGAGCTGAAGCGTGGGCAACAACACGACACCCTGGCAGAAATTGCACGAATTTGCGTCTGTTGACCTTGCGGAATCATTCGCGTTGTCCTGGCAAATTGATGGCGAGGCATTGCTCATTGACATCGATTTGTTTCTTTGCTCGTCCCACCCGTTTTACGAAAGACCACGCCCGTCGCAAGGTGCTTGCTTTCGGCCAGCGGAGATCGAGTTTCCTGACTGTACGGGCCTTCATGACTGCAAGTCCAAAACACGAATTTCGGACCTCTCAGACGTAGCAGGTTCGATTGGGGGTGGGAAAATTTTCGATTTGCAACGCACAGGCGAAGGCCGGTATCGAATCAGCGGCAAATTTGGTGATATTGAAATTATTGCCGAGAGGCCGATACTTCGACTCAAGGATATTACTTGAATAGATGCAACGATTCATGAATAGTCCGCGCTAGCAGTCTGCCGAAAAACAGAGTTTTTCAACAGGCGGCCAGGCGATTTTTCCGGTTTATAGTCGCTTTGTTGGCCGGTACGCTGGTTGCTTGATATATACTCGGCGACAAAGAATAAGGGCAGCCAGCATTCTCGGGGTTGCATTACAAAATGGTCGAACCGGTTGTCCGGCAATTCTCTGGCGACGACCGGCGTGGACCGCAGGGAGCCGTTCCAATGCACGAGGAAATCCACCATCCATGCGTACAGCACAAGTTGTCCCTGATACGGGATATAGATACCGGCCACAAAAATTTCGCGAACTAGCGACAGAAATTACGATGTTCGTATGTTACGAAGCGCTAAAGGAAGTGCGGGTCAAGGATGTAACGGTACAGACACCTGTCGCTGAGGCATTGTGTCAAAAGATTTCCGAAGACATCGTCGTTGTTCCGATTCTTCGTGCCGGCGTCGGTATGCTGGAGGGGATCCTGGATCTGGTGCCGACGGCCCGCGTCGGGTTTCTCGGTATGTACCGGGACGAAAAAACGGCTCAACCTGTCGCGTATTACCAGAAATTGCCTGAACGTACCGGTGACGCGCTGCACATCGTGATTGATCCGATGTTGGCAACCGGTGGATCGACAGTGGCTGCGATTGATATTCTGAAATCAGCGGGCGCCACGAAAATCGTTGTCGTCTGCATTGTGACCTGTCCGGAAGGGCTCGCTGCAGTCGAAAGCGCCCACCCTGATGTGAAGATATATACGGCGAGTATCGATGACCGGCTGAACGAAAAGAAATACATCGTCCCTGGACTTGGCGATGCCGGTGATCGTTTGTTTGGAACGCGCTGATGTGAAAACAAAACCAACCAGTCAGAGCGTCGGTGAATTTCATGCTGCCGTGGAAGACAATCAGAAGCGAGCTGACTGCAAGAAAGTGGCTGCATTGATGCGCAAAGCGACAGGGCACACCGCCAATATGTGGGGCACCGGCATGGTTGGTTATGGCAGCTACGACTACAAATACGCGAGTGGGCAGGAAGGAAGCTGGTTCTTGTGCGGATTTTTGCCGCGAGCTCAGTTTCTGACGATCTACATCATGCCGGGATTCAAAAAATTTGATGCCCTAATGCTCAAACTGGGCAAACACAAAACCGGCAAGTCTTGCCCGTACATCAAAAGACTTGCAGAAATCGATCTGGATGTCCTTGATGAGTTGATTGGCGAATCCGTCGAGTACATGCGGAGAAAGTACAAGTAGGTGGTCGTGACCGGAAGAGCCCGCGACTGAAGCAAAAAAATCGGAGATTTGTCGAACATGCCTGCAATTGTTTACACCTGCCCCTATCGTCGGTTTGCTGCTGGAACTCCAACGCTCTTGACCATAGGACCCGATGCGACAGGCAGGCATGCCTCTGCAGGTAACGGAGAATATGTATGAAAGAAAAACCAATCGAGCCACATTTTGAAGGCGTCTCATTAGTTATCGAAACGGCGGGCGATGCCGAGACCGAGACCTACGACTCGCGATTTCTGGTTGCTGCATTGCTTGTATATGTTGCGAAGGGTGATGGTGCAATTTCTGAAAATGAAACCGAAAAAATGTTGGAGCTCGTCGGTGATCATTTTCGTCTTCGAAGTTCAGAGTCGCTGGAACTGCTTTCGCGCGCGATGAGCGATTTTGCTGAGAATCCTGATCTGATCAGTCTTTTGAAACAACTGAGTACAGATCTTGGCGATGAGCAAAAAGAAGACGTCGCGCTCATGTTGTTGAAGGTGATTGCTGCGGACGGCAATACCGATGGGGATGAGATGGAGGCGGTGACCGCAGCCGGTGAAATTATCAATATTTCACCCGAGGCAATGCATCGCGCATTTGATCGTTACTTCGAGGAGACATGGGTTGATGGCGAGTGAGACACGTACCACGCATCGTCTATCTGGCGGAGCGATGATCGCCGTTGCAAAAACAATTCGAATCGTTTTTGAAAAAATGCTTTCGGTATCTGGACAAACTCTGTTTGGATAAATCAATGGAAGCGTAATAAGGGGACTGGAATATGACAAGTGAAATGATGAGTCTTACCGCTGTAACAGTGCTTACGGCAGTTCTTTGGATGCCGTATATCCTGAATGCGATCGCCGTTCGTGGCATCATCGATGCGGTCGGTTATCCGGAAGACCCCAAACCGCTGTCGGCCTGGGCGTCGAAAATGAAAGCGGCGCACGCAAATGCCATTGAAAACCTGGTGATTTTCGCAACGCTTGTTCTCATCGCAAATGCCGCGGGCATTAGCAGTGCATCCACCGTGATGGCATGCGAAATCTACTTCTGGGCGCGTCTCTTGCACGTGGCCTCGTACACCTTCGCCATTCCATGGGTCCGAACCCTGACTTTTGCAGTCGGCTTTGGCTGTCAGGTCGTTTTGGCACTCGCTCTGTTATAAAGCTTGTGCAATATTGCCGGCGCGACGCTAGCCAGATTCTTTCTTATTGTTTACGCGCTTGATCGTAGGATTGTTGTCGGTCTGCCAGCTCGGACCAGCGTTCAATACGCTGGTCCAGCGTGTTCTGCGATGCCGCCAATTGGGCGAGCGCTTGCTGTACCGATTCGTGGGCCTGCGCGTAAAAGTCGGGCTCGGATATTTTTGATTCGAGATCTTTGATCAGTTCTTCAAGCGCTTCGATCTTCCCTGGAAGTTCATCCAGCAGGCGCTGGTCTTTATAGCTCAGTTTGCTGGGCGCCGAGGTTTGTGCGCTCTTTTTGTGCCCGCTGATTTCTGTTTTTTCCCCCAGCGGGTTATCAACTTCCGTTAACTCATGACCCTGTCGCAGCCAGTCGCTATAACCGCCAACATATTCGCGCACACAACCATTCTCTTCGAAAACAATGGTACTGGTTACAACATTGTCCAGAAATTGACGGTCATGGCTGACAACAATGAGGGTGCCGCTGAACTCAATGAGCTTGTTCTCAAGAATCTCCAGCGTTTCCATGTCCAGGTCGTTGGTCGGTTCATCAAGAACCAGCAGATTGGCCGGCCTGGAAAAAAGCTTGGCGAGGATGACACGGTTACGCTCACCGCCGGACAATGACTTGACCGGTGTCATCGAGCGCTTTGGGCCAAACAAAAAACCTTTCAAATAGCCGACAATGTGGCGATCCTTGCCATTGAGATGAATGTAAGTCTTACCGTCACCGACATTCTCCGCGACCGATTTCTCCGGATCCAGGGACTCGCGCAATTGATCGAAATAGCCGATCTCAAGGTTGGTTCCATGTTTGATCGTGCCTGACTGAGGTTCCAATTGGCCCAGCAGCAAGCGCAATAACGTTGTCTTGCCAACGCCGTTGTTGCCGAGAATACCGATTCGATCACCGCGCATGATATTTACGGAAAAATCATCGACCAGCGGTTCATTTTTGTAGCCATAAAAAACATTCCGAGCGCGAATGACTTTTCGACCGGACTGTTCGCCCCGTTCAATATGAATGCGCGCATTCGGTTCATGTCCGATACGTTTGGCTCGTTCCTCGCGCATCTTTTTTAACGCACGAACGCGACCCTCGTTGCGCGTTCGGCGTGCTTTGATGCCTTGTCGAATCCAGATTTCTTCTTTGTCGAGCCTCTTGTCAAATCGAGCGTTCTCAACTTCCTCGTCTTCAAGCGCCTTTTCTTTTCGCCGTTGGTAGTTGGCGAAGTTGCCGGGCCAACTGGTCAGCTTTCCTCGATCGATCTCAATAATGCGGGTCGCAAGCCTGTTCAGGAATGCCCGATCATGAGTGATGAACAGGACGGATCCGGCGTATGAATAGACAACACTTTCGAGCCATTTGATTGTGACGATATCGAGGTGGTTGGTGGGTTCGTCAAGCAACAGCAAATCCGGTTTCTTTACCAATGCTCTGGCCAGTGCCACCCGCCTGCGCCAACCACCCGACAACTCAGTCATCATTTTGTCGGCGGGCAGGTTCAATTCGGTCATGGTCGTTTCGACCCTCTGCTCCAGGTGCCAGCCGTCGTGTGCATCAATTTGCTGGTGAAGTTCTTCGAGCTCCAACAAATCTCCCTCGCCCAGGTCCTGCGCCGAGAGTTCGTGGTAACGCGAAAGCAAGGCTTCAATTTCAGCCAGGCCGGAGCGAACAACGTCGTTTACGCTGAGCTCCATAGGGTCCGGTAGTCCTTGTGGCAGCTGACTGATTACCAAACCAGTCTTGCGGATTATCTGACCGCGATCCGGTTCGATCTCACCAGTGATAAGTTTAAATGTTGTTGACTTGCCCGAGCCATTGCGGCCGATGAGGCAGACTCGCTCACGCGGTTCGATGGCCACCGTCGCCTCGGTCAGTATTTTCTGATCACCGAAGTCGAGTGATAAATCTTCAAAACGAATAAGCGACATGCCCAAGGCCGGTTGAAATCAGGGCGTACAGGATACACGGCCATCGCTGTCATGGGATGTCTCAGTTGAAGAAACAGTCTCGCGGCCTTAGTGTGGGCGCTGGCAACAAGGTTGAGGCAATGGAAGAGCAAAGATTCATAGAAATAGAAACCAAACTGGCGCACCAGGAAGATCTTCTGGATGAACTCAATGCCGTAGTCACTGATCAGCAGGGCCAGATTTCGCGACTCGAGGAGCTCTGTCGCTCCCTCATCAGTCGAGTTCGCTCTCTGGGGGATAGCGAAGCGGACGCCACGCCACAGGACCAGCGCCCGCCGCATTACTGATCAGCCGGGCAGTACCGTTGGCACTGACTTATACTAGCCCGGACGATTTATGAATAGTCCGGGCTAGAGCCATGCCAGAAGTCGATATTCCCATGCTGCGTGAAAAACTGCTTCGTCTTCGCGAAGAGACGCAACAAATCTCAAAAACGAGCGACGAACTGTCAGATATCGTGATACTGGATCAGGCTCGCGTCGGGAGATTGTCACGCATGGACGCGTTGCAAGCGCAGGCGATGTCACAGGCGGCAGGACGCAGGCGTCAGGCGATGTTGGGAAAAATCGCTGCCGCGCTCGCGAGGATGGACAACGAAGAGTTCGGTCTGTGCAAGACCTGCGAAGAAGCAATCAATCCCAAGCGGCTTGAATACGATCCCACTGCCGTAATGTGTGTCAGCTGCGCTGAGAGAGTTGAATAAATGAATAATTCACCAAGAAGGCAAATGATATGGATGGGGATTTTTCTCGCTGTCCTGATCTGGTCAGGCATAAATCCAAAGGAATACGGGACCTGGATTCTGGAAGTTGTCCCTGCGGTACTGGGAGCGGCAGTACTCTGGTATACCCGCAATAGTTTCCCGCTTACCACGATGACCTATGCTTTGATTTTGGTTCATTGCGTCATTCTCATTGTTGGCGGTCATTACACGTACGCCGAGGTACCGTTGTTTGACTGGATTCAAGATGAATTCGATTTGACGCGCAACAATTACGACAAAGTTGGTCACTTTGCGCAAGGGTTTATTCCGGCAATCATTACGCGGGAAATTGTGGTGCGGAAGAAGGTGTTCACCAGCACACGTTGGCGGGATTTCTTCATTGTTTGCTTTTGCCTCGGATTCAGCGCGTTTTACGAATTAATCGAATGGTGGGTTGCTTTGATGTCCGAAGACGCGGCGGACTCATTCCTTGGTACTCAGGGTTACATTTGGGATACCCAATCGGACATGGCATGGGCGCTGTTCGGCGCACTGCTTGCCATCGCATTTCTTGGCCGGTGGCACGACAAGCAATTGTCCGACCAGGGCATGATCGACTAACGTGGTCGTTGTCCGGTCTCAGCCAGTCGGTTTGCCCGAAAATTATTCGATCGTGCTCTCGAGCGCGGAGAATTTAGAGGCGATACCTGCTATTGAGGTGGCTGCTGCCGCGACTTTCGCCGAGGCAGATTTGCCACTTGGGATTCGTTACCGCGTAACGGATCAGGATGTGCTCGAAATGGCGCGGCAAGGAGGGCGCTTGTGGATCGCGCTGAATGGCGATGATCGTGTTGTCGGCTTCACGATGCTCGAAATAGTGGGCGGCCTGGCTCATCTCGATGAACTGGATGTCCATCCCGACCATGTTCGGCAGGGCATTGGCTCGAGTCTCTTGCGGGTAGCAATTGACTGGGCAGTACGGGAAGCTTATCCGGCAATGACGCTGGTCACGTTTCGACACCTGATCTGGAATGCCCCATTTTTCGAGAAATTTGGTTTCAGTGAAATCGAGCGAGATGAGTTGAGTCTTGAGTTACGTGAAATTCTTCGTGACGAGATCGCTATCGGACTAAGCAAAGCAAATCGTATAGCGATGCGATTGAGACTAGACAAAGCATGAACACTCAATCAAGCAAAATGCGCAAAATCAAGATGCACTGATGAGTACTCGCAAAAGGACGAAAAATGTTAACAACAATTAGCGACAAGTTACATTGCTCCGTTGCCTGCCTGCTCATGGCTTTCGTTATCACAACACCTGCGGTTGCTGATGACCAGGCCGTTGTGGTCACGATGGCCACGACATACGGCAACGTGACGATAGAACTCTATCCCGACAAAGCACCGCTAAGTGTCAAGAACTTCCTGCTCTATGTTGATGCCGGCCACTACGATGGGAGTTCGTTTTATCGAACCGTCCGGTATGAAAATGACAATGGCAGTCCAAAAATCGAAGTCATCCAGGGTGGACGCGGTGACGCTGAAGCACCGTTTCCGCCAATCGCGCATGAGAGCACCGAAGAAACCGGGATACTGCACACTGATGGTGTTATCTCCATGGCGCGCGATGGTATAGGTACCGCCAGCTCAGAATTTTTCATCTGTATCGGCAATCAACCTGGCCTCGACTTTGGTGCGATACGTAATCCAGACAAACAAGGCTTCGCCGCTTTCGGCCGGGTCATCGCCGGGATGCGGGTAGTCCGGGCTATTCACGACTCACCGTCAAATGGCGTTGCCTACAGCGCGTATGTCGAGGGCCAGATTATCGAAAACCCTGTACTGATCGAGATCGTCACACGCCAGGACTAACTGCTTGATGTATGGCGACAATTCAAGGAAACAGGGAGACAGATTACTTGTTTGAAATAGGGACAAGAAATACGGGGACAGGATAATTGTTTATATAAGTAAACTGTCCCCGTATTTTTTCAGCTGTTGTGGAGCTCCGTTACCAGATCGTTATCGATCTTTTCCACGGCGGATGACAGGGCATTCAGGTAGCATTGGCGAGTTGTCGCCATTTGACTAACGGATCCAGCGATATTCAAACCACGGAAATCGCATACCCGCTTTGACGCCCGTTTCAGGCGGCGGTACAGCGACAGCGCACCGTCTTCATTTTCCAGATTCAGATCTGCGAACGATACGCTTATCGACACACCGCCAAGATCATTGCTCTCACCTACAGAGGCCATTGCCGGCGCGCTCAGCCCAACTGCAACGACGGTTGCCAGAAGGCACTTGAATAATTTCGAATCTTTCATAATTTCCTCTCTTTTACAGACACCAGAAGTTTTTCGCACTTTGGCAGTCGCGCGATTACAAACTATTTGCAAACTGCCAATTACTCATGCGTTCAAACTATAGATGCAGGAAAACGGCAATTGGTTGTGAAGATTTAGTTATAAGAGAGGGATGTTCCTGGAAAGGCAATGTTGATCAGAACAATTGCGTGCCTGCTTGATGACTTTTTCAATAGGCTGCTAGTACTCCGTGAATATCACATTGACGGAGTACTAGTGTCGGGCGTGTCGACAAAAATTTTTCTTGCCAATGGCCGATTCCATTCACGCAAGTTGTTTTTTGTTTTCTACTTTTAATAACGGCGCCAGGTATTGACCGGTATATGATGCTTTTGTCGCTGCAACCTGCTCGGGCGTGCCGCTTGCAACTATTTCGCCACCGCCATCGCCGCCCTCCGGCCCCAGGTCAATTATCCAGTCGGCGGTTTTTATAACATCCAGGTTGTGCTCAATCACGACAACGGTATTGCCACGATCGCGAAGTCGATGCAGAACGATTAGTAACTGCGCAATGTCATGAAAATGAAGACCCGTCGTCGGTTCATCGAGAATGTACAGGGTCCGGCCGGTATCGCGTTTTGATAATTCCTTGGCTAACTTGATTCGCTGCGCTTCGCCGCCGGATAACGTCGTCGCATTCTGACCGAGACGCACGTAAGAAAGCCCAACGTCCATCAATGTTTGTAACTTCCTCGCGACGACAGGTACGTTCTTGAAAAAGTCAGCGGCATCCTCGACAGTCATTTCCAGGACTTCGTGAATATTTTTCCCCTTATAGCGTGTACCCAGTGTCTCGCGGTTATAGCGTTTGCCCTTACAGAGATCACAAGGCACGTAGACATCCGGCAGAAAATGCATTTCGACTTTTATGACGCCGTCACCCTGGCAGGATTCGCAGCGCCCACCTTTTACATTGAAACTAAAACGGCCAGGCATGTAGCCGCGTGAGCGCGCTTCGTGCGTGCCCGCAAACAACTCTCGTATCGGTGTAAAAAGACCGCTATACGTGGCCGGGTTTGACCGCGGCGTGCGACCGATGGGACTCTGGCTGATGTCGATGACGCGGTCTATGTTTTCGAGACCCGCTATATTGTCGTGCGCCGCCGGATTACGATTTGAACGATTCAGGTAGTCGGCTACTGCTTTGTAAAGCGTATCGTTGATCAGCGTTGACTTACCGGAACCGGATACGCCGGTGACGCAGGTCATCAATCCAATTGGAATTGATGCGTTTATCGACTTCAGGTTGTTGCCGCGCGCACCCGAAATCGATATTACTTTTTTCATGTCTGCTTTGAAACGTTCAGACGGCACCTCTATTGAACGCCTGCCAGAAAGGTACTGACCAGTCAGTGACTGAGCATTCTTTTTGATTTCCTCGGGAGTGCCTTCCGCCACGATATGCCCGCCATGCACACCCGCACCCGGACCTAGATCGACGACGTGGTCAGCAGCCATAATCGCTTCTTCGTCATGCTCGACAATGATGACGGTGTTGCCAATATCACGCAGGTGCACCAATGTGCTTAAGAGCCTCTGATTGTCGCGTTGGTGAAGTCCGATGGATGGCTCATCGAGAATGTACATGACACCCACCAGTCCGGAGCCGATCTGGCTTGCAAGGCGTATGCGCTGTGCCTCACCGCCTGACAGTGTGTCGGCACTTCGATCCAGTGACAGATAGTTGAGACCCACATCATTCAGGAACCCGAGGCGATTGCTTATTTCCTTGATGATCTTGTCAGCAATCGTTGCTCGCCAGCCTTCAAGTCTCAGGGTTTTGCAAAACTCGACAGCGTGTTCAACCGACATGGCGCTGATTTCGGGTAACGACTTGTCGGTGATAAATACATTGCGCGCAGCACGGTTCAGGCGAGCACCGCCACATTCCGGGCAACACTGGTTGTTTAAAAATCGCGACAGCTCCTCGCGGACGGCAGCCGATTCAGTTTCCCGGTAGCGACGCTCGAGGTTCGGAATGACGCCTTCAAATTTGTGTTTTTGGCGAATCTGCATGCCACGCGAGTTTTCATAGAAAAACTCCACCTTTTCTTTGCCACTGCCATACAAAATAGTTTGCTGCAATTTTTCTGGCAGTTTGCTAAACGGCGTTTCTATGTCGAATTTGAAATGTGTCGCCAGGCTCTGGATCATCTGGAAGTAATAGGTGGTCTTGCGATCCCAGCCCCGAATTGCACCGCCAGCAAGCGACAAGTCCGAATTGACAATGACCCTGTCCGGATCAAAATACTGTTTCACGCCCAATCCGTCGCAATCCGGACAGGCGCCGCTGGGGTTGTTGAAGGAAAACAGCCGTGGCTCGAGCTCGGTCAGGCTATAGCCGCAAATTTTGCAGGCAAAACGATCGGAGAACGCGATTTCTTCAACGTTGCCGCCGTCCATTACGGCAACGCGTGCCACGCCATCAGCGAGACGCAACGCCGTCTCGAAAGATTCTGCGAGGCGCTGTTTCATCTCCGGCTTTACTTTGAAACGATCAACGACCGCGTCGATACTGTGCTTGCGCTTCAATTCCAGTTTTGGTGCATCGTCGAGTTCATAAATTTCACCATCAATGCGGGCACGAATAAATCCCTGTGCCTGCAGGTCCCGCATCAGCTGTATATGTTCGCCTTTGCGCTGTGCGACGACCGGCGCTAACAACATCAAGCGCGTTCCCTCCGGAAGGTCGAGCACCTGGTCGACCATCTCACTCACAGTCTGGGCCTCCAGGTTGACACCGTGGTCGGGGCATTTCGGCGTGCCGGCGCGCGCGAAGAGCAGGCGCAGATAATCATGAATTTCCGTGACCGTACCGACCGTCGAACGCGGGTTGTGAGAGGTTGACCTCTGTTCGATTGATATGGCCGGCGACAGGCCATCAATGTGGTCGACGTCAGGTTTTTCCACCATCGACAAAAACTGGCGCGCATAGGCAGAAAGTGACTCTACGTATCGACGCTGACCCTCGGCATAAATCGTGTCAAATGCCAGGGACGATTTTCCGGAGCCGGATAGCCCGGTAAATACGATCAATTTGTCACGCGGCAGGCTCAGATCCACATTTCTGAGATTGTGCGTCCGTGCCCCGCGGATTTCGATGGTTTTCATGTAATTTTCAGAGTTCAGCGAACAACCTGCTAATATACGCCGCCGCTTGACTGCGGCGCAAAATCACTTCGGATTGTTGACAATGTCGGCGCTTTTTAGCGGCGCGCAATTTCGGGTGTGACTAAATAAAGGGTACGGGCATCTGCTGACTTATCAGGGCCTTACCGGACAATGTCGGGCATACATGAGCCAAGAATCAACAAAAATACTGACGCCAATGTTGCCTGCCGAGCGCAAGGCAGTTGCTGTGATCGCGCTGATAGCGATGATTCGAATGTTCGGATTATTTGCTCTGTTGCCGGTCTTGTCCCTTTATGCGGTCGATCTTGAAGGAGCCACGCACATGTTGATCGGTTTTGCCGTTGGCGCCTACGGACTGACGCAGGCATCTCTGCAAATTCCGCTGGGAGCGCTTTCCGATCGCATCGGCCGACTCCCGGTTATTCTTGCCGGTCTGGCAATTTTTGCCGCCGGAAGCCTCGTCGCCGCCAGCAGTGTGACCATTGAGGGTGTTATCGCGGGCCGCCTGTTGCAAGGCGCTGGCGCCATATCAGCGACATTGACAGCGCTTCTTGCGGACGCCACACGGGTCGAGGTACGTACCCGGTCAATGGCAATATTCGGCGTCGGCATCGGCGCATCGTTTCTGCTCGCGCTGATAATTGGCCCGATCATAGCGGCCGCCAGCGGCGTACGATCCCTGTTCTATGTTGCTGCTGCCGTCGCCGGCGTCGCAGCGCTCCTGACCTTGCTGCTGCCAAAAAATATCCAGCGGCCTGAATCTTCGCAACGACTTAATATTCGGGCGGCTTTCAGATCCGATCTGCTGCGCCTCGATTTGTATATTTTTGTTCTGCACACGCTTCTCACAGCAATGTTCGTGGCACTGCCGTTCATGTTGATGAAGCACCTCGACCTGGGTCTTGCCGATCAATGGAAAATCTATGTCGGCGCGCTCTTTGTTTCGCTGCTGGGAACCATACCGCTCATCATTGTCGATGAACGAAAGGGCAAAAGCGGTACGATCTCGATTGCCGTCACATTGTTGCTGACGGGTTTGATCCTGCTGACGTTTTTTGGCATCAACTACTGGTTGATACTCGCGGCACTGGCTGTTTTCTTCGCTGGCTTTAATTTTCTGGAAGCAGGATTGCCAGCGCGCTTGTCGATTCTTGCGCATGGAGCGGTGCGCGGTGCCTCACTGGGCGTATTTTCGAGTTTTCAGTTCCTGGGTGCCTTTGTCGGCGGGATGATTGGCGGCTGGTTCCTCTCCTCAGATCGTCCGCAAGACGTCTTTTTTGCTTGCGCTGTACTGACAGGACTCTGGCTGCTGCTGCACCTGTTGGTCCGGAACACCGAAATCAAGGCGGAATAGTCCGAAATCGGACTGGATTTTGAGATATCACGCTCTACAATAGG
>Ga0114950_10001493_pt1 | contig 17648 bp, 16 predicted proteins | sample N075metaG_FD_83503 | JGI IMG/M metagenome (GOLD analysis project Ga0114950, IMG submission 83503) | Deep subsurface microbial communities from Kermadec Trench to uncover new lineages of life (NeLLi) - N075 metaG | ecosystem: Environmental > Aquatic > Marine > Ocean trench > Sediment | place... | reverse complement strand
GGGACCGCCGTCTCCTCGATGGGCCAGACCGGCTCACCGGTGACTCGATCGAGGACGAAAAGGAATCCCTGCTTGGTGACCTGGGCGAGGGCCTTGATCGCCTTGCCGTCGACCGTGATGTCCAAGAGGTTGGGAGCCGCGACCGGGTCGTAGTCCCACAAGGTGTGATGAATCGTCTGGTAGTGCCAGACATACTGACCGGTCTCCGCCTCCACGGCTACCACGCTCGAGGAGTAGAGGTTCGTGCCCAGGCGGTGGCCGCCGTACCAGTTGTGCGAGGGCGCGCCAACGGGCAAGTACACATAGCCCAGCTCTTCGTCGGCACTCATCGGCGGCCACACGTTGGTGGCGCCGGCCTCCTTCCACGAGCCGTCCTCCCAGGTGTCGGTACCGGGCTCGCCTTCCTGGGGGATGGTGTGGAAGATCCATCGCATCTCGCCAGTCTCGACGTCGTAGCCCCGGACATGGCCGGGCGGGACCTCTCGCCGGGTCGGTGTGTCGCGAATCGCTGAGCCCACGACCACGACATCGCGGCAGATGATGACGGGCGAGTTGACCCCGTAGCCACGCAGAAAGTCCCCCCGATCTTCCACCGGCACACCGAGGTCCTGTGTCAGATCGACCTTGCCGCCGTCGCCGAAGTCGGGATCCAGCTCCCCGGTGTCGATGTCGATTGACATCAGGTAGGCGTCGTTGGAGGCGTAGAGCAGGCGTTTCTTCTCGCCGTCGTTCCAGTAGCTGAGACCGCGAGTGATGAAGCCGAGGTTGAGCGGCCGGCCCCACTCCCAAGTCTTGGGATCGTAGGACCAGAGGGTCTCACCTGTTGCCGGTTCTAGGGCGGCGATCTGTCCCATCGAGGTGACGGTGTAGAGCACTCCATCCACCATCAACGGCGTGGCCTCGTGCTTGTAGATCCTGCTGATTCGCTGCAGCTCTTCGTTCCCCTCCCGGAGCTGTTGGTCGATGGATGTCCAACGCCAGGCGATCTCGAGCTCGGCGATGGTGTCGCGGTTGATCTGATCGAGGGCGGCGTAGCGCGTCGCGGCCTTGTCGCCCTGATGGACGTGCCACTCACCGTGAGGAGCGCTAGCGTGCATGCCCGCGTCTTCCGGCGATGAAACCGGCGTACACGATGCCAGTAGGAGCCAACCGGCCAATGCCGCGCAGGACCCCGTCAACGATCTCGACATTGCGAATTCCTCGTAAGGTCTGGGTCAGGCCGTGCTTGGATCAGCCCAGTCTACTCTGTCATCACGGGGTCACGATCGGGAACCATCGGTCGAAGGTGTCGAGGAGCGAGAACAGCTTGGTGGCCTTCTCGGCGTCGCCATCGACGCTCGCCTCGCCTGCGACGATCGTCTCCTCGAGAGTGGCGCTGCCCAGGGCGATCCGGTTCAGCGTCGGGCGGTCGGTGCGCAGAGTCGCGTCGGCGTGCGGATCGAGACGGTCGGTGTAGCCGTTCAGAACGCAGTTCTCCACGACCACGACCGCGTGCTCGGCGGTGTCGCTGAGCTCGATGTTCAGGGTGATGGCCTGGCCTTCCGCTGCCGGGCCGTCGAGGCGGATCCCGAGGTAGTCGAACAGATACTCGAGGCCCGCTGAGGCGAGCATGCCACCTCCGGCCGCCGTTCCTCGGGTGGTTCCGTCGGTCGGTTGCCACGCGCGTAGTTCTTGTGCGCCGGTGAGGAAGAAATTTCTCCAGGTGGCGTTCTCGGACTGGTAGCCGAGTTGCTCGAGAGCATCGGCCTCGAGATCGCGAGCCTCGGCGTTGGCGGGGTCGGCGAAGACCAGGTGGTCGACCACCTGGGCGACCCATCGGTACTCGCCGCGCTCGAAGGCCTCGCGGGCGTGTTCAAGGAGTCGGTCGGGGCCGCCGGCCAGGTCGACGTAGCGCCGGCCGGCCTGCTCGGGCGGCAGCGGATCAAGGCGCGCTGGATGGCCGTCGAAGAAGCCCAGGTAGCGCTGGTAGACAGCCCTCGAGTTGTGACTCACCGAACCGTAGTAGCCGCGGTTGTACCACTCCTTGGCCAGGCTGGGAGGCAGCTCGAGGGTGTCGGCGATCTCCAGCGGTGTCAGGCCGTGATTCGCCAGGCGCAGCGTTTGGTCGTGCAGGAACTTGTACATGTCGCGCTGCTTCGTGAGGTAGCGGCGAGCCTGTGCCTGTCCCCAGACCGGCCAATGGTGACTGGTGAAGACGACGTCCGAGTGGTCGACAAAGAGGTCGAGGGCTTCGTTGATGTAGTGCGCCCAAGCCTTGGCGTCTCGGACCTGAGCACCGCGCAGGGTATAGAGGTTGTGCATGTTGTGCGAGCAGTTCTCCGCCATGCACAGCATCCGCCATCGGGGAAAGTGGAAGTTCATCTCCGCCGGAGCCTCGGTGTGGGGAGTCACCTGAAAGACGATCTCGACGCCGTCGACCGTCTTGGTGGTGCCGGTGACCGAGATCGTCTCGGTCGGCTCGATGAGCGAAACGGAGCCGCGCGACGTTGCCTTGCCGAGGCTGGCATCGACCTGGCCCTTCTCGTCTTTGGGCAGCAGGCCGCCGTACATGTAGGTGGCGCGACGGCCCATCGCGTTGCCGGCGATGACGTTCTCGGCGATAGCGTTCTCGGTGAAGCCTTCAGGAGCCAGGATCCGCACCTTGCCGGCCTCGACATCGCGGCGCTCGACGACGCCCTCGACGCCTCCGTAGTGGTCGACGTGACAGTGGGTGTAGATGACAGCCACCACGGGTCGCCGGCCGACGTGCTCGTAGACGAGCTCGCGGGCCGAGCGCGCGCACTCTGCTGAGATCAGGGGGTCGATGACGATATAGCCGCTGTCACTGACGACGAAGCTGATCACCGACAGGTCGTGGCCGCGCACTTGGTAGATCCGATCGTGGATCTGGAAGAGCCCATGGACCATGTTGAGTCGCGCTTGCCGCCACAGGCTCGGGTTCACGGACGACGGTGCGTTCTCGTTGGCGAGGAAGTCGTAGGCGGTCAGATCCCAGACTGCTCGACCCTTGGCGTTTTCGACGAGGCCGGTGCTGCGAGCTATGAATCCCCGGTTGGCGGCCTCGAAGTCGCTTTCGTCGTCCCAGTCGAGATCGGGGAGACGGCCGAAGTCTTCATTCTTCGCCTGCGTGTAGGAGCTCGCTTCTTTGCGCTCGGTCATTGTCTCCTCCGGAGGAAAAAGGAAAGGAGTCTACCGGCTTGCGGGGTTGGCGACGCTTCGGCGGGCACGCTGAGGGGGTTCCGGGCGCTCGCCTGACGCCAGCACATAGAATGAACCCTATGTCTCGGACACCTGCTCCGCTGGAGATCGCCGAGGCGCTCGAGAAAGTCGTCATGGGTCAGCCCGAGGCGGTCCGCGAGATGGCGGTAGCGCTGTCGAAGAAGCTTCGCGACCTCGGCGTTGGCAACATTCTGCTGATCGGCTCTTCAGGCACCGGAAAAACGACTCTCATGCGGGCCGTCGAGGGCTATCTCAGCGGGGATCCCGAGCTCGCCGGCCGCTCGACAGTGGTTCGGATTCACGCCAACGTGCTCGCCGAGGAATCGCAATCCGGTCAGCGCGGCCAGGCGCTGCTACTGCGGCTTCTCAATCGTGCCCGCGAGCAGCTCGGCTCCGCGTGCTCGGCCCAGGAGGCCATCGCGAGAGCCTCGAGGGGTCTGGTGTTCGTTGATGAAGTCGACAAGATCCGGTCACACATTGGCGGTGTTGTGAACACCGACGGGATCCGCGCGCAAGAGACCCTGCTCACTCTGATCGAGAACGAGTCGGTTCCCTGCACCCTCCCCGCTTGGGCCGGCGGCGAAACCGTCGATTTCGACTCCCGCGGCCTTCTCTTCGTTTGCGCCGGCGCCTTCGAGGGTCTCTACGATGCGGTCTACGATCGCGTCACGGTAGGGCGCGACCGCGGCAAGCTAAAGGCCGTGACGGTGATGGACGGAGGCAAGATCCGCGAAGAGCACCACTTCTCTCTACGCGACTGGCTCGAGAGCGAGGATCTCTTCGAGTACGGCCTGACGCCGCAGTTTCTCTCGCGTTTCGATGCCGTCGTTCTTCTCAACGACCTGGAGGTCGAGGCTCTTGTGGAGATCTTCCTCGGCAGCCCCGACTCGGGACTCCGCCAGGCGCGAGACTACTTCGCGACTCGCGATATCAAGCTCGCCGTTTCACCTGCGGCTGCCCGCCGCATCGCTGTCGAAGCCTCACGGCAGCCGCGCATGGGAGCGCGCGCCCTGAAGGAAGTCTTCCGACGAGTGATTCGCGATCACGAGTACGACCCGTCGGTGATCGAAGGTGGGGCAGGGCGCACCCTCGTCATCGATCTGCCCGAGGTTGAGGCGGCCCTTGACCGGGATCGCGGCGCACGCGCCTCCTCCAGGCCTTGAGGATCGCGGGTAGAAAGGTCAGGGAGAAGGCGAGCACGCTGGCTATTCCCACGTTGCGGAAGGCCTCGGCGCGATCCCCTTCTGCTGCGGTCACCATGGCTGACGAAAAATAGCTGAAGACGAAGACACCGGGTGGCAACCCGAGTAATGTCGACAGGATGAAGGTGCGGGCGCGGACTCCCACGAGCCCGGCGCTGAAGTTGACCAGGCCGTAGGGGATCGGGAGCAACCGTAGTCGTACCATTGTCCAGAACCCGTGGCGCTCCAGCAGGCCCTCGACGAACGCGAGACGCTTGCCGAGGAGTTGGACGACGAGGTCGCGGGCCAGAGTGCGCGCCAGGAGATAGCCGAGGAGGGCGCACCCATAGAGGCCTACGAAGCTCAGCAGCGCCCCGCGCAGAGTGCCGAAGACCGCTCCGCCGACGAAGATGATCACGCTGGCCGGAAGTCCGAGGGAGGGCAGCAGCGCGCCGCCGATCACGAAGAGGATTGGCGCCGCCGGCTGCTGGCGGAGCTCCTCCAGCAGCGCGGTCAGATCGTCGGGCTGTAGATAGCGATTGAGCGGGGTCGCCCGGAGAACGAGGATGCCGCCGACCACCACCCCCAGGAAGATCAGGAAGCGGATCAGAGGCTGGCGAGCTTTTTGAGCCATGGTCTCCGTAGCGACCGGTGGAGGTGTTGCGACCTACCGGGTTGATCGGTGCCTAGGGCGCCTCTCCGAGCTCTAGAAACTCCCTCATTTTCTTGCGTAGCGTTTCCTGGGCGGCCGGATCTATGAAGTTGAGGCGCAGCTCGTTGATGACCATGACTTCCATGTCTCCCCACTCCTTCCAGCAGCCCTGACAGATCCTCTCCCGGATCTCCCGGGTCAGCTCGTCTCCCAGGTGCAGGTCGCCTGTAACTGCCTCACCGGGCTGCTGACACCGGGCGCAGACCCAAGTCTGAGTCACTTAGCCGACCTCGTTGGGTAGGACGATGCGGCTGCCTTCGCGATCTTGGACATCCCTCGGCACCCTGACCAGGATCAGGAGGTCGCGCGACTCTTTCCGACCTCGTAGCGTCTTGACCATGTCGTCGGGCACGGCGAGCTTGAGATACGCGGGCCGCTTGCTGTTCTGGCGGGCGCTGTCGAGGACCAGGCGCTCTATCGGCAGCGCGTCGACTTTTTCGGGATACTTTTGGAGAGCGAAGAGGAGGGTCTGGCGATCATCGTTCATCGCCTCGATCTTAGCAGTCGAGGCGGCGATCTCAGAGCAGCGAGCGGAAGTACTCGACCGTCTTGGCCAGCCCGTCGCTCAGAGGAACCTTGGGCGTCCAGCCGAGGATCTCGGTGGCTCTGCGTATGTCGGGCTGCCGGGTCTTGGGATCGTCTTCGGGGAGAGGGTTGAAGTCCAGCTCGGCCTCGGTTCCAGTTGCCTCGAGCACGGCGTCGGCGAACTCCAGGATCGTCATCTCGTGCGGGTTGCCGATATTCACCGGGTAGTGCTCGCCACTGGCCAACAGTCGCCAGAAGCCTTCGATGAGGTCGTCGACGTAACAGAACGACCTCGTCTGGGAGCCATCGCCGAAGACAGGCATCGGCTCGGAACGCAGCGCCTTGAGGATGAACGACGGCACGACTCGGCCGTCGTTGGGGCGCATTCGCGGCCCATAGGTGTTGAAGATGCGGGCGATACGGGTGTCGAGGCCGTGCGATCGATGGTAGGCCATCACCATGGCTTCGGCGAAGCGCTTGGCCTCGTCGTACACCCCTCGCGGCCCGACCGGATTGACGTTGCCCCAGTAGGACTCCTCTTGCGGATGGACCAGTGGATCGCCATAGACCTCTGACGTCGAAGCCAGGAGGTAGGTCGAGCCGTGGGCCTTGGCCAGACCGAGGGTGTTGTGGGTGCCCAGGGATCCCACCTTGAGGGTTTGGATGGGCAGCTCGAGGTAGTCGATCGGGCTGGCGGGAGAGGCGAAGTGGAGGACGTTGTCGATCTTCTCGTCGAGGTGAAGGGGCCGTGTGATGTCGTGCTCCACGAAGAGAAAGTCTTGGCTCTCGAAAGGAACGATGTTCTGTCGACGTCCGGTTACGAGGTTGTCGACGCAGATGACGCGATGCCCCTCCGCGAGGATGCGCTCGCAGAGATGGGATCCCAGGAATCCCGCACCACCGGTGACCAGGGAAGTAGTCATGCTTCGGGTCCCACCGTTGCTCTACCCACAGACACGTAACGGAAACCGGCACGGGCCATGTCGAGTGGCTCGTAGATATTGCGAAGGTCGACGATCAGGGGCTGCTTCATCAGGCTTCTCAGGGTCTCCCGGTCGAGTTTTCGGAACTGGTTCCACTCGGTCATTATGACCAACCCGTCGGCGTCTCGTGCAGCTTCGTAGGCGCTGTCGCAGAAGACGATGTCGGGCAGAAGCGGTCGGCACTTCTCGTTGGCTACCGGATCGTAGGCGCGGATTTCCGGCCCTAGCTTCAGCATGCCTTCGATGATGCTGATCGCCGGCGACTCGCGAATGTCATCGGTGTCGGGCTTGAAAGTCAGCCCGAGCACCGCGACTCGCTTTCCTTCCAGCGTGCCGAACGATTCGACGATCTTATCGAGCATCCGTGTGCGAGCATGCTCGTTGACTTCCAAGACGGACTCGACGATTCGAAACCGAAGGCCTCTGTCTCGAGCGATACTCGCCATGGCGCTCGTATCCTTGGGAAAGCACGAGCCTCCGAATCCGGGCCCCGGGCGCAGAAACTCGCTGCCGATACGGTGATCGAGCCCCATTCCCAGTGCGACGACCTCGACGTCGGCTCCGGAGCGCTCACAAAGCTCCGCGACTTCGTTGATGAAGGAGATCTTGGTTGCCAGGAAGCTGTTGGATGCGTACTTGATGAGCTCGGCGCTCTCGACGTTGGTGGTGACAAACGGGACTCCGGCCACGCGCAGCGGCGAGTAGATGTCGAGCATGGTTTCGAGAGCCTTGGGGTCGTCGGTACCGATGACGACGCGATCGGGCCGTTGGAAGTCCTGAATCGCCGAGCCCTCCCGTAGGAACTCCGGATTGCTGACGACGGCGAAGTTGTGGTCGCCATCGGAACCCTCCTGTACGATCGTCGTGATCAGGCTTCCGGTCCCGATCGGCACGGTGCTCTTGGTTACGATGACCTTGTAGGAGTTGAGGTGCTGTGAGATGGAGGTCGCCACCTCGCGGATGAAGCGCAGATCGGTCGAGCCGTCGGGCAGCGGCGGTGTCCCGACCGCGATGAAGATCGCTGTTGAGTCCTCGATCACGGTGCCGAGATCGGTGGAGAAGGAAAGCCTGCCCTCGTCGACATTCTTCTGAACCAAGGTCTTGAGACCCGGCTCGTAGATCGGCATCTCGCCGTCCTCGAGCATCGCGATCTTGGCGGCGTCCTTGTCGACTCCGACCACCTCGATGCCGAAGTCAGCCAAACAGGCGCCAGTCACCAGACCGACGTAGCCGGTACCTACGATGCAGATTTTCATGGTCGTCTACGAGGCGGACTCGTTCCCCGTTTTCGTGAACGCCGACCCTACTGCAACCCGCTCCCGGCCCACAAGCGTCGAGACACTGTGTCTACTGGCTGTTTCGCGGCGGGGTCTGGTTCTGGGCGTCGTCGTAGCGCTTCGCGATTCCTTTTTTTTGTCGGCTGCGCACCAGCCAGCGCAGAAACTTCGACTCGTCGATACCGACAAGGATATCTTGGATCGCTTCGTAGACTTGAGGGTCGTTGATGAACTGGGCGGCCGCGCCCTCGCCGTCGTTGAGCTTCTCGGAAATGCTGTTGAGCTGGTCGAGAAGACCGCGCAGGTCGGTGCTGACCTCCTCGGCAAAGGCCTTGTCGTTGAGGAGCATGGGCAGGAGGCCATCGCCGCTCTCGAACGAGGCGGTCAGAGCCTCGATATCGTCGCTGGCCTCCTCGAGGCTCTGCAAGGTCGCTTCGAATCGATCCTTGGCCTTCGGGTTGTTGAGGAGGTCCGGCAGCAGGCCCTCGCCCTCGTTCATCTTGGTGACCACCGATTCGATCTTTCCGATGGTGTCGCCGAGTTGTCGGGCCAGTTTCTCGTCGTGGATGAGACGCCCGATCGGGCCCTCGCCTTTGTCGATGGTCTCGATGATGTGTCGTACCGTGTCGAGCGACTGGCCGATTCCCTCCAGTACGTTCTCGTCGCTGCCGTCATCCATGAGCAGTTGGCCCAAGATTCCCTCGCCGCGCTCCATTCGCGCCAGGATCTTGGACAGCGAGCTCGCAGTGAGGACGATGTTCTCGACAGCGTCGCCTCCGGAGGCGATCAGCGTGTCGACGTCGGTGACTTGGGCCGCTTGGATCTGTCCGTCGGGCTCGACCTCCTGGAACTCGGGTGATCCCGAAGTCAGCGAGATGTATTTGTCGCCGAGCAGGCCCAGGCTTTGGATGCGGGCGACCGAGTCGGCCCGAATTCGCGAACCATAGCGCTGCTCGATGCTGATCCACACTTGGAGCAGGGTCTCGCCGGCGTCCTCCGGCAGCACGACCTCGTCGACCTTGCCAACGAGAACGCCGTTCAGTTGCACGGCGCCGCCGTCGGCGAGGCCGCCGACCCTCTCGAAGAGGATGAAGTAGCGCGTCTTGCGACTAAAGAGAAAGTCCTTCTCGCCGACCAGAAAGACCGCGGCTGCCAATACGATCATCCCGACGAGCACGGTTGCTCCGACTCGAATCGTGTGACTTCGGTTACTCACGCCCCTACCCTCGGCGTCCGGCGAGGAAGTTGTCGAGCAACGTGTCGTTTGCCGCTGCAGCCTCTTCCCACGATCCGATGAACCGGAACCGTCCCTCGTGGATGAAGGCGATGCGATTGCCGATCAGCTTGGCGAGCGCTATGTCGTGGGTCACCACCACCGAAGTGACGCCCAGTGTCTCCTGGGTCGAAAGAATGAGGTGGCCGATCTCCGCGGAGGTCACCGGGTCGAGGCCGGTCGTCGGCTCGTCGAAGAGGACGACTTCCGGGTCGAGAGCCAGGGAGCGTGCCAAGGCGACGCGCTTCCTCATGCCTCCCGAGAGCGCCGACGGCATGAGCGTCTCGATGCCCGGTAGGCCGACCATCTGAAGCTTCTCTCCGACTCGTTCCGCGATCTCGGCGTCGGAGAGGTCGGTGTGCTCACGCAGTGGGAAGCCGACGTTGTCGACTACGTTCATCGAGTCGAAGAGGGCGCCGGACTGGAAGAGCATCGCAACACGCTTGCGGAGGGGATAGAGCTCGGCTTCTTTCAGGCCGGTGATGAGCTGGCCGTCGAAGTAGATCTCGCCTTCGTCGGGCTCTTCGAGGCCGTTGAGCTGGCGCAAGGCGACACTCTTGCCGACTCCCGAGCGACCGAGAATGATCAGGCTCTCGCCCCGGCGGACCTCGAAGGTCAGATCGCGCAGCACTCTATTCGAGCCGTAGCTCTTGCTCAGGCCTTCCACTGAGTAGATGGTTTCCATTCTCTCTCTCAGCCAAGGATATAGAACAGCTTGGTCAGGAAGAAGTCGGAGATCAGAATGGTGATCGACACGACCACAACGGTGTAGGTAGTTGCCCGCCCGACGCCATCGGCGCCGCCCCGGGCATGAAGTCCGTTGTAGCAGCCGATGATTGCGATCGCGAAGGCGAAGAAGATCGACTTGCCGATGCCACTGAAGACGTCGCTGAGGGTGAGAGACTGAAAGACGCTGTTCCAGTACACGCCGGCGGATACGTTGAGCTGCGTGGTGGCGATCGCCAGACCTCCGAGGATTCCGAGGCCATCTCCGATCACTGTGAGAATCGGCAGCATCACGAGAGTAGCCGCGAGCTTCGGCACCACCAGTTTCTTGACCGGATCAGCCGCCATTGATCGCATCGCGTCGATCTGCTCCGTGACCTTCATGGTTCCGATCTCGGCTGCCATACCGGAGCCGATGCGACCGCCCACGACGAGAGCCATGAGCACCGGTCCGAGCTCTCGAGTCAGAGTCTTCGAAACAACGCTGCCCATGTAGAACTTCACTCCCAGCTCGGGTAGAGAGTAGGCCGTCTGTAGTGCCAGAACCATGCCGGTGAAGAGGGTCGTGATGCCGCCGACGACCAGCGAACGCACACCGAGGCGCTCCATCTGCTCGAGCCACGAGCGCCACTCGTAGCGCGGGGTCACCAGAGCGATGACGCTGCGAGCCGAGAGAATCGACAGGCCCCCGAAGAGCTCTACGATCTCCAGAAGGCGGCTGACCATGAGCTGTGTTTCTTGGCCTTGTTCGTGACGGCGAGCCCAGGAGCTTCGCTTCGGTGCTTCGATCTTAGCCCAGTAGCCGCTCGACAATCGGACCGGCGACGGTGCCGTCCTCGGCACCGACAGCAGGCACATATCGGTCGTGGTAGAAACCATGTCCAGAATGAGCCGCAACGGATTGTCGCAGGATTACTCGGACGGAATCGCCGATCGTCTCGCGATGGTTGCCGCGACGGTCCTCGGCAACCTCGCATTGGGTGTGGCAACGATCGTCTGCGGAATCCCGGCGATCCTCGTCGCCCGGATTCCTCCACGCGGTAAGTGGTACCTGGTGGTTGCCCGCATCTGGTCGCGGCTCGTCCTGGGATCCAGCGGCGTGCGCCTCGAGAGGCGATTCGAGTCGCAGCTCGACCCCGCTCGCAGATACATCTTCATGGCGAACCATCAGAGTCTCTTCGACATCATGGTCCTCTTCTTGAGCCTCCCGGTGCCTTTCCGTTTCCTCGCCAAAGCGAGCTTGTTTCGGATTCCGATCCTCGGTTGGTCCTTGCGCGCGGCTGGATTCGTATCGGTCGATCGCGGGCGCAGCGACAAAGGGGGCCAGACCTTCTCCAGCGCCATGGACGCCTTGCGCGAGGGCGACTCCCTGTTGGTGTTTCCGGAGGAGACGAGATCGCTCGACGGCAGGCTACAGGAGTTCAAGCGCGGGGGCTTGTTGATGGCGTTGAAGACTGGCTTTGCGGTCGTTCCGGTCGGTATCCACGGCACGCTGCGAGCCCGGCGGAAGGGAAGTCTGAAAATCCGTCCCGGCCGTGTCGAGGTGGCGATCGGCCGCCCGATAGAGGTGACCGAGTACGGCCTCAAGCGCAAGAGGGAGCTCATGGCGAGGATCGTCAGCGAGATTACTCGTCTGGCCCGGATCGATCTGGCCGATCCGGCGGTGACGGACGACTCGGGCGCCTGACCCTTGGGGTAGGATCGTTGGATTGGGGAGGTGGCGATCGATGACTGAAGAGCTGGAGTCTCGCGTTTGGGATCTGCTGAAGCAGATCGGGTTTCGCGGTATGAGTCGCGACATCGTGTCTTTCGGTTTCGTGGATTCGGTTAAAGCTTCGGGATCGTCGGTAGACGTGCGGCTCAAGATCCGCACCCAGGATCAAAAAGCGGCGGAGAAGGTTCGTGAGGACGTCACCGCCAAGCTCGGCGGGCTGGAGGGAATCGACAGTACCGTGGGGCTCGAGGTCGTGGCGCCGCTCGAGACCGGTCAGAGCGCCATCGCGCGCGACTCCTCCCTGATTCCGGGCGTCGAACGGGTGATCGCGGTAGCCAGCGGCAAGGGCGGAGTGGGCAAGTCGACGGTTGCGGTGAACCTGGCGCTGGCCCTCGGTCGTCTCGACCTGCGCGTCGGTTTGCTCGACGCCGATATCTATGGTCCCTCGCTGCCGATGATGCTGGGGCTCAGCGGAAAGAAGCCGCAGGTCGGCGAAGGCGGCAACATGCTGCGTCCGTTCGATCAGTACGGTATAAAAGTCATGTCGCTGGGTTTCATCCTCGACGTCGACACGCCGGTGATCTGGCGCGGCCCGATGGTGATGAAGGCGATCGTGCAACTCCTGGGCGACGTCGAATGGGGAGAGCTCGACTACCTGGTCGTCGACCTTCCGCCGGGGACTGGCGATGCGCAGCTGACGCTGACCCAGAAGGTCCCGCTGTCGGGCGCGGTGATCGTCACCACACCGCAAGACGTCGCCCTGGTCGACGCCCGCAAGGGCTTGGCGATGTTCCAGAAGGTGAACGTTCCGGTGCTCGGGATCATCGAGAACATGTCGTCCTTTGTGTGTCCCGAGTGCGGCACCGTGACCGACATTTTCAAGAAGGGCGGCGGTGAGCGAACCGCCAAGGAGTTGGACTGCAACTATCTCGGCAGCATTCCGCTAGATCCGGCGATCGCCGCCGGTGGCGACTCCGGAGTTCCGATCACGGTCGCCGATCCGGACGGCCTTCACGGCAAGCTTTTCCGTGCCCTCGCCGAGCGGGTTCGCGACGCCTCTTCCGAGGACCGACCTCAGCTGTCGATCCAGTAGGCTCCGACGGGGCGATCTCTCTTCGAGGTGTCTCTCAGTGAGCTCCGACAACCCGAACGCGTCCGGGCTTCCGGTCGCCGTTGTCTCTGACGCTCACCTCGGCGGCAAGGGTGGCGACGGTCGTGACCTGGTAGGCCAGCTCGACACTCTGTCCTCGAGCAATTGCCGGTTCCTTCTCTTGATGGGCGACCTCTTTCAGGTCTGGCTCGCCGATCCCCGCTGCGAGACGAGCGAGATCAGGCGGCTCCTTCCGGCGCTCGAGGGGGTTCGGGAACGCGGTGTGCCCACCGTGTATATCGAGGGCAACCGCGATTTCTTTCTGCGTCGCAGCCGCTATGAGCGGGTCTTCGACAAGGTGGCGCTGGAGCACGACTTCGAGCTCGGTGGAGTCCGCTACCTGGTGGTGCACGGAGACGGGATCAATGATCGTGATTGGCGCTACACCTTCTGGCGTCGTCTTTCCAAGAGCGCCGCTAGCGGCGCGATGGTGAAAGTGCTCCCTGGATGGTTCGTCAGGTGGCAGCTGCACTACGGGGAGAGGACCCTTTCGCGAACCAATTTCAAACATAAGCGCGGCCTTCCAGTCGAGGTCATCCGTCGCTACGGTGAGCGCCGACTCGGCGAAGGCCACGACGTTGTTCTTCTCGGCCACTTCCATCAGGCCGCGTCATGGCAGGTGACGGGCGGTGAGGTGCGGGTCTTCGACGCCTGGTACAACGATCGCCGGCTGGTCTGGCTCAGTACGCCATGAACTCGCCGCGACTGCCGGACTCGGTTGCGGTTCCGGCCGGCCGTGTGGCAGGCGGAACCGTGCGCGTACCGCCGTCGAAGAGTGTGTCGCACAGATACTTCAACCTGACGTTGCTTTCCGGGCGCCCGGCGGTGATCGAGAACCCTCTGCAGGCCGAGGATCTGACGCTCTTCTCGAGGGCCCTCGAGCAGCTCGGCTATAGCGTCGCGATGCGGGGCCGAACACTGCGTCTCGAGCCTCCGCTGACTCTCGCTCGGCAGGCGACGATCGACTGCGGCAATGCCGGAACGATGTATCGCTTTCTGGTCGCGGCGATGACCACTCTGGAGGGTGAGTGGATCCTGACCGGTACTCCACGCCTGGCGGAGCGTCCGATCGGACCCCTCGTTGGCGCTCTGCGGCAGCTCGGCGCAGACATCGACTACCTCGACAAGGAGGGCTACGCTCCGCTCCGTATCCGGGGCGCGACCCTGCGCGGAGGAGCCGTCGACATCGACGCCAGTGAATCGAGCCAGTTTCTGTCGGCAGTCTTGATGGCCGCGAGCCGAGCCTCGGAAGACGTCGATCTCCGTGTGCTCTCCCTTGCTTCCTCGCCGTACCTCGACTTGACCCTCGAGGCGGTGGCGCTCTTCGGCGGTTCGATCGAGAGGCCTCACAGCGACCGTTTCGTGATTCACCCGGGCCCTCTCGAGGCCCCACGGCTCGAGGTGGAAGGCGACTTCTCGGCCGCTGCCTACCCGGCAGCGGCGGCGGTGCTCACCGGTGGTTCGGTTCTCCTCGAGGGGCTCCGCGAGTCGTCCAGGCAGGGCGACCGCCGATTTATCGATCTGTTGGTCTCGATGGGAGCCGAGGCGGTTTGGTCCGAGGAGGGCCTGCGGGTCTCGGGACGGTTGAGCAGAGCTCCGACTGTGGACCTTCAGGACATGCCCGATCAGGTCCCGACCCTGGCGGCGATCGCGCCTTTCGTGGAGGGGACCACGAGGATCACCAACGTCGCGCATCTACGGATCAAGGAGAGCGATCGTCTGGCGGTGATGGCGAGAGAGCTTTCGCGGGTGGGAGCGCGGGTCTCGGAGCTCCCCGACGGCTTGGTGATCGAGGGGAGCTGGAGCCACAGTGAGCCCCCGGCTGAGTCGGTCGTTGTGGATCCTGAGAACGATCATCGCATCGCCATGAGCCTGGCGCTCGTGGGGCTGCGCCGGCCTGGAGTCGTCATCGGCGAGGCCTACGTGGTGGCGAAGTCGTATCCTGGTTTCTGGCAAGATCTCGACACCCTTGTCGGGTGAGGCCGCCACCTGGATGTCAGGAATCCGGTCGTTGGGGGCACTACTACTGTTGAGCGCGTAGCAGCAGCCGCGTCGAACCACCACCTCGTAGGGAGCTACTCATGCCCGATCCAGTGCTCTTTGTGCCCGGTCTCCCCGCTTCGAATCTGCGTGACACGAGCATCGACAAGCGCTTCTTCGTCAAACCACTAGCAGGGTTCAACAACCCTCTCTTTCGAGGACCGAACGACCCGGCCGTCGATGACGGCGTCCGCGAGGACGGGCCCATTCACGCCGCCATCGAGCTCGGCCCGATCGACATCGCCAAGCAGGCGGCGACTCTCTACAAGAAGCTCAAGAAGCTCGGTATCGACGATCCCGTGAAGTTCGGTTGGGACTGGCGGCGTTCGGTCTACGACTCGGCGTTCAATTGGGGCGCCCGGCCGCGGCTCGCCCGAGCCATTCGCGATCTGCGCCAGGCGACCGGGGAGCGAGTTACGGTGATCGTGCACTCGACCGGCGGCCTCGCGTTGCGCAGCTGCCTCGAAGCCGACCAGCCGCTGGCAGCCTCGATTCGGCGGGTCATCGCTTTCGGGGTTCCCTGGGCCGGCACGCCGCAGTCGATGCTGTACATCAACGGCCAGTCCGGCTTCGCCGTCGTCGTGCCGCCGGAGAAAGCTCAGGACATCATCTGCCACTCGTGGGCTGCCTTCGACCTCTTCCCTCCCGACCCCACCCATCTCGCTGACGAGAACGGTGACCCGCTGAACCTGACCTATCGCCAACAGGGCAACGTACGCACCCAGGCGTCCGCTCTCGTCGACACGGCCTGGATCAATAGCCTGCCGAGCGCGGCGCTACAGGCGGCAGCCAACGACCGAACCGACGCCGCAGGCCTTCATCTTGGCGTCCGTCGGCCAACGATCGATCTCGGCGGCCGCAGCCTCGAGATCGTCAACGTCGCCGGCTGGGGCTATACGACACCGGTTGCCGCCCGCCTGAGCGGCGCCGGCGCCAACGGAGCGATGCACGTGGAAGAGGATCGGGAGGACGACACTCTGGACGGAGGCGACGGCACCGTGCCGCGAAAGTCCGCCGCCTGGCTGGCAGGTGGCGACAACGTCCGGGTGAGCACCTACAACATCCCGATAGGGGTCTATCCACACTCGAGAAAGAAGGTTCACAAGGCACTGTGGAGCAATCCCGGCTCCATCAACCTACTGAACCACCTCCTCCGAGGCGACACCCTGAAGGATTTCTGCTACGCCGCGATCGACGCCGACGACTGGATGCCGGGGGGCTCCGCGGGCGGCAGTGTGCGCATCCGATGCGTTGCCCTCGACGGCGCCGGCGCCCCACTCGACGACGCGCTGGTGCGGACTCTCAACTATGACGGCAATGTGGTGAGCCGCTTCGATCCAGCGCGGCACGGACGCCACTTGCTCACCCTCGATCGAAGTCGCATCCCTCGCTCGTCGAACGGCGCGGTGCGCAGGCTGCGGCTCCGCATCGAGGGAGTCGATCACGGCCGCGAAGTCAGGCAGACGCGCGCTTTTCAGATGGGACCGTAGGCCCCCGGGAAGTGGTCGGGTCCGCGCCGCGACCCATTTGTGCCTCGGTCTCGAGACTCTTGTCGGGTGAGTGCCGAAGAACTTAGACGAAACCACGCGAATCGAGCATTCTTGCCTCGTCGTGCGCCCGGCGAGACCGCTCGCTGAGGCGGAGATCGGCGACGATCAGCGCCTCGGGGTCGTGCTCGAAGGCTGCGCTCTCCTGGGCCACCTCCACCATGCTCGGTGGCGACTGCTGTCCGGCTGGGAGCATGCCGGGGTTGCTCAGGACGGTCGACTGTCGTGCGTGCGGATCACTCGCGGCAGGGATACCCGGCTCACGCAGGCCCGACTCATCGAGCTGCTGCTCACTCTCTTTCGTTCCGCCGGTGAAGCTGGCGCGGGGGCGGCGCCCTGCGGCCGCGGTGTCGCTCGCCGCGCGGCTCGTGGGTTGGTGGAGAGCTGGAGGCAGACGGTGGTGCCGCTGTCGGCAGACGAGGTCGTGGCGCAAATCCTCGCGCTCGCGCCCTTCCTGTGGCGGGAGCGATTGGCGATTCACTGGGAGAGTCTGGTAGCCGCGCATCACGAGCCCGGCTGTTCCTACATGTGGGTGGCGGGTCCGGGTAGGGCGCGTCGCGCGATCCTCGATCATGGAGTGGGCCCGCGCGATCTCGCCGACCTGATCTGCAGTGCTCGGGGACGACGGATCTGGTGGCGTTCGCTAGAGTTGAGTCCGACGACAGCGGAGATCGCCGCCAGCGAAGGCCTTGGAACCTCCGGCGCCGTGCGTCGCGGCCTCGAATTGACTCATCGCGGCCATCCCTCGGCGGCGCTTGGATGGCTCCAAGGACTGACAGGGCGAAGGGCCGGCCTCCTCAGGGTTCGCTGCCAGATCGACCGCAGTCGGCTACGCGCTGCCCGGTCGGAGCTCGCTCGGGTCGAGGCGCGGCGACTGTCAGCCGCCGAGCGCCTCGAAGCGGCGCAGCTCGAGATCGAGATCTCCTCGCGGTCGGGACCTCGGAGCGCGCTTCGCGCCGCGACCGAAAGGGCGACTCGTCTCGGCCGCGGAGATCTACGATTCGCCGCCCACTTGGCGGCCGCTCGAGGAGCGCTTGCACTGGGGCAGCTCGCAGCAGCTGACGATCTGATCCGCGGAGCGTCCCCGGCTCTATCGACTGACGAGCCTCCCTCGCCAACGCCAGAGACTCTGTTGCGCGACCTCCACCACCTGCGCGGACGTCTGGCTCTCGAACGGTTCGATGGTCCGGCGGCGGTGAAGCATCTGAGCCTTGCTCTAGGCCTCCGCCGACGAGCGCTCGCCAGGCTCGAGGCAGGTCGGCTGTGGAGATCGTTAGGACTCGCTCGGCAGCTCGGAGGAG
>Ga0114950_10001492_pt1 | contig 17650 bp, 16 predicted proteins | sample N075metaG_FD_83503 | JGI IMG/M metagenome (GOLD analysis project Ga0114950, IMG submission 83503) | Deep subsurface microbial communities from Kermadec Trench to uncover new lineages of life (NeLLi) - N075 metaG | ecosystem: Environmental > Aquatic > Marine > Ocean trench > Sediment | place... | reverse complement strand
TTAAAAACGAGCTTCCAAATCAACTCGCTTTGGCAGGGTGACAACCTGCATACCACGGGTCGGGTGGACCACGGCCCCGTTTCGGATGGTACGACGTTCATCTGGGACACGGAGAACCGCACCGAAGCCACGGCCATCTACTTCCAGGGCGAGTGGCAGATCAACGATACCTGGGCTCTGACCTTGGGTGGCCGATATGCGGAAGACAAAAAGGAAGCAGAAGAAAATCTGTTTGTTTATGCAGAAGCAAATTTAGGGAGCGCAGTTTGTGATGTGTTTGAAATCGATACCGCCTTGTGTGGGGACGGCAACGGGGACGGTGTGACGACCCTGGCTGAATACAACCAGAACATCACCGGCGCAATATACGCCAGCGGCAATATTGTTAACTTCGATACGTTGCGGGCTAATGGCGTACCGTTAGCAGCGGCCATATACCGGGAGATGGAGGAGACGTTTGACGACGTCACCTGCGGGTGAATGTTGATTTTTCTCCGACTGAAGACGCTCTGATGTATTTCTCCATTACCACGGGCTATCGCGCGGGTGGATTCAACCTCGGCTACAATGCACCTACGCCGGTGTATGACAAAGAAGATATCACCGCCTTTGAACTGGGTTGCAATGGCCAGTTACTTGACGGGACTTTGCAGATAAACAGCGCGATCTACCTGTATAAGTATGAAGGTATCGCCCTGCAGTTCCGCGAAGACGGTGGCTTCTTTGGGCCGGGGACATCAGTAACCAACGGTCCGGACGTAGACACAATTGGCTTCGAAGTGGATGTTCTGTGGTTGGCGACGGACAGTATTACTGTTGGTTTCAACTACAGCTACACAAACTCGGAGTATCAGGGTGATTCGGATAAGGAAATTATTGATAACACCAACCCGTTGGCGCCGTCCAACCCGGTAGCGGGCACTGGGGTGTACAGCGATGAAGAGCTGAAAATCGATATTGACGGTTTGACGGTGCCACGTATTCCCGAAAATAAATTTACGCTCTGGGGAGAGTACAACTGGCAGTTGGGTGACAAGGGCAAGCTCGTTTTCTTGTCAACGCTGGCCTATACGGACGAGTTTCTGGCGGTCGGCCGGCCTCGACCCGAAACACGGCTAAACGTCACACCTGATTATATACGGTGGGATGCCAGAGCGACGTGGACCAGTTCTGATGAGCAGTGGAGTGTGGCTGCCTTTGTCAATAACATCACCGACGAGATCGGTATTCGTCAAGTGGACAATGGCGATCAGGATGCCAACTTCAGCTATACCGTTGAGCCCACTAACCCTCGTTGGGCGGGTATTGAACTATCTTGGAAGTTCGGCGCTATCTAGCCGATAAGCATATTCGTATGCTAAATAATGGGGGCGCATTGCGCCCCTTTATTGTTATTTGTTTCCTTTAATTTGTTATAAACGAGGGATTGTGGTCCTTCCCAGCTTCACGTATTCTGCCTGGGTATGTCTGTCCAATTTCGGTTTCTTTTGTAGGTCCTGAGTTTGATTGGTCGGAACGGATGCTGCGTGACGTGGCGAATGGCTGCATTGGGCAGCGAATAAGAGATCGATTAGGAGATCAACAGAAGTGAAGAAATTGTACGTGGGCAATCTTGCCTGGGGTGTTACTGACGAAGATTTGCAGAATATGTTTGCAGAATTCGGCAGTGTCGCTTCAGCAGTTGTCATATCAGATCGCGAAACAGGCCGCTCACGCGGTTTCGGTTTTGTAGAGCTAGAAGACGGTGCAGACGATGCCATCGAAGCCCTCAACGGCCAGGACGTCCAAGGTCGCCCTTTGCGTGTTAACGAAGCGCAAAGCAAAGACCGCGGCGGACGTGGTGGAGGCGGTGGCGGCGGTGGTGGTGGCAATCGTGGAGGTGGCCGACCCTTCTAGAACTGCCTGTTCAGAGCATGCTGGTGATTTTCACCGGCATGTCCTCCAAACCCTTTTGCTTAAAAGTCTATAGCTATAAAAGGGCTTCGGTAAATTTCGATTCCATCCGCAGATAACTGGCTAACCCACCCGGCACATCTTTAAATATTGCAGACCACTCCGGACTGCCGAAGATGCCGTCCCATTGTTCATCGCGGGACTTTTTGTCCGGCCACCGTATGATCCAGGTGATGTTGGCAGATCCGAGGCTGTCCATAGCGGCGCCGGTGACGCTGGTTTCGTCGCTGGTGCTGGCCCAGAACCCAATCAGGTCCAGTTCACGATCAAGATAAGGCAGCGCCTTCTCTTTGGCCCAGACCTTGTACTCTTCAAATCGCTCTGGCTTGAAGTGGTAGTTGCGAACTTCGTATATCATGGTGAGTCCCTCCTTTGGAGACGTTAAGAGTAGACGTTAAGAGTAAAGGTGACAGGCGACATCTCGTGGCGCGGCACCCTCGGTAAGATTTGTCATCGTGATCAGATCTGGTGTTACCTGACGGCAGATATCCATAGCCTGGGGGCAACGGTTGGCGAAGCGGCAACCGGCAGGTACGTTCACCGGCGATGGAATCTCGCCAAGAATAGTCGTCGAAACCCGCTCGCGTTCGTGTTTTGGATCAGGTTCAGGGTTCGAGGCGATTAGAATTTTTGTGTAGGGGTGCTGCGGATTAAAAAAGAGCTCGTCCGCTGCTCCCACCTCGACCAGACTACCCAGATACATGACCGCCATGCGGTCGCTGACGTAGCGCACCATGGATAAATCATGGGCAATAAATAACAGGGTGAGCCCCATACTGTTCTTCAGTTCATCGAGAAGATTGACCACCTGGGCTTGCACCGATACATCCAGGGCGGATATCGGCTCATCGCAGACAACAAATTCCGGCTCTACTATCAGCGCCCTGGCGATGCCGATACGTTGACGTTGCCCACCGGAGAATTCATGCGGGTAGCGTGACATATGGTCAGCTTCCAGCCCCACCTGAACCAGCCATTGGGCTACCTTGTCACGAACCGCTGCGTTGTCGAGATTTTTGTGTAGCTTTATGCCCTCACCAATGATTTCGCCCACTGTCATGCGGGGGTTCAGCGACGAGTAAGGATCCTGAAAGATCATCTGCATGTGGGTTGCATGCCGTTGGAAATCCCGTGGTTGGTATTTTTGTGGTAGCACTTCGCCGCGAAAACTTACCGACCCGCTGGTTTTGTTGTGTAGGCCGACGACGGCCTTGCCCAATGTGGACTTTCCCGAACCGCTTTCGCCAACCAGACCGACGATTTCCCGCTCGCCGATACTCAAGCTGATGTCGTCGACTGCATGTACCCGCTGGTTTGGGCCAATATCGAAGTACTTGACCAGGTTCTTGATTGTCACCAGATCTGTCATGACACTGTCACGCGACCACCGTTGATGCTCGGCACCTGTTGGGTGTTGGACTCGTGGTGTAACCAGCAACGTGCCTGGTGACCGTTATCATCCATGGCATGAGCCGGTGGAGGTTGGTCGAGGCATATCTGCATGGCATAAGGGCAACGGGCGCAATAGCCACAGCCGGTCGGGGGGTGAAACAAGTCTGGCGGAGATCCTTCGATGGGGGTCAAGCGCGCCCCACCTCGCGGATCGTTAGTCGGCATGGCGGCGCGCAAGCCGAGTGTATAAGGGTGTCCGGATCGATAAAAGATGTCGTCCACCGTGCCTTTTTCAACCATTTGTCCGGCGTACATCACCAGCACCTCGTCGGCCATGCGCGCGACCACACCGAGATCATGTGTGATGAGGATGATGGACATTCCGTTTCTGCGTTGAATATCTGTCAGCAGATCGAGAATCTGCGCTTGTATTGTGACATCCAAAGCAGTGGTTGGCTCATCGGCGATCAGCATGGCGGGTTCGCAGGCAATGGCCATGGCGATCATCGCGCGTTGTAACATGCCGCCGGAAAATTCAAATGGATATTGTCTGGCGCGTTTGGCGGCCTCAGGAATCTTGGTCAGTTCGAGCAGTTCTATGGCTCGGGCAAAAGCCTGTTTCTTGGTGTATTGACGATGCACGACCAACGTTTCAGCGATCTGATTGCCAATGTTCATGGTGGGATTCAAGGAGGTCATCGGATCTTGAAAAATCATGCCGACCTGGCCGCCGCGGATATCTTCGCCGTCGATGGTTTTGCGACCAATGATGTCGGTGCCGCGCATGTACGCAGTACCTGCGGTTATGCGGCCCGGCGGCATGGGAATCAGGCCCATGATGCTTTGTACGGTCACTGACTTGCCGCAGCCGGATTCACCGACAATCGCCAGCGTCTTGCCCGGCGCGACATCGAAGCTGATGCCGCGTACTGCTTGTACGGTGCCGCCGTAGGTGTCGAACTCCACAGCTAAATCTTTGACGCTCAGTAATGGCTCGCTCATAACTATTCCCGATTCCTCATGCGCGCATCTAAGGCATCCCGCAAGCCATCTCCCAACAGGTTGAACGCCAATACTGTCAAACTGATCAGCAAGGCCGGGAAAATAAGTTCATGCGGCGTAGTCAACATCGTCTTGATGCCTTCGTTACACATTGAACCCCAGGAAGGGGTAGGTGGCGCTACCCCCATGCCGATAAAGGACAGAAAGGCTTCAGTAAAGATTGCACTGGGCACGGCGAAAGTGATGGTCACCAGGATCACACCCATGGTGTTCGGGATCATATGTCGCATCACCAGATAGGTGGTTTTTGCACCCAGCAGCCTTGATGCACTGATGTAGGCCTCTTCTCTAATCTGCAGTATCTGGCCGCGCACCAGGCGCGCCGTGCCAGGCCACAACAGCAACACCATGGCGAGCAACATGGGCAAAATGCCGCTTTCGCCGGGACCAATGGCAAACACGACCTTTAGCAGAATCATGAAAAGCAAAAAAGGCAAGGCCACAACGAAATCAGCAAAACGCATGAGGAACTGATCTGTGGCGCCGCCGAGGAAACCGGCGGTGCTGCCGTAAGCAACGCCAAAGATCACGTACAGAAACGGTGCAAAAAAGCCGATAAACAGAGACACTCGGGCGCCGTGCATGAGCCGCGCCAGCATGTCTCGGCCCAGATAATCCGTGCCCAGCGGATGCAACGCCAAGGTGTAGCTGGAACCGATCTCTGCCTGCGCGTGCTCGGCGATCAGGCCACGGGCGCGGGCTTCACTGGGTGACAAGACCCGGGTCACTGCGCCCTGGATGGTTTGCAATTGATCGAGTTCTTTGTTTCTCGGGTCCAAGGCCACAACGGTGTAGAAATAGTCTCTTGGTTGCAGATCCAGGCGGTCTTCAAAATAGGTTTGGCTCAGGTCTGTTTCCTGTAACGGCAGACCCAGAGCCTGCTCCGGGCCAATCGGGAATATATTGCGGTAAACGCGATAACCGGCTGCGCCAGGCATTGGGTCCCACTGAATGCGCACATGCTGGGTGCTGGGGTCTGCCACGAAGCGCAGCCCTTCGCCGGGGGCGTCTGGTGAGCCATACCAGGGCTCATACTCCGGGACCAGGGTGATGTTGCGGTCTGCACCGGGTGGTTGACTGATCTGTTCGACATCCTGTTGAGCTGGGTCCACCTGCCAGAACAGCGGTCCCAACAAAGTGAACACCATCAAACCAGCGACCAGATACAGGGACCACAATGCCCGCCGATTCGCCTTGAGACGTATCCAGGCGTCCTGCCAGTAGGATAACGACGGGCGGCTGATGCCGTGAATGCCTTCGGTCTGCTCAATGCGGGTGAAAGCGGCGGCGTCAATGAGGGCGGGTGCCATGGGGATTTCAGCCATCGACTACTCCAGCCGCACGCGAGGGTCGATATAGCCATAGATGATATCCACGACGATCACCATGAACACCAGAAATGCACCATAAAACACCGTTGTACCCATAATTACGGTGTAGTCGAGTTGTTGTACGGCCTGCACAAAATAACGACCCAGGCCAGGGATAGCGAAGATAATTTCCACCACAAAGCCACCGGTGGTAATTGCAGCGATGGAAGGTCCGAGCACCGTAATGACCGGCAGAATGGCGTTGCGCAATTGGTGCCGGGTAAAAATCTGCGTGGGCGGTACGCCCTTTGCCTTGGCTGTACGAATGTAATCTGCGCTGATGATTTCAAGCATGGACGATCGCATCAGACGGGTGAGGTAAGCCATGGTACCCAGCCCCAATACCATCGACGGTAGAATCATATGCCAGACCGTACCCCAACCGCCGACCGGCAGAATCGATACACCGGTCAGGTTGTTGAGCTTGACCAGAGACAGCTGACCAAGTGCTGCGACCACGAAACTTGGCACCGATATGCCTAATATGACCAGAAACATGATCACAGTGTCGGGCCAGCGATTCCGATACAGCGCGGTCAATGCACCCCACAGCACGCCGCCGACCGCGGCAAAAACGATGGCGAGGATGCCGAGGGTGGCCGAGACCGGAAAATGCTCGCGAATGATGTCGTTTACTTGACGATTTTCCTGGGTGAAGGAAATGCCGAAGTCGCCTTGGGAAATATTTTTCAGGTAAATGACGTATTGAGTGAACAAGGGCTTGTCGAGGCCGTACTTGATTTCAAGATTTGCGCGTATGCGCTCGGTCAGGGCTTTATCCCCGGAAAGAGGGTCGCCAGGTACGGCATGCATGGCAAAAAAAGTCGCAGTGGCAATGAACCACACTGTGATCACACCTTGGATAACTCGCTTTAGGGCGTACTTCCACATAGTTAACGGCTTGTCGTTAGTCTCATCATCTCGCCGGTACGATATAGGCACGGGTAAAGTCGACTTCAGCCCCTACTACTCGCCGCTTAACGTCCTTGAGCTGTGGGTGAACCACATAGGTGACACCGCGCTCATACATCGGCAGCAACACCACGTCGTCAAATGCGAGTTGCTGAATGCCGGCGAAGGCTTCCATGCGCGTCGTTGGGTCAACGGACAGTTGAGCAATTTCGATCAGCCGGTCCATTTCAGGGTTGTTATAGCGTCCGCGATTGTTCAAATTCCAGGATGCAAATAAATCGCCGAAGGTCAGCGGATCGTCGTAGTCTGGCCCCCAACCCGCCATTACCAGGTCAAAGTCGCCGGAAGTCATCTTCGCCAGGCGCTGTTTAAAGATCTGCTTGTCGATCTTGATATCGATGTTGAGTTCTCTTTTCAGCACAGCCTGGGTCCATTCAGATTGGATATTGCTGACCGGATTGTCTCCGGTTAACAGGACAATCTCGGGAATCTTGTCCAGCCCCAGTTCCTGTTTCGCCAACTCGAGATGTTGCAGGGCACTTTCGCGGTTCAGACGTAGCTTTGTAACCGGGTATTCCTTGCGGAATTTGTCGTTCACGCCCTGCAGCCAGCCGGGGAACAAAGACTCTCCGGGGATGTAACCCGGTAGCTTGGTGACTTTGTAGACCAACTCTTCCATATCCATGACCAGTTGCATGGCCCGGCGCAGGTTGCGATTGCGGGTGATACGTTCATCACGGTGGTTGAATTCCAGGAAAAACACCGTGCCGTCCTGTTCGCGCTGGATATGCCAGCGTTGCTCCAGGGCATCGTTTAGATTCTCGGCCAGCAGTGTGGTGTAAGCGATCTTGCCGTCTTTGAAGAAGTTCAAAGTGGCACCGGCATCGGAAGTAATGTAGCCGATGTGTATGCGTTTAAGGCTGATTGTTTGTTGGTTCCAGTAGTGGGGGTTTCGCTCCAACAGGAGGCTTGAGCCGTGAACCCAATTGCTGATGACGAAGGGTCCTGAGTACAGCATCTGGTCAGCGTCGGCGCCAAACTTGCCATCTGTGGTGTTGTAAAAGTCTTCACGAATTGGCAGGTAGGTTTGAAAGGTTACCATCTTGTCGAAGAAGGCGATGGGCCGTTCGAGTTCAACCACCAAGGTGAAATCGTCCGGCGCACTCACGCCCAAACTATCCGGCGGCATGGTGCCTTCGTTAATCGCGCGGCCATTTTTAATGGCGTACAACAGAAACGCGTATTCAGAGCCGAGTTCAGGCAATAACGCGGTCTTCCAGGCGAACATGAAATCGTGGGCTGTGATCGCCACGCCGTCGCTCCACTTGGCATCGCGCCGCAGCCAGAATGTGGCATGTTGGTCGGTCACTTCCCACCTCGTCGCTATAGCCGGTTCCAGTTGATCGTCCATGCTCATCCGCAACAGGCCTTCCATCACATGGGCCAGGATCATGCCGGAACTGGAGTCTGTGGCTAAAGTGGAGTTGAGTTGGGGTGGCTCGGTGCGGATGGCGATGGTGATGCTTTGGTTTTCTATATCGATGGCATCAGCCGTGGTGGTGCCCGAGCCGACGATGCTGGCCAAGCCTTGCAGACCCATCATCAGTATGCCGATCACAAACACCGCACCGACACCATAAATCAACAGTTGGCGTGCCGCCGACTTTGCGAAGGCGTCTTCACTGTCAATGCTAGTGATATGGGTGTTGCTCATCGGCTGAAAAAGGGACGCTGGTGTAGGGAGCCTCTGAGCTTTTGAGACTTAATCAGAGGTTCCCTAGGTAGCCTGACGTAACAGATTACCGACAACCCGCTCCAGATGCATGAGGGAATTGCACTCGTCCACCTGGTGGGAATAGGCACTGTATCGCTTCATTTCTGAATCCCCGGTGTTCCAGGATACGCGAGACTCCGGGTTCAACCAGATCACCCGCTTGCTGCGATCGTACATCTCCTTGAGCACTTCAGCGTGGGGGTCGCCATAGTTGTTGCGAGCGTCACCGAGGATGACGATGGTCGTGCGATTGTCGACATCGTCCATGCACAGCTTACGAAAATCCAGGAATGCCTGGCCATAGTCTGTAGAGCCGCCACTGTAGTCACGCAGTACCTTGGCAATGGCATCTTCGATTTTGTTGCGATCGAACAGTTCGGTAACTTCCGCCAGATCTGAAGAGAAAGCGAAGCTGCGCACCTTGGGCATGACCTCTTCGAGGCTATACAGGAACATCAGCATGAAGCGCGAATAGCTGGCAACGGAGCCTGAGACATCGCAGATCGTAAATACTTTAGGCCGGTCGATTTTCACCGACTTCCAATGCAGATCGAATATCGCGCCATCGTAGGCCATGTTGTGGCGCAGGGTGCGAGGGACGTTCAGGACACCGCGTTTGAACACCTTCTTGCGTCTTGAGTGCATCGATGCCAGACGCTTGGCCATTTTGTAAACCAGTTCCTGGATCAGGCGAAAATTGCGGTGTTCAATGTTGGATAGCTTGACCTTGCGCAACAGTTCTTCGCGCAGCTTCTTGCCGGAGACATCGGCATTCAGCAAAAACTGTCGTTCGACGTAATCGCGGGTTTGTTCGCGTAACCAGTCACGACGCCGTTTCAACTCTTGTCCCAGGCGGCGGGAAGGCACCGCCGGTGCTTCGCGCAGATCGCTGATTTCTCGATTGAGCTCACCTAAACCCATTTCGTCCATGACGCGCCGGGCATAGAGGCCTTTCTGCGTAAAGATTTGAATTTGCCGAACGCCGATGGCTTCTCCGGCACTCGCCATCGCCATGGTCAGCTCTACTTTAGAGTCGGACATCAACAGCTTTGCCAACTCGCCTGAAGGCTCGGCCATGCTGCCTGGACCGAGGTCATCTTCTTCTTCCTCTTGGTAGAGGTTGTTGTTGGGTTTCTTCGCCTTGCTCTTTTTCTTCCTGCTGGCAGGCTGTCCTGGTTGGCGCTCACCGCCCCCCACACCTTCGCCGCCCTCACCTGCCTGGTCGGCGTCACCCTCTCCTTCTTCCATCTCCGCTTCGAGGTCTTCAGCGCGTTCTCCGCTGATCTGTTCGAAGGTGAAAAACTCATCAAAGCAGTTGTTGTAGGTTTCTTTTTCGTCGACAGTTTTGGGTAACACCAGCGCCAGCGAGTGTTTTAAGAACTCGCGATCTTTGTAGCCGACCAGTTCCAGTGTACTCATCGCGTCCAATGTCTCTGCGGGAGAGATGCGAACGTCTGCCATGCGCAACGAGCGGATGAAATTGGTCAGCATGCGGTCCATGGCTAAGTTCTACTTTCTGATCTTGGCAGTGATGGAGGTGATTTCTGCATCGACGTTTTCAATGTCTTCCTGGAACTTGAGAATCACGTTAAGTGTATCGCGTACCAGGCTCGGCTCCAGAGTTTCAGTGTGCAGCAGCAGCAATGTTCGCGCCCAGTCGATGGTCTCGGAAATAGCCGGTACTTTCTTCAGATCCAGATCACGCAGCTCATGGATAAAGGCTACCAACTGACGCCGCAACTCTTTCGAAACCTCCGGCACCCGCGCGTGAATGATCCGTTGTTCGGTATCGACATCCGGGAAAGGGATGTACAGATGCAGGCAGCGGCGCTTCAGAGCGTCGGAAATTTCACGAGTGTTGTTTGAAGTGAGAAAAACCATGGGTGGTTCATTGCGGGCCTTGATGGTGCCGATCTCGGGAATCGATATCTGATAATCGGATAAAATTTCCAGCAGCAACGCCTCGAACTCGTGGTCGGATTTGTCGACTTCATCAATCAGCAACACACAGCCGTTTTCTTCGCGCAGAGCTTTTAACAGTGGCCGTGGCTCGAGGAATTCTTCCGAGAAAAAGATATCGCCGAACTCGTGCAGGCGAGTGACGGATTGCGCGAAGCCTTTGGCTCCGGCGAGTACCTCGTCCAACGCCTCTTTCAGCACCTGGGTGTAGAGCAATTGCTTGCCGTATTTCCATTCGTAGATTGCCTTGGACTCATCCAGGCCCTCATAGCACTGTAAGCGGATCAGCGGCAGATCGAACATCTCAGATGTGGTCTTGGCGAGTTCGGTCTTACCGACACCTGGAGGTCCTTCGATGAGGATGGGTTTTTTGAGGTGGTAGGCAATGTAGACAGCCGTAGCAATCTGGTCACTACAGATGTAGTTATGTTTTTCGAAGTGCTTTTTTAACGATTCGACTGACTCGGCAATATTTTCGATATCCGCCATAAACTGGATTCCTCTGAGCAACAAAGCGCGAAATTAGCCGTGCGCAAAACCGTTTATTATCCCAGTGGGTGGGAGTGATGTATAGCTAACTATCGCTATACATGCGCATCAGCCCTTCCTGAGTGGTTGATGCCACCAAATCACCGGCCTGGTTGTAGATCAGGCCGCGATTGAAGCCTCTGGCGCCGCTTGCCGTGGGGCTGTCCTGGGCATATAGCAGCCACTCATCAGCGCGAAAAGGACGATGGAACCACATGGCATGGTCGAGACTGGCCATTTGCAAGTTATCCTGCAGGAAGCTGACGGCGTGTGGCCGCGTTGCAGTGTCCAGCAACGACCAGTCTGATAAATAGGCCAACACGCATTGATGCAGACGTTGGCCGTCGGGCAGCACTTCGCGGGTTTTCATCCAACACATCTGGTTGGGCGCGCTGACCTGAGGATGCAGCAGATCCAATGGGTCAATCTGTCGTATCTGAATGGCTGAGGAGGTGCTGTATGAATCTCGAAATTCTGCCGGCCAGTCTTTTGCCTGAATAGCTCGAAGTTCGTCTTCGTCAGGCAGGCTTTCAGGGTCCGGCGCATCGGGCATCTGAAACTGGTGAGAGAGACCTTGTTCGAGCACCTGAAAAGAAATTGACATGGTGAATATCGGTTCGCCATTCTGGATCGCCACAACTCTTCGCGTGGTAAAGCTTTTGCCGTCGCGTATGCGGTCCACTTTGAACAAGATCGGAATGCTGGTGTCACCGGCGCGCAGGAAGTAACCGTGTAAGCTGTGGGCGTGGCGGGATTCTTCCACGGTGCGCGAAGCAGCAACGAGTGCCTGGCCGATCACCTGTCCACCGTACACACGCTGCCAACCTTCTTTGGGACTGTTGGCTCGATAGTGATTCTGTTCTATCTCCTCTAACTCGAGGATCTCGATTACTTTTTGCAGCGACTGCATGGGTATTTTTTCACTCTGGTGGTGGTCGCGGAAGATACACTAAAACGAGGTTCGCGGGCGGCCCTGACTAGCGCGTTCGCGGTGGCACCAGTCGACGGCATCGCTCGGCCGCGGTGAGGAAAAATGCGTCGCCGGTCGCTTCGGTAAAGGTCACGCAGGCATCGGTTAGTTTGATGACATGTTCATCGCCGTGTTGCAGGGCGTCGTAGATACATTCGGCTGTATCCAACGGCAGCGGTTCGTGGACCGGGGGTGCATAACGGTTTGCCGAATATACGGCGTGCAGAGCGCAACCGGTGTGGAAGGCTTGACGCAACAGGGCTTTGCCATCATCGGCGAGAAGATAGGGTCCGATGTTGCGTACCGCGTTAACGGCGGTTATGGCGTGAGTGAAGACGATGGCACCTGATACGCTGCGCGCAGATTGGCAGAACAAGCGCGCGAATGTCGCAGCAACATCCAGCGCGAGTTCGTCGATATCGTCATCGACATTGAGCGTGGCGAAATGATCGGCAAATTCCGGAATGGCCTGCAAACCGGCCAGCGCGGCCGTGATAGAACCCGACGTGTTGCGAAGATCTTCAGGCGCTAATGCGATGCCAGTCAACGCGTGGGAAGGATTCAACTGCAGCGGCTTGCCGGTGGCAACCGGTAGCACAAAGTAGTTGCAGGCCCATGAGGCCAACGCCTCTGCCAGTTCGAGCAGGCGAGCCTCAGTTTCGCTGTCACGCAAAGCGCGGGTAGCGTGACCTACTCTGATGATGCCGTGAGTCGCCGCGCTGGCAAATCCCGGGGTCAGACGCGGCACCCATTGTTGCAGCGTGGCGGTCCAGCCCATGTTGCCAATTTCGTTGTTAAACAAATCAGCCCAATCGCTGTATCGCGCAGGGTCGGCCAGCGCGTCCTGCCATTCATCAAGCATCACCGGCTGCACATGACTTGGCCGCAGCAGGCAGCGCTTCAACTCGGTGCTCAACCAGGCCTCGATGGCACTATCCAGACCCAGGTGATGCAGCGCTTCCGCCACCATCGGCGCATGATTGGTGAGCCCATTGTTAAGCTCGCAACCATAGGCGTGTAGCTGGCCCAGCGCAGAGTCTAACGCGTGGCCCATGGCAATCTGCTAGTACTTGTAGGCATCCGGCTTGAAAGGCCCTTCGATTGAAACGCCGATATAGTCTGCCTGGGTTTGGGTCAGTTGGGTGACAACGCCACCAAAACCTTCCACCATAAGCTGTGCCACTTCTTCGTCGAGCTTCTTCGGCAGCACCTCAACGCTGACCGGGGCGCGTTGATTGTCGTCCTGATCTGCCCAGGCCTGTTCGTACAGATGGATTTGGGCCAGTGCTTGATTGGCGAAAGAACCATCCATTATGCGTGAGGGGTGCCCGGTGGCGTTGCCTAGATTAACCAGCCGGCCTTCGGACAGCAAGATGAGATAGTCGCTTGAGTCCTCAGAACGGAAAATCTGGTGTACCTGGTCTTTGATCCTGTCCCAACGCCAATTCTCGCGCATGAAAGCGGTGTCGATTTCATTGTCAAAGTGGCCGATGTTGCACACTACGGCACCTTTTTTGATGGTTTGCAGCATGGCGGAGTCACAAACGTTGGCGTTGCCGGTACAAGTGACGATCAATGAAGTCTCCTGTAACAAGCGTAGGTCGATGTCTTCTGTTTTGCCTGTGTTGATACCATTGTTGTACGGAGAAACCACTTCGTATCCATCCATGCAAGCTTGCATTGCACAGATCGGGTCAACCTCCACCACACGCACAATCATGCCTTCCTGGCGCAAGCTTTGCGCGGAGCCTTTGCCGACGTCGCCATAGCCGATAACCAGCGAGCGTTTGCCGGCCATGAGCATGTCGGTGCCTCTTTTGATTGCATCGTTCAAGCTGTGGCGACAGCCATAGCGGTTGTCGTTCTTGGATTTGGTGACGGCATCGTTGACATTGATGGCGGGAATTTTCAATGTACCATCACCTAACATTTCGAGTAATCGGTGCACGCCGGTGGTGGTCTCTTCACTGATGCCGTGTATGTCGTGTAACATTGCCGGGTATTCGTTGTGAATGATTTGCGTCAGGTCACCGCCGTCGTCCAGCAATAGATTCGCATTCCATGCTTCGCCATCTTTCAGGATGGTTTGTTTGATACACCATTCATATTCTTCTTCTGTTTCTCCCTTCCACGCATACACCGGCACACCAGCTGCCGCCATAGCCGCGGCGGCGTGATCCTGAGTGGAAAAAATGTTACACGATGACCAACGTACCTCGGCGCCGAGAGATATCAGTGTTTCAATCAACACCGCGGTCTGCACCGTCATATGAATGCAGCCGATGATTTTTGCGCCTTGTAAGGGTTGTTCCTCGGCGTATTTTTTACGCAGGAAGATCAGTGCGGGCATTTCCGCTTCTGCCAGGGCGATCTCTTTGCGTCCGAAATCCGCCAATGAAATATCGGCTACTTTGTAGTCAGTCATAGTGGTTGTTCCTTTTGGACTGTTCTATTTAAGATGTTCTTGTTGAGGTGTTTCTAGTGAGGTGGGGGGTGTCTGCGCAAATGCACTGACCTGCACGCGAAAACCGTTACGCTGTGCAAGAAACTGCTGCTGGGTTTGAGTGAAACCCGCCTGGGCAGACCAGTGTGCGAGTTCAGTTGGATTGAAGCCCAGCCATACATCGCCGCACAGTTCCTTCACCCAATCCTGGTCGTGATTGCATAACTCGGCGATGACCAGCAGGCCGTTGGTTGTCAGTATGCGTGCTGCTTGCTGGAAAAAGCCGAGCGGCGACGGCATGTGGTGGACCACCATGGCGGCAACCACCAGATTGTAGGCAGGCTGTTGCGGTAACGCGGCAAAGTCCCCCTCGATAAGGGTCGCATTATCCAGATGGCGCACCACATCGTTAGTTTTCGCCAGCATCTCAGCCGAGTTATCCACACCGACAATTTGTTTGAAATGCGGCGCCAGTGCCTGCAGTAAAGAGCCACTGCCAGGGCCAACCTCCAGTGCCGTGTCGCGTTGCAGTTCAGTGGCGGCCATGGCCGTCTGCACGACGGCCTGTATATACACTTGAGGTGCACAGATCAGCGCAGTTTGCTGAGCCAGAGCATCTGCCTGATGGGTAAAGAAGTGCTTTGAACGCGCCAACCTGGCTTTATAGATGCGCTCGATACCGCGGCGATAGCCGGTGGTCAGGGCTTCTGCGTCTAAAGCGCAGTAGATGGCTGCTAGTAAAGGTTCATTAGTCGCTGGTGTGCGTTGGTAGAACAAGCTGGTTCCTTCACGGCGTTTGCTGACCAGGCCCGCTTCACTCAGCTTTTTCAGGTGATGGCTCATGGCTGGTTGAGCGACTGAAAAAATATCCCCGAGTTCCAATACGCCAAATGAATCCTGAGCTAATGCTTTCAACACATTGGCACGCAATTGATCACCCACTGCACGCGTTACCGCGACCACATCAATGGTTGTGAGTTGTTCGTCTGGCGATGATGCGTGCAGCGCAGTGGCGGCCAAAGTATTGTACTGGCAGTTAATTCGGGGGCGCTATGCTACCAGCGTCGAACCGTTTCGCAACCTAATATCAAAATATTTTGATATTAGAAATTATCAAGTACTTGTGACAATATGCGCGTTCGAAAATTGAATTGAATCCGTTGCTAGAAAGTAAACTGCCAGATGTCGGCACCACCATCTTTACTGTGATGAGCGCACTGGCACAGCAGCATGGTGCTATCAACCTGTCCCAGGGGTTTCCTGATTTCGATGCTCCTGCGGCATTGCTCGAGCGTGTGCAGCACTACCTCACCCATGGTTTTAACCAGTATCCACCGATGGCGGGGGTCATGCCGTTGCGCGAGGCCATTGCTGCCAAAGTGCACGATTTGTATCAGCGCGAGATTGATCCTGAAACCGAGGTGACAGTCACCGCCGGTGGTACCGAGGCTCTGTTTTGTGCCATCACAGCAGTCGTCAGAGCGGGTGACGAGGTCATCGTTTTTGACCCTGCCTATGACAGTTACGATCCGGTAGTGCATCTACAAGGTGGGCGCACTGTACACATCCCCTTGTCCGCGCCGACTTTTGGCATCGATTGGGACAGGGTCGCCGATGCCATTACCAAGCAGACCCGTCTCATCATCGTAAACAGCCCGCACAATCCGACCGGTTCGGTGTGGACAATTCAGGATATCGAAGCGCTGCGCCAATTGGTGGCCGAGCGTGACATCTACATAGTGGCCGATGAAGTCTATGAGCACATCATCTTCGATAATATCGAACATGTCAGCATGTGCCGTTACGATGATCTGTTTGTGCGCAGTTTTGTGATCTCGTCATTTGGCAAGACCTACCATGTAACGGGTTGGAAGGTCGGTTACTGTGTGGCCCCGGCAGCCCTCACCACCGAGTTTCGCCGTATCCACCAGTTTGTCACTTTTACCGTCAATACCCCGGTGCAATACGGCCTGGCAGACTTCTTGAGCGAACATGCCGAACATCATCTTCAGTTACCGGCTTTCTACCAGCAAAAACGGGATTTGTTCTGCAAACTGATGGCCTCTTCACGATTTAGCCTCACCCCGTCTGCCGGCACCTACTTCCAGGTGATGAACTATGCAGAGATCAGCCAGGAAAAGGATGTGGATCTGGCAAGGCGCTGGACCGAGGAAATTAAGGTGGCATCGATCCCGATATCAGTATTTTGCGCTGACGCCGAAGCTGCCCGAGCGCCGTTGTTGCGGTTTTGTTTTGCCAAAGACGACGCCACTTTGATTAAGGCTGCGGAGATATTGTGCGCGCTCTGACCATCAGCTTGATTCAAACCGCCACCCACTGGCACGATCCTGCTGCCAACCGCAAGATGTTCGAAGGGCTCCTGGCAGAGGTGCCTGGCGAGACCAATCTCGTGCTGTTGCCAGAAATGTTCAGCACCGGTTTTACCATGGACAGCGTCGAGGTTGCTGAAACTATGCAGGGTGAGACTGTTGGCTGGCTGCGAGGTCAAGCTGAGCGGCTTGACAAGGCATTGTGCGGCAGCGTTGTGATCGAAGAGGCCGGCGCCTATTTCAACAGGTTTCTATGCGCCATGCCGGACGGTGCGTTGATTTGTTATGATAAGCGCCATCGCTTTCGCATGGCGGGTGAACATGAACACTATCAGGCCGGGGGCGAAAAGGTCGTTTTCGAAGTGAACGGTTGGCGTATTTGTCCGATGGTATGTTATGACCTGCGCTTTCCGGTTTGGTTTCGTAATAAGGGTGAGTACGATGCCCTGGTTTGTGTGGCGAACTGGCCCGCGCCTAGACGACAGGCGTGGCAAACGCTGCTGCGGGCGCGCGCTATAGAGAATCAGGTTTATGTCGCGGCGGTGAACATCGTTGGCAGTGATGGCAATGGCGTCGAGTACGCGGGTGGCAGCGCAGTGTATGGACCGGCTGGAGATACCATCATTGAGGTGTTCGATACGCAACAGATTGTGACTCGCGTGTTAAATCCTGAGCCGCTGATGACATTGCGCGAAGAATTTCCTGTGTGGCAGGACGCGGATGGATTCAAGTTGGACCAATAGTGGAGATCTTAGTGATCAGAATAAAATTTGTGCTCATGGTCATTGTGGGTGCTGCCTTAGTTGCTTGCTCTGGCGCCGAAGACCAACCGGCTGCTACCACGCCGTCAACCTCAAACACAGCGGCGCTGGTAGCCGCGCCGGTTGAACACCCCGGTGCAGAGGTCTACCAGAACTACTGTTTTTCCTGCCACACACCAGGTTTGAACGGTGCGCC
>Ga0114950_10001489_pt1 | contig 17686 bp, 15 predicted proteins | sample N075metaG_FD_83503 | JGI IMG/M metagenome (GOLD analysis project Ga0114950, IMG submission 83503) | Deep subsurface microbial communities from Kermadec Trench to uncover new lineages of life (NeLLi) - N075 metaG | ecosystem: Environmental > Aquatic > Marine > Ocean trench > Sediment | place... | reverse complement strand
GCACGTGGGGCAGTCTGTTGCGTATGCTCGAATGAATGGAATCGTTCCCCCTTGGTCAATGTGGCCGCGGCACTAGCGGTTCTCGGTTTGACATCCACCGGGGCGAGGAGCTAAGGATTGTGGAGACTCGCCAATTTCCGGAGGCTCGACCAATGCCCAGCTCGTTCGCTCGCCGAACGCCAATCTGCCTGACCGCAGCCCTCATCCTCGCAGCAGGCTGCTCCCCAGTCGAAGACCTTCGAACTACCGATCACGAGGATCTCGTTGCGCTGTTCGACGATTGGCGGGCCTTCGAAGAACCCGAGTCAGTCGAAGGCATCCCCGACTACTCCCGCCGAGCCATGGCAGACCAGCACCGCGAGTTGGCCACCTATCAGCGTCGTCTCAGTGCCATCGACACGACCGGGTGGCCGGTGGCGCAGCAGGTGGACTACCATCTGGTCCGGGCCGAGATGAACGGCCTCGACTTCGACCACCGGGTGCGCCGGCCGTGGGCCCGCAACCCTGCCTTCTACACCATGATCTTCCCCGCTCGGAGCGACGTACCGGCCCACGAAGGCCCGGTCATCCACGGCTGGATAGATCTCTGGACCTACGAGTACCCCCTCACGCCGGACGCCACCGCCGAACTCGGCGCACGGATCAGAACTATCCCACCGCTGCTCGAGCAAGCCAAAGGCAACCTGATCGATGACGCCAGAGATCTCTGGATGATGGGAATCCGGTCCATGGACAGGCAGAGCGCGGACCTGGGCGCCCTGGCCACACGGGTGGCGGGCTCCAGCGCCGAGCTGGAACGCGACATTCAAGGCGCCCGTGAGGCCACCGACGAGTTCCGCACCTGGCTCGAAGGGGAGGCTCCGTCCAAAAGCGAACCGTCGGGGGTCGGAATCGAGAACTACACCTGGTATCTCAACAACGTGCACCTCGTCCCCTATACCTGGGAGGAAGAGGTGACGATCATGCGTCGCGAGCTGGCCCGGGCCCACGCAGTCCTCAGGCTCGAAGAGCACCGCAATCGAGATCTCCCGCCTCTCAGGCGCATCGCCAGCGCCGAAGAATACGACCGCGGCTTCAACGCGGCAGTTACCGAGTACATGGCGTTTCTCAAAGACAGGGAGATTGTGTCGATCCGCGATTACATGGACCCCGCCCTGCGAGCCAAGATCGGGCGGTTCAGTCCCGCAGACGGACTCCGCGGGTTTTTCTCCGAGGTGAGCTACCGCGACCCCGTAACGATGCGGACCCACAGCCATCACTGGATCGAACTGGCCAGGATGGAATTCGAGCCGCACCCCAGCCCGATCAGGCGCGTGCCGTCGCTTTACAACATATTCGACGCCCGCTCGGAAGGGCTGGCCACAGGCATGGAAGAGATGATGATGCACGCCGGGCTTTTCGACTCCAACCCCCGCGCCCGGGAACTCATCTACATTCTCCTCGCTCAGCGCGCCGCCCGGGCCTTGGGCGGTCTGATGATGCACGCCAACGAGTGGACGATGGAGGAGGCCGTGAAGTTCGCCTCGGAGTGGACGCCGCGCGGATGGCTACCGGAAGACGGCAACACGGTTTGGGGCGAGCAGCATCTCTACCTGCAACAACCGGGTTATGGCACGAGCTACATAATGGGCAAGATCGAAATAGAGAAGCTCTTGGCCGAACGGAGCCGCCAGCTGGGCGACGATTTCACCCTGAAGGGCTTCATGGACGAGTTCAGCGCGGCTGGAGTGATTCCCGTCTCGCTCATCCGCTGGGAGTTGACCGGCCAGGCCGACGAGATCGACCGGATGGCGGCTGCTCGCTGAAACCAACAGCCATCTGCAATCCGCCAACCCAGCTTCCGGCGTTGCCCTCTCGCCCCGCGTGTTACCATCCCGTAGCTTAGCCGCCAAGTTCAACCGGTTGTCCCTTTTGAGGAATATCCCATGAAAACCCGCCTCCCCATCCGACTCGCTCTCGTCCTGGTCGCTCTCACCGTCGGCCTCCCGGGCCTGGGGCTCCGATCCGGCCTGGCTCACGGGCAACAGATCCCCTCCCCCGAAGAATTCTTCGGCTTTCAGATGGGTGCCGATCGCAAGCTCGCCCGCTGGGATAAGCTGGTCGAGTATTACAACCTGCTTGGCGAGCAGAGCCCCAGGCTCCAGGTCGTGAACATGGGCCCGACCACCTGGGGAAATCCCTTCCTGGTGCTGTTCATCTCCTCCCCGGCCAACTTGGCGAGACTCGAGGAGCTGCGGCAGATCAACGCGACCTTGAGCGACCCCCGGGGCGTGCCGGACGCCGAGATCGAGCGGGCCATCGCCCAGGGGAAGGCGGTGGTGGTCCAGTCGATGGGTCTCCACTCGACGGAGGTGGGCGCGAGCCAGATGGCGGCGGAGTTGATCTACGATCTGGTCACCCGTACCGACGAAGAAGTCACGCGGATCCTCGACAACACGATCGCCATCATGATCCCCTGCTTCAATCCCGACGGCGAGATCATGGTCACCGACTGGTACAACCGCTGGGTCGGGACGGAGTACGAAGCCTCAGGCATGCCGTGGCTGTATCACCCCTACATCGGCCACGACAACAACCGGGACGCGTTCATGACGAACACGGTGGAGTCCCAGTACGGGGCGAAGATCATCTTCCGTGATTGGCTTCCCCAGGCCTATATCGACCACCATCAGATGGGGGCCTACGGAGCCAGAATCTACGTGCCGCCGTACGCAGAGCCGATCCGCCCTGAGGCCGATCCGCTGGTGTGGCGGGAGATGAGCTGGTACGGCGCACACATAGCCTACAAAGAGGAAGAAGCCGGCAAGTCGGGCGTTGTGAACGCCGCGATCTACTCGGGTTGGGGACACTTCGGCTTTCACTGGATCACCCCCTTCCACAACATCGCGGGGATGCTCACGGAGTCCGCCAGCGCGCGGCTCGCGACGCCTCTCTTCCTGCACCCGGATCAGTTGCAGGGCTCGCGACGGGGCATGCCGGAATACGAAGCCCAGACCACATTCCCCAATCCGTGGCCCGGCGGCTGGTGGCGCGTCCGCGATATCGTCGAGCAGCAGAAAATAGCCGCCATCGCGGCGTTGGACATCGCGGCACGCAACAGGACAACCGTCCTCCGGAACGCCTACCTAAAGGCCAAACGGCAAACGGAGCGCGGGGCGGAAGGATCGCCGGCGGCGTTCGTGATCCCGGCGGAGCAACACGATGCCCTCACCGCAACGAAGATGGTGAACAAGCTCCTCGGCCAGGGTATCGAGGTGCAGCGAGCCACCCGCGATTTCACCCACGAAGGGCGAGTGTACAGCGCCGGCACGTACGTGGTGTCGATGGCTCAACCGAAGCGGGGGCTCATCCGCTGGCTCCTGGGGCAGACCTACTATCCTGACAACTCCTACACCAGGAATCGTGACGGAACCCCGATCCGTCCTTACGACATGTCCACCGACAACATGGCAGAGTTCATGGGCGTCCGTGTGGACCCGGTGGACGATGCGGTCTCCATTGCACTTACGACCATCTCGGCAGTGATCGACCCTGCCGGCCAGGTGGCGCAGGGTCGGTTCGGCTATGTGCTCGACGGACGCCTGAACGACAGCTTCAAGGCAGTGAACCTGCTCCTCGACAGAAACGCCAACGTGCGCCGCGTGGATCGCGCGAGCGGTGATCTCCGACCGGGAGACTTCCTCGTTGCCCGCAACACACCTGACGACCTCCTGACTCGGATCGCGCGCGAGACGGGCGTTGACTTCGGCGCCCTCGACACCGACGCGACAGCCGGGAGTCATGCACTGTCCAAACCTAGGATCGGGTTGTACCAGCGATACTTCGGCGGCAACATGGACGAGGGGTGGACACGCCTCATGCTCGAGGACTTCGCCTTCCCGTACGACACCCTGATGGACGACAGGATCAAGGACGGCGACCTCAACGACGACTACGACGTGATCATCCTCCCAGCAGACGGTGTGGCCCGGATGACCGGCGAGCAAGGCAACGGCGACGGCGGCCGCGGCGGCCGCGGCGGCCGCGGGCCGAGCGCTTATCCACCGGAATACCGAAGCGGGTTCGGGCAGGAAGGCGTCGACGCGCTGGAAGCCTTCGTAGAAGACGGTGGCACTCTGCTGACCTTCGCCCAGGCGGGTGCGCTCCCCATCGAGAAGTTCGGTTTGCCGATACGCAACGTAGTAGACGGTCTGTCGTCGACGGAATTTTGGTCGCCGGGCTCGACGCTAAAGGTGACCGTGGACAACACGAATCCGTTGGCGTACGGAATGCCCAGGAATGCGTTGGCGACGGTCCTGGCCAACAACCAGGTTTACCAGGTGGTCCCCAGCGACCGGAACGAGCGCGTCGAGCGGATCGTGACGTTCGTAGATCGCGACCTCCTCCAGAGCGGCTGGCTCCTGGGTGAGGATGTTATCGCCAAGAAAGCGGCCATGGTGTCGGTGCGACACGGGCAGGGGAAGGTCGTGCTCATCGGCTTCCGGGTGCAGCACCGGGCGCAAACGCACGGCACGTTCAAGCTCGTGTTTAACGCACTGATGAGTGGCGGGACAGATTCAGACGACGTGGCGACAGGCGGGCAGGAGCAGTGAGGCGATTGCCAATTTCAGATTGGTGATTGCAGATTGACGTTTTCTCAAATCTGCAATTTGCGTTCGTCAATTTGAAATGTGAAATCGCCGTTCCCACCATTCTTGAGGACGATTGGGCCAAACCGGCGCCCGGGTTCCGTACCGCCGACCTGCCCGGGTATCCGGCTTACCCCCTAGGGTTCGCCGTCCAAGAACTCCTCGATCTTATCCCACTGTTCGGTTGCGTCGTCATACCCCAATTCCATCAACGGCACCGTGTAGGCCGGATCGAACAGCAAGTAGCTGATGAAATCCGATGCTCCCTCGCGCTGCCCGCCGATCGATTCCACCAGCGAGCGTATGACAGGCGGCAGGCGCCTCCAGTGGGGACGCGCCAACGCGCCGAGGTCGAGCGAGGGACGGAGCACGAGTATCTTGATGGGCCGTAGCTGCTCCACCAGTTGGGTCCCGGCCGGCACGGCCCGCAAAATATTGTTGATTCGTTCGAGACGCTCGGCGTCCGAGTCCAGCGAGTCCAAAAAGATGGAGTGGAATAGCAACCCCATCACTTGAGCGGCGGAGGGATAGTGGGTCACTACCTCACGACGTGACTGCTTGACCTGCCACTTCGCCCTCATGCTGATAGCCAGAATGCGGTTCGCACCGAGGTGCACCGCGGGCGCCAGAGGTGCCGCCTGCCGCACCGATCCGTCCCCGTAATATCCATCCCCGATACGCACGGCGGGAAACAGGATCGGAATCGCGGCAGACGCAATTACATGATCGACCGTTAGTTGCGCGCGAACGCCGCGACGCTGTGACCGTCGCCACGTGGGTACGTCTGGGGCGCCGTGTATGAATGTGACGGTCTCGCCCGACGTATAGCACGCCGCGCTCAGCGTCACCGCCCGGAGCTTGCCTGAAGCCACATTGGATTCGATCTGCTCGAAAGCCACCCTGTGTGCCAGAAATGCCCTCAGCGGCTCCATGTCGAACAGGCCTCGTACAACCGTGTGCCCTTCGCGATGAAAGAAGCGCTGGCCCACCCAGCGGAACCCGCTCCGTACCAAGCCACTCACCCGCACTCGGTACACGTCCTCCACTGTGAGGCGCGACCACGCCTTCCTGACCGCCCGAACTGCCGCGCCGAAAGTGCCCGGATGGGCGGCAATCGTGATCGTATTGATCGCACCGGCCGAGACCCCGGCATGAATGGGGATATCGAGATGGGGTCTGCGCTCGGCGATGGCGCAAAGCACACCCACCTGATAAGCCGCCCTGGCACCACCGCCCGACAACACGAGGGCGAGATCCGAGTTAGATGTGGTTTTCACGTCCAATCAATCTAGCTTCTTCCCAGGCCGGCCGCGGCGCATATTTTTCTCTCAAATGCTCTTCACAATCCCCCAAGACGAGTTGAGCTTTCGGGCATCCAGCTCCGGCGGACCCGGCGGACAACACGTCAACAGGACCGCGACCAAGGTCACCGTAATGTGGAACGTGGCCAACAGCACGAGTCTCTCCCACGCTCAGCGACGACGTCTCATGAACCGTTTGGCAAACCGCATCGACACGACTGGCGTGCTGCGCGTCGCGGCTGCAGAACGCCGCAGCCAGCTCCAAAACCGTGATATGGCCATCCGCCGCATGAATCGAATCGTACAGGACGCGCTTCGGGTTCCCAAACCCCGCAAGAAGACCAGACCACCGAAGCGCTCGATCGAACAACGACTGGCGACAAAAAAACACCGCTCGGCGACGAAAGAGAAGCGCAAGCCGGTGGATGCTGACGAGTAGACTTCTTACTGGAATTCCACCTCCGTGGTGACCTCGATCGCTCCCTTGATGCTCCTGGCCACCGGACACTTGTCCGCGTGCATTTCCAGCACCCGGGCCACCGTATCGCGCACCCCTTCCGGCACGCGCAGTTTGTATTTCACATGCACCCGCCGCAAGACGAGCACATCGCCGTCCTTCTCAACATCACCAACCACCTCTGCGATGAGATCGTCGGGCCCAACGGTTATCTCGCGCGCACCCAGCGCGCCGGCAAATGTGCCCGTGAGTCAACCACCTGTCGCCGCAACGACGTAGTCGATGGTCGTCGCATGGGGCTCGATCGTCGTCATGTCGACACCGTAGTGCTCCGCAATCGCCCCGTGAACACCGAAAATGACGGGCTCGCTCTCCGCGGGCAGCGTGGCCGAGCGCGTGGGGCCGCCCAGACGTCGTATTTCTACTCGAGATGTGTAGGCAATATCCGACATGTCTATCTCCTGGCAATTGAGGTGAAGGGGTGTAAGGTGTAAGCATTGTAACGTAGTTGGCGGTGGGCATGCGTACCTTTAACAACCTACAGCACAAGACGAGATGTTCATCTGCCTTTGCGCTCTAGCCCAGATCTGGATCTCCGCCCCACCACTCCCGGTCCCCGTGACGAACAACGCCGTGGCCGCATGGTCCGATGGGGCTGGCACGACGGTGTACTCCTTCCTAGGACTGGATTCGACAAAGGCCTGGAACGGCGTGACGAATCGCGCCTTCGAGTGGGCCATCGGCCGACAGGCGTGGGAGGAAATCGAACCGGTGCCGGGACCCGGCCGGCTCGCCGCCACCGCCCAGGCGGTGGGAGGACGCGTGTTTGTCTTCGGCGGCTACACGGTGGCGGAAGACGGCAGCGAACGATCCCTCCCCCACGTAGACATGTACGATCCGCGCTCCGGACGATGGAGCAGCAGGGCCCCCATGCCCATCCCCGTTGACGATGCCGTCTCCGGTGTCTGGGCCGATTCGCTCATCTTCTTGGTCTCCGGCTGGCACGATCGAGACAACGTGACCAACGTGCAGGTGTACGACCCCTTCGCCGACACGTGGCGACAAGCCACACCGATTCCCGGACGGCCGGTGTTCGGCCACACGGGCGCGATCGCCGGAAACACCATCGTGTACATCGACGGCGTCCGGCGGAACGCCCGCACACCGCGCTACGAGATCGAGCCGACTTCTTGGCGCGGTGAGATCGACCCTACGGATCCCGCACGCATCGCCTGGACGGCGCTGCCCATACATCCCGCTCCCGCACTCTACCGAGCGGCGGCCGCTGCGGTCGGCGACGAGGTGCTGTTCGCCGGGGGCACCGACAATCCGTACAACTACGACGGCATCGGATACGACGGCGTCCCTTCCAGGCCCAGGAAGGACGTCTTCGGTTTCAACGTCGAGACCAGCACTTGGCGGCGGCTACCCTCGCTGGCGACACCGTCGATGGACCACAGGGGCATGGTGTTGGCCGGCGATCGGCTGGTGATTGTCGGCGGGATGGTGGGAGATCAGATCGTTGCTAGCCAGGTTGTAACTGCGATGGTAGGGGAGGCGGTTGGGAGGCGGCCCTCACCCCTCCCCCCTCTCCCCCCGTCTCACACCACCTCCCTTATCCCCGCTATCAGCTTCACCACTGAGTCTTTGGCGTTGCCGAAGAACATCGACGTGTTCTCCATGTAGAACAGCGGGTTGTCGACGCCGGCGAAGCCCGGGTTCAGACTGCGTTTCATCACGATCACGTGATTGGCTTTGTCGACATCGAGAATCGGCATGCCGTAGAGCGGACTGCTCTGGTTGGTGCGGGCGTCCGGATTCACCACGTCGTTGGCACCGATGACCAGCACCACGTCGCACCGTTCGAACTCGGGGTTGATCTCCTCCATGTCCTTGAGCTGGTCGTACGGCACGTTCGCCTCGGCGAGCAGCACGTTCATGTGTCCGGGCATACGGCCAGCGACGGGGTGGATACCATACTTGACCGTGCCGCCACGCTCCTCAATGAGATCTGCCAGCTTCCGGACATCGTGCTGTGCCTGGGCCACCGCCAAGCCGTATCCCGGCACCACGATGACGTTGCGGGCGTACGCCAACATCGTGGCCGCATCCTCGGCAGTCACCTGACGCACCGTGCGGTCCCCGTCTGCCCCCCCTGCCCCACCCGCCGTAATCACCTGCGGGCTGGCGCCGAACGCGCCAAACAGCACGTTGGCAAGCGACCGGTTCATCGCCTTGCACATGATATTGGTGAGGATGAGGCCCGCCGCCCCCACCAAGGCACCCGAGATGATCAGTGCGTGGTTGTTGATTGCGAACCCGGTCATGGCCGCGGCGAGACCGGAATACGAGTTCAGCAGCGAGATCACCACCGGCATGTCGGCCCCGCCGATCGGGACGACCGAGAGCACACCAAGGACGAGCGCAATGGCCACGAGCGCGTAGAACACCGTCACTTGTCCCGGCGACACCACCAACAGCACCATCAGCGTCAGCGTCCCCAAGAACATGAACGCGTTGAACGTCTTTTGCAGCGGATACGTCACCGCGCGACCTGTCACCAGTTCCTGAAGCTTGCCGAACGCAATCAGGCTGCCGGAAAACGTCACTGCACCGATCAACACGCCCAGTTGAATGGATATGTTGGTGCTCAGCGGGATGGCCTCATTGCCAGCCGAGTAGCGGAGGAATTCCGCCGACGCCACCAGCGCCGATGCGCCACCACCGAAGCCGTTGAGCAACGCAACCATCTGTGGCATTCCTGTCATCTTGACGGTCTTGGCAAAAATGCCGCCGATGAGGGAGCCGATGACCATCGCGACGACGACCCCGGTGAAGGACAAGATCTCGCCGAAAGCCAGCGTGGCCACGATGGCGATCAGCATGCCGATCGCCGCCAGCCTGTTACCTCCCCGGGCGGTAGCCGGAGAACTCAAACCCCGGAGACCTAGGATAAAAAGAACTGCGGCTAAGAGATAGAGAAGTTTGACTAGAGGAGACATTACTCTCGCTCCTCCGGTTTGCGCTTGAACATCGCCAGCATGCGATCGGTGACCATGAACCCGCCGATCACATTGATCATCGCGAACACCACCGCGACGAATCCGAGTATGGTCGGCAATTCAGTGCCGCCCCGACCCACTGCGAGAATCGCGCCGATGATCGCGATGCCGGAGATGGCGTTCGCACCCGACATCAGTGGCGTATGCAATGTGGGAGGGACCTTGGTGATCACCTCAAATCCCACGAACATGGCCAACACGAATATCACTAAAAGTACGACTAATGCTTCTGTCATGACCCACTTCCTCCCTCAATCACTCTCCGCGTTCCCTCGTGCCTGATAGCACCTTCGTGCGTAATGCACGTGGCGGATGTGATCTCGTCTTCGAAATCCAATTTTAGGTTGCCTTCCTCGAGCAGCAGATCGAGAAAGGTCGTGATGTTCTTGGAGTACATTCGGCTCGCATCATGAGGCATCGTGGAGGGAAGATTGATAGGGCCGAGAATCGTGACGCCGTGTGCCGTCACTTCCTCTCCCGCCTTGGTGAGCGCACAGTTTCCTCCCGCCTCGGCGGCCAGGTCCACGATGACCGACCCCGGCTTCATATCCCGAACAGTCTCCTCGCCAATCAGCAGCGGCGCCGGCCTGCCCGGGATCAAGGCGGTGGTGATCACGACATCGGCAAGAACCGCCGCGCCGTGAATCACCTCGCGGTTCCTCCGGCTCTGCTCCTCCGACAACTCCTTGGCGTAACCTCCGGCGGTCTCCGCCTCTGCGACGGTCTCGATCTCCAGAAACTTCGCCCCCAAACTCTCCACCTGCTCCTTGACGGCCGGACGGACGTCGAAGGCTTGAACGACAGCACCCAGCCGCCTGGCGGTTGCTATTGCCTGGAGACCGGCGACGCCCGCACCCAGCACCAGAGCCTTGCTCGGCGCAATGGTCCCCGCCGCCGTCACGAGCATCGGAAAGAACTTTCCGACGGCCGCCGCCGCCAGCAGGACGGCCTTGTATCCGGCCACCGTAGACATCGAGGACAGCACATCCATCGACTGAGCACGGGTGATTCGTGGCAACTGGTCCAAACTGAAAGAGGTCACCTTGCGCTGAACCATCCTCTTGACCGCATCACCGTTCGTGAGGGGATAGAGCAACCCCACCAGTACCGCTCCCTCCCGCAGCATGTCCACCTCATGACGGCTCCCGCCCCCGTCCGTGCCCCTGGACTCCCCGGGCATGTGAATCTTGAGCACCACGTCCGCACCTCCCCACAGCGAAGCCGTGTCACTGACTACTTCGGCACCAACCTCGACGTACCGGTCGTCGGGATACCCAGCCTGCTCTCCCGCCCCCTGTTCCAGGCGTACGGTGATGCCCTTGCCGGTAAGTCGCTTCGCCATGTCCGGCACGAGCGCTACCCGGCGCTCCCCGTCCGTGGTCTCTTTGGGAATGGCAATATTCACTCGAATTGAATCTCCTCGTTTACGCCTCAACCCTTGCATTCGCCGATCGGGCCGCGTCTGGCGGAAACCGACCAATCGGGTTAGCTATACCGCGCGCGACCGCACGCAATCTGACCTGGCCTCGGCAACTTCTCAAGCGGTAGCTTGGTCAGCGGTTGTTGTGAATTGCCGCAGCCCCATTCCGCGCCATCGGAGACTTATTGAAGGCCTGGTACTTCCTCACCAAACCTCGTGGAGACCGCCGCTGGGACCTCTTCCTGAGAGCCACCGGATTGGCGGCTCTGGTCCTGATCCCGATCCCGCTGTTGTTCCCCAGCACAGCACCGCTGATGTGGCTCGCCATCGTCGGGATTCCGGCCAACAGCCCCCTGAGTCCCATCCTGCCCACGGTATTCGATCCCCTGATCATCGAGATCGGAAAGTACGCGCCTGCGTTTACCGTCGCCTGCGTCGCCACGGGAGTTTACATGTACACGGAATTCCTGAACTGGCACATCTACGCTTGGGTGCTCAGTTGGGATCGCTTGGACGGTTTCAAGAAAAACCGGTGGGTGGGTTGGGGGGTAGACCGATTCGCGACGGCGCCGATCACTACCATCATCTTCTTTGCCGCAACGCCGCTCCCCTTCTGGGTGGCTCGCTCACTCGCGATCCTTCATCGTTATCCGCTGAAGCGGTTCATGCTGGCCACTGCCGTGGGCAGGTTCCCCCGGTTCTTCGTCTACGCCTGGCTGGGGTCGGCCCTGTCGATTCCCACCTACCTGATCATCGCGGTGATCGTCCTCGGCGCGATGGTGGCCATCGGTGCGCGTATCGCCCGGGGCCAGGCTATCCTCGGTGACGTAGTGATAGATCGGGCTCTGAAGCCAAATAACCGTGCTTCGCCGACCTTGTCGAAGGACTCTTCGGCTTGACGGCTCAGGACCGGCTGTTGGAGCGGAGCAACCGCCGATTCCACGGCAACATGTTCCGCAAGACGGAGAAGTTGGCCGCAAACATCTGGCCGGGGGTCTTCTCAGCATGGGCACGGGTGCTGATATAACACGCGCCGCACTTGTTCTTGCATGTGAATTCCCGCAACATCGAGCGTTGGTCGTCGAAATACGCCATTACCATGGCGCAGGGAGTGAGGCGGCCGTCGGGATTGACGACGAGAAACCGCTCGCCCGCTCTACACCCTCCGGTATACCCGGAACACAGGAAGTCATAGAACTTCCACAACGATTGCTCGGAGGTGAAAACGGCGCTGCCCCGCTTCTTGAGATCGATCACTTCCTCGATGGCCTTTCTCAGGCCCTGCTTGGTGCCATTCTGCTGGGCGAGGCCGCCCGGCTCGTCCACCCGCAACAGCGAGTACGATGAAAAATTCACCTGCACGCCCCAGCGATCAGCCAGTCTCACTACGTCGGGAAGACTCTGATAATTCCACGCCGTGATACAGCAATTGATCGAGACATCGCCCTCGTCGCCGATCTTCACGCACTCGGGAACCACCCGGTCCATACGCTCGAATAGTCCGGGTATGCGGCGGAACTCGTCATGCCTCTTGTCGGGGAAATCGATCGAGAGAGAGAGCTGGTGCATACCCGCCCGCTTCAACCGCAGAAACCGCTCCGTCGTCAGCTGTGAGGCATTGCTGACTACCACCACCCACGGCAATCGCCCCGGATTGGCCAATGCCGCGATGATGTCGTCCAAATCACCGCGGGCCATAGGCTCCCCACCCGATATGTTCACGACCGGCGCACGCATGGTACGCCAGATTTTCGCATACCCCTCTGGATCAAGTCGGGTTTCCTTGATAGGGCCACCCCAGTTGCAGTGCCAGCAATTCGCCGTACAGGCATGCGTCACCTCGAAAGACACCGTCAGAGGCTTCTTACGAACCGCGTTCCATGCCCCCTGCGTCAGCATGCGAACTACCATACTTATGGGTACGTTCATTGAGTCTCCAACGCGTGGAAGGATCGGTATGTGAGGCGGACGCGATTCTTGAAACCGCGTAGTCCTGTTTGAAGCGCCGGCCCTTTCTTCATATACCACACTGGCCGAAGTGAAGCTAGGGAGCGGAAGATTGATGGGCAAGTACAATCTGATAACTGGAGAGCGTGCCCTGTGAGCCGATCGTGCCCCAAATGCCGTGCCCCTATTCCCCCCTTGGCGGCGGGCTGCAAGTGCGGATTCGTTTTCCCCGAATCACGTGATCTACGCTCAGACCCTGACGACCCGCAGTGTGGGGTGTGCGGCACACCCATGGCTCTGATGGTCGAACGCTGTCCGTCCTGCAGCGCCGCCGGCTACCCGGCCCTGCGGCCCCGACAAGGCAAGAAATGCAAGCGGGCCGGAGAAGAGGAACTGCTGGCCAAGAAGCCGGAGTAACCAAGGGCGGTAGGGCGGCAACCTCTGCCTCTCCTGCCTCCACTGCACTCAACCACCACGCGTGTGCATCTCGCGGTGCGGATCGGACCTCAAGCCTTCGACCTGGTACAAAGCACCGCGGCCACGCATCGACGCTCGCTCTTCGGCTCCTCGATCGGCGCGACCCCGCCACGCGTTCGCGATCTGGGCTGCAAGTTCCTCGTCGGAGGCACTCGAGCGCACCAGCTCGCGCAAGTCCAAGCCGGTATCCGAATAAAGGCACATATAGAACATGCCGTCTGCCGTAATGCGGCTGCGGTCACACGACCTGCAAAACGGCAGCGTAGTAGACGCCACGATCCCGAAGGTCCGACCATCCGGGAGGGAAAACCGTTGGGCCGGGGCGCTGGCAGAATTCTGGTCGATAAGAGGGGCGATCTCGCCGTAGCGGGCCGAGAGCGTCTCCAGGATCTCCTCGCGCGAGACGACCTGGTCCATGGACCAGCCTGTCGCCCCACCGACGTCCATGTACTCGATGTATCGCAACTCCGCGCCATGCTCCCCGGCAAACTCGAGGAGATCTACCAGCTCGTCATCGTTGAATCCCCGAATCACCACCGAATTGATCTTCAGTTTGCCCAACCCCACCGAGCGCGCGCGCGCGATTCCCTCGGTCACAGACGCAAATTTGGCGCTGCGGTTGAACGTCTGGAAACGATCTGGCCGAGTCGTGTCGAGGCTCACCGTAGCCCGACTGAGTCCCGCCGCCTTCAGGGCTTCCACCTGGCGAGCGAGTAGCACGCCGTTCGTCGTGAGCGCGATATCGCGAATCCGCTCGTTCGCCGCGATCAGTTCGATCAGATGGGGCAGGTCATGGCGCAGCAACGGCTCGCCGCCAGTGAGTCGTACCTTGTCGACGCCCAACGTCGAAAAAACCTCCACGAGGCGAGCTATTTCCTCAAAGCTCAGAATAGATGACCGCGGCAGCCAGACGTACTCCTCTTCGGGCATGCAGTACCGACAGCGCAGATTGCACCGATCGGTGACTGACACCCGCAGGCTCCTGAGCGGGCGTTCAAATGTGTCCAGTACCGGTCCGTTGGTTGGCATGGATCAAACTTACCGCGTTTCGTCCGTCTTGGCTGCCGTCGCCCTGCCTCGAAGGGAGCGGGCGACTGCGACGCACGTGAAGCCGGCCCCGGCGGCAATGAGGCCTGCCAGGTTAGGTGTCACCACACCGAAACCGGCGCCATCCGTCGCCAAGCGCACTGTCAGGTCCGTCGCTATCCCGGCCGCGATGGATGCGAACACTTCAGGCGCTCCGCCCCGTCCGCTATACAGCCCGGCAACGACCGGCACGAAGAAGCTGAGGCCGACGAGCGAATAGAAGATGCGCAGCGGAGCCACCACGGACGGGGAGACGATCGCCATGCCCACGGCCACCACTCCACCCAAGACCGCCGCCACTCGCGCCACGAACAACACACGCCGGTCGGATGCCTGAGGGTTGATGAACCGACGGTAGAGGTCCTGTGACATCGATGTCGCCAGCATGAACAGGATGGCGTCCGCCGAGCTGATATCGGCCATGAACAGCGCTCCGAGCCCCACAGCCCCCACCAGTACGGGCAGATGCGAGCGCAACAGCATCGGAAGGGCGTGGTCCGGGTTGATCAGGTCGGGATAGTGCATCCGTGCCACCATCCCCAAGACGGCCGGTGCAAAAGCAAACACCAGAAGTGCCAGGCCGCACAGGCCGACGCCAAGTCTTATCGATCTGGCGTCCCGGGCCCCGTAGACCTTCTGCAACAAACCAGGGGACACGATGAAATTGGGTGCGAGCAAGGCCAATAGTGTCCAACCCGCACCACCGCCGTGCCAGAAGTTGAAGTAGTCCGGCTCGCCTGCCGGGGCGGCCATCCCTGACCACCCTCCCACCGAGTAGAGGGCCAAGACCAGGGCCGCAGCAAAGCCGATGATCAACACCACCAGTTGCGCCAAGTTTATCCATGCCACCCCCCGTAGCCCCCCTGCTGTGAAGTACGTGGTGGTAACGAGACCGCCCAGCAGCAATCCCGGAACACGGGGGAATCCGACCACGACCTCCAGCACCACCGAAAGGGCTATCAGCTGGCCGGCGAGAATGGCCGGTGTCGCCATCCACAACAGCGCCGTCATCACGCCGCGCACAGCGGTGCCGTATCGGTGCTCGAGGAAGTCGCCAACCGTGTAGAACCCGTGCTTGGCAGCCAAGCGATATATGCGCGGACCCACAAAAAACGCGAGGAGCAACGTCCCGATACCGGCCGACCCAACCCACCACCACGCACTCAAGCCGAACCGATATCCCAGGCTGGCGGCACCGACTGTAGAGCCGGCACCGATATTGGCGGCCATGACGGTCGCGAAGAGGAGACCGGGACCCAGTGACCGACCGGCGACGAAGAAGTCGGCGCTGCCCCGCACCAAACGTCCTACCCACAGGCCGCCCGCTATCAACACCACCGAGTAGACGATGAGGACGACCAAATGGAGGTTCATCGATCAGCGGCTAGTGAGGTCGCGAACCGCCGGGTAGCCGGGAATCCCTTCGGCGGCACGCACGGCACGAACGACGGCCTCGGCAACCAGATCCGCTGCCAGGGCGCCGATCAGGAACACCCCACCTTCGCCCTCATAGTCTCCGGTTGCCAGGGAGAAGATCACGTCTCCGTCCCACGGCGTGTGCACCGGGAAGATGGCGCGCGCCAGGCCATCATGAGCCATCTGCGCGACCTTGTTGATTTGAGCCTTGTCCAACAGGGCGTTGGTCGCCACAACCGCCAGCGTGGTGTTCCGGCCACTCTCACTGTTACCGGTGAATCCCTCGCGAATCAAGTTCCGAACGTCCACCAACCCCAGCCCGTCTTCCGTACGGGCACCTGCGACGACCTCGCCGCTACTGGGATCGATCACGTCGCCGACCGCGTTCACCGCCACCAGCACCGCCACTATCAAGCCGCTCGCCAGCTCCCTTGCCGCAGACCCGATCCCCGCCTTCATGGCCCTTCCACCACCCAACAGCTTTCCAACCGTGGCCCCCGCACCGGCCCCGACGTTGCCTTCTGCGACGGGCCCGGTCGTGGCAGCTTCGGCCGCTCGGTAGCCGCACTCCGCCGTGGGGCGCACATCGGGCCTTCCCCCCACATCCAAGTCGAACAGGATCGCTGCAGGCACAATCGGAACCCGTGCCACTCCCACGTCGAATCCGATCTGGCGAGCCTCCAGATACCGCATGACGCCGTCGGCCACCGCCAGACCAAAGGCGCTCCCTCCGGACAACACCACCGCATGGACCTGCTGAACGGTGTTCATCGGCGCGAGCAAGTCGGTCTCCCGAGTTCCCGGAGCAGCCCCCCGCACATCCACTCCTCCAACGGCACCCCTCTCCACCAGCACCACGGTGCAGCCGGTGGGTCGCTCGGAGAGTGTGAAGTGCCCGACTCTGATGCCGGGGATCGCCGTAAGTCCTTCCGCCTGGCGCGCCGAAGCTCCGCTTGGAGCGGCAACCACAGAGTTGACCGCGATGAGCCCAGCTATTCTCACGACCAAGAACGTGGCACGAAACGACCGATGACAGGGTTGCACGGGTGACCTCCGGCGGATTGTGGAAGTGTGAGGGTAACATTACCCACGGCGGTGAAGGCACGCCGGAGGCCGCCGATACTCTAGGCAGATGGGGGCCAAGATTGTAGATGGCTGCCAAAGCGACGGGCATCACAGCCGTTCTGACAAGTATCACCTAAAATGTGTGATGTTGGCAGCCTGTCGTGAATAGCGACGGTCAGTGTCCAACTGAAGATGCAATTCGACATATCAAGTAGGACGAATCAGAACCGTCCAGGATATGTTGATACCCGTACAACAGGATGGGAATAAAGGGGTTACGTTATTATCTTCCAGTGGTTGGGAACCACGGCACGATTTTGGCACTAGTATTAGTATGGGTGGGGGAAACCAACGCCTGGCCTCGGCCAGCAGCAGGGGAGGGAACAATGACTGGATGTCAGGATTCAAATGCGACACTATCCGTCGTCGAAATCGACGCTCGCTTGGAGAGTCTCGTCCCGGCAGTGGTGAGTTTGCTCCAGCGCATAACCTCCGTCAAGCCGACCGTTGCCTACACAGTGGGGACGGACGTGAAGTTCACGAGTGAGTTGTCGTTCCCCGACGGTATTGGCGAAGGCGAGATCGCCGCGGAACTGTTCGTGTATCGCGACACGGTGCGTCTGGACCTGCACCTCGAGCACAATCGCGTGTTTGCGACGGCGAATGGCAGCCCGTCAGAACGTCGGTGTTATCTCAACGATTACGTGGCGTCAGTAACGCTTGATGCCGAGCAAGACACGATTCCCAACGACTTCGTTCGCGGCGTCGTTGCCGGAGTCACCGCGGCGAGAGATGCGGTGCGGCGTCACAACCGACGGGCCAAGCTC
>Ga0114950_10001488_pt1 | contig 17691 bp, 14 predicted proteins | sample N075metaG_FD_83503 | JGI IMG/M metagenome (GOLD analysis project Ga0114950, IMG submission 83503) | Deep subsurface microbial communities from Kermadec Trench to uncover new lineages of life (NeLLi) - N075 metaG | ecosystem: Environmental > Aquatic > Marine > Ocean trench > Sediment | place... | reverse complement strand
TGTTTATTATTACATTACTTCACTGTCTTTGGTGGCTGACGAGGTTTATGCGACACGAAAGCTATCGCGTGACGCTGTTTTACATTTTTGTGCTGTTGGGTTTTATTTTTTCGATTGGCACTCATGCGTTTTTTCTTCAAACAGGAACTGTCGTCGATATCCCCCTAGTGTATTATCTGGTTAGAAATTTCGCGGATTTGCTGCCGGTATTAGCAAACGGGATCAACATTGTATTTTTCCTGGAAATGTTGTTGGGGTTGCTGGTTCTAGCGACAATAATTTATCTAAGCCGAAAACAGAAAATGATTTTTCCAGGATTCTTAGTTTTTTACTTCGTTGTGATGACAGCATCTTGGACAACAATCGCTGTACTGACAGCATCTATTCAGGATAGTCAGTATCGTAAAACTTATGTGTATAAGGGTGTTGCCTGGTCATGGCTGAATACGCAAAACCGAATAACGCTAGCGTCCATTGTTGCCGTGGAAAATCTGCATCAAGTTTATCAGGATACAGTCATTTTGGAGGTTGTCGCCGAGCGGCCAAACATTATTTTTATCGTTTTGGAATCAATGCGTTACGACGCCTTTGCCTCAGTTCAGGAAACGCTCCTCAGAAAGGGTGATACTTTTGCCCGGCAAGTTTTTAGTACCGCGCATTATGCAAATAATCTGTATACCACAGTTTCGCATACATCGAAGGCTTTGATTGGTATGCACTGCGGTATTTTCCCTCATCCGATAATGGACATTATAGAGGCTTCACAGACTGAACTGCCCTTTGATTGTGCCCCTTCAAAGCTTCAAGAGTTGGGTTATTCCACAGCTCATATGCAAACAGCATTAGGAACTTTTGAAGATAGGCCGCAATTAGCTAAAAACTTGGGTTTTCAGCATATTATTACCGGAGAAGATTTCGCGGGTCGTGGTTATCAAAAGTTAGGCTATTTTGGTCTGGATGACAAAGCGCTTATTCCGGAAACTATTGATTGGATAAAGCAGCAAGAGCAACCCTATTTCGCCCATCTTTTAACTGTGGGAACTCATCATCCATATGAATCACCGGGAGCTGATTTTGATGCAGACATGGATCCACATGATGCTTATGCAGTTGCAGTCGCGTATACCAGCAGTTTCTTGATTGATTTTTTTGCCGCGTTAGAACGCGAAGTTGATACATCAAATACTGTCATTATGCTGGTGTCTGATCACGGTGAAGGCTTTGGTGAGAATGGCCCTATGCAGCATGACATGGTTCCTTATCAGAATGTTGTGCACACTCCTGCATTGATTTGGTGGAGTGGTAGAGACGAGCGGTTTGACGATCACTTGCTGCGTACTCATTTAGATATCTATTCGACAATTATGGGCTTTGTGTCTACACAGTGGGAAGGTGGTGGGGTTGGGAAGTCGCTCCTTGATGAGACCGGTCACGAGCAAATTTATTCGCTGTGTTGGTATACTTACTCATGTATGAGCATGGTAAGAAGTGATGGAATTAAGGCTATCTATAATTTTGGAAATGGTTCATTTGAAATCTATGATATCGTTCAAGATCCTCAGGAGAAAAACAATTTGAGAAACAATTACTCCGATGATCAAATAGCTGAAGACTTTAAGCATGCGATGACGCTAAAGCTATCTATGGATAAGTTGCATGGTATTGATTATTTAAAAGCAAAATAAGTGCGTGGCATGGTTTAATTTTGTAGCTATAGGATTAAACACATCGCCCCAGTCAAGCCGCTTACTGAAACGCAATATCGCCAGGCTCATCATAAACACCCTAAAAGACAACAATGCCCAGACTTCATTCGCCATTGACTGAATGTCCACCCCGCGCTAATTGGAAGAAACCGGCAACAGTCGATCACTGCCAGGCAAGCGTTGTACGTCGAATGCCTTCAGTGTCAAAGCCACAAAGTTGTAATAGCCGATCAAGCCAGTCAGGTCCATCACCCCTTCCTCCCCCAACAGTTCCACCGCAGTGGCAAAGGTATCCGAGCTGACTTTGGGTTCACTTACAATTTCCCGGGCAAACTGGATAATCAGCTTTTCAACGTCGCCCATTCCCGGGATCCCTTCGGCTTCACTCATCGGGCGTCGATATTTTACAAAATCCATGATTTCCTGCTCTAATCCCGCTGCCGCTCCTAAGGGTTCATGTGCTGAGTATTCGTATTGGTTGCTGATTTCCCTGGCAGTTGAAATGATAGTTAACTCAGTAAGACGCTGATCTTTGGCAGTGCCATACCGCACTCTTTGCCTTAGCGTCCAGGCTCCCAGCGCCATTTCCGGGCTGTACATCCACATGCCTAACGGACCACGTAATCCATTTTCATAACCGTTACCAGGGCTTGTGAGCATGTCGAATATCTGTTGTCCTTCAGTATTAAGATTGTCCCGGTTGACCGCCGGTAGCCGCGCCCATGAATCCTTGATTATATCCGCAGGGATATCTGCTTCGGTGACCACCGGTTGCATTGTAAGGTTGTTAAAAGCAGCATTTTGATCCTGACTACACGCTGTCAATAGACTGAGCAGGAATAGTAAAGTAACTGAGATTATTTTCATTGGTGTTAGTCCTGTTAATTCTGTGAGTCTTTGCTCAATATTAGAATGCTTAGGTACTTTCCCTAGCCAAATCTTAGTTTCTAAAAGTTGAGCGCCAGCGATTCGACAACATAACACACAGCTCACCTCTCATGCTAAACTCAAACGCTCCTTTTTTAACGGACCCCTTACCCCACAGACCATTTCGGACTGACAATGACTATTCTAGTTTCCGGCCTGACCCTTTTTATTGGCATTCATTTATTTCGCGAGTTTAATCTGCGTAATGCTGTTATAGATCGGCTTGGTGCTAACTACTATCGCCTGACTTATTCGATGATTGCCCTGATAGGCCTTGGACTGATTATATGGGGCAAGGCTACGGCACCGTTCGAAATGGTATATCAGCCAATTTATGAATATAAAAGTCTTTCTCATATAGTGATGTTGCCGGCATTTATTCTAGTAATGGCTGGAAATCTACCAAACTCTTACATTCGCCGACATACTGTTCACCCTATGTTGGTTGGAACAGCAATCTGGGGCGGTGCTCATCTTTGGGCAAACGGAGACCTGGCCTCTATTATTTTATTCGGTTCTATTGGACTCTGGGCGATAATTAAGTTCCTGACCTTGATTAAGTTAAAGCCGGTGCCGGACAACTCGGCTTCGCTAACCTGGGATGTGATGGCTGTAGTACTGGGTTTCTGCGTTTACGGAGTCGTTCTGGTTTATCATGGCCAACTCTTTGGCATAGGACTGACTTTTGGATAAGCTTCAATCATTTTCTGTATTAATGACACTGGTGCTGACTTGCCTGACGTTTCCTCCGACGTGGTCACAAACCGCATCAACCGAGACCAATCCCAGTGATTGGACCGGAACATGGATAGCCGACGGTACTTTGTTCAGTATCGCCGTAACCGTCACAGACAATGAATTTAAGGTGGACGAAGTACAATCATTGGGATTTGTATGGTCAGCAAAACTAGGCAGCGTTGAGGGTAACAGAGCAACTATAGAGGTTACCTACCTCGGAGCGACTGCCCTGATCGCTGCCGAGCTCACTGGCGATGGCACTGCCATTGCTTATGCAGCTACCTGTTTACCAGCCTTTATGGTTGTCTGTGCCTTGGCCAAGGACCGTCAGGCGGCCTTTACCCGTATTGAGAACTAAGATAACACTGAAAAAAATTAATGGCGCGTAGCCTGACTTGACTGTTGCTGGAAACCTCAACTGACTGGCAATTCTAACCATGGCCAGCTAACATCAATTCCGTCTAACCGCCTCAGTAAGAACAACAATAGGAGTTTGGTCATGGTCAGAATTTCCCATCTGTTAATTATTTTCGCCAGTGCTTTTTTGCTACCACTGCAATCAGGCTACGCTCAACTTTCCGATACCGCGTCGTGGACAGCGACCGTGCAAAATGGATTCCGGGTTATCCCAAATATCACCTACCGGAAAGCCAATAACATAGATCTGAAAGTCGATGTCTACGTTCCCCGTAACTCCGATGGACCTGCCCCAACCTTTATTTATTATCATGGTGGAGGTTGGGTTGGAGGTTCCAAGGAAGCCAACATTCTGCGCTTGCTACCTTACCTTGAACAAGGTTGGGCGGCAGTAAATGTTCAATATCGGTTAGGTGACGTGTCGCTCGCTCCAGCGGCGGTTGAGGACAGTCTGTGTGCACTCCAATGGGTTGAAGCCAATGCGGAACAATTCGGTTTTGATCCTGAAAGGCTGGTAGTCTCAGGAAATTCTGCAGGTGGGCACCTTGCATTGACCAGTGGCATGTTGACTTCTGATAGCGAAATGGCCCGCCAATGCGTTGGCGCAACAATTCCCAAAGTCGCAGCAATCGTCAATTGGTATGGCATTACTGATGTGGGAGATTTGTTATCAGGAGAAAATGAAAAATCTTATGCTGTACGTTGGATGGGCTCCATGGCAGACCGTTTTGACCTTGCCAAGCAGGTTTCACCAATGAATTACGTGACTTCCCAATTGCCGCCGATCATTACTATCCATGGTGATGCTGATCCTACAGTGCCCTATAACCATGCAGTCCAACTGCACCGGGCCCTCGATCAGGCAGAAGTTACCAACCAGCTAATCACAGTACCTAATGGTGGGCATGGCGGATTTCCGGCGAATGAGATGTTGCGGGCCTATGATTCGATCTTCAAATTCCTGGGACAAAATCTGCCAGATTGAAAAACCTGTTACTTTAGATCAGCTACAGAGCTTATACATTTACCAATGATGCCATACTCAATAGCTTCGTCTACTGTCATCCAATAATCACGGTCAGTATCTTCAGCTACGCGGTCGAGCGGTTGTCCCGTTTCATCGGCGATAAGCTGGTTGATTCGCGCCCGGGTTTTAACAATCTGTTCTGCCTGTATTTTAATATCCGTAGCATCGCCACGGGAGCCGCCGAGAGGCTGGTGAATCAAAAACCGCGTGTTGGGCAAAGCGAACCGATTCTCCTTTTTTGCCGCCAGATATATCGTAGTTGCCGCACTTGCAACCCAGCCAGTTCCTATTACTCGCACTTCTGGTTTAATGAACTTTATTATGTCGTAAATAACGTCTCCGGATTCAACATGCCCTCCAGGCGAACTGATATAGAGTGTAATAACCTCATCGCTTTCAGCTGCTAACGCCAGCAAGTGTTCGGTTACATTCCGAGCCAGTTTGTCATTTATATCCCCAAAGAGAATGATAGAGCGTGACTTGAATAACTTCTCGTCAATAAAGGAGCCAGCAAACCGTTTGCTTTTTTTCTCGCTTTTTTCATCGTCACCATCCATAACATCTTCCCTATGTACGCTTTTACTCTCCATAAACCATCTCCAAAAAATTGTTTGTTTGTAGTTATATCAATCATTCAATAAAATGTTTTCGATTGCCCTGATGAAACCTGAAATGAATTTCTATCGAGCAAAAACACAATGCTTTTCTCCCAATTATACTGGAGATCGAATTAAACGCGCTTAATCAAGCACATGGCTCCTGATTGGTCCTGAGGAACGCGATAATTTTCCATAGATCATCATCACCTTGAGGAAAATTTGCACCAAATCCTACCATTCTGGTATTTGGCACACCAACAGTGACCGTATTGAAGATTTCCTCATCTCCACCCCCATGCTTCCACTCGCAGTCAAACAGAAACAAAGCATCGGTATCTTCTCGCGTCTGTGCATGGCAGTACCCGGAGCAAGTACCGACAAACAGAGCTTCACCTCTTTCTAGGGCAACCGGATCAGCCATAAACCCCTGCACCCTGGTGGGTTCTGCAGGCGCTTCTTCGCCACTATCACTACAAGCAAAAAGTAATAAACCAGCAACAGTGAACCACAAAATTCTCAAAAATGGTTTCATCCAAAATACCTTTTGTTTCTATTCCCCATCATTAAAACTGACCTTCACGCAATTTGAACACAAACAACTGACCTCCCGAAGGCACCATGGATGTGCGCGACCGGTTGCCAGAGCCAACAGCCAGAAAGGTCTGCCCATTGATCTGGTACACAATTGGCTGACTGCGAATTCCACCACCGGCATTAAATGTCCACAACTCTTCACCGGTCTCAGCATTCAGTCCAAATATCTTGCCTGAAGTGCTGCCGGAAATTACCACACCACCGGCCGTGCTAACAACACCAGCCCTAAGTTGATTTTCATCCATATAACGCCATTTAACTTCTCCGGTGTTCACGTCAATTGCTGTCAGATGACCGTAATCTTCGCCTTTGGAAGCGTCTGATTCCATGCTACCACCGCCCGTGTATGTCTGACCACGAACATAAACAGAAATGCCCTTACGCATCATCATGCAATTTTCTACTGTCGGAATGAAGGCCAATCCTAGCTCAGGATTAAGGGCTCCCGCCCAGGCACCATTCATGCCACCAGATAATCCAGGGCATATACGGTAGTCCGGGTTAGTCTGGGGTGAGGCCAATGGGTTAACAATTGGCCGGCCGGTTTCAGCATCAATAGTCGCCCAGTTCATTTGCTCCACATAGGGTTTCGCCGCAAGGAATTCCCCTGTTACCCGATCAAGAATATAGAAATAGCCATTTCGATTCGCTTGTACCAGGGCCTGTCGCTCCCTGCCTTCAAAAGTTATGTCGACCTGGAAGATAGTGGTATTACCGTCATAATCCCAAACATCATGAGGGGTGAATTGAAAATGCCATTTGTATTCCCCGGTGTCCGCATCCACTGCCAGCACACTGTCAGAATACAAGTTATCACCAGCCCTATCGTCGCCGTTCCAGTCCGGCGAAGGATTGCCAGTAGTCCACATTATGGTATTGGTAGCCGCATCATAAGCGCCGACTGACCAGGTTGGGGCGCCTCCCGTCATCCAGGAGTCACCTGCCCAAGTGTCATTACCAGGCTCTCCCTCACCTGGAATGGTATAAACGCGCCAGACTCTTTCCTGTGTATTCAGGTCATAGGCATCAAAAAATCCACGTACACCGTACTCACCACCTCCTATTCCGATAATGACCATGTTTTTCACAATCAGCGGCGCCGCTGTCGAACTGAATCCGTAACTGTGCTCTTCAATTTCAATGTCCCACAGAAGTTCCCCGGTAAAACGGTCAAAGGACAGTAAGTGCGCGTCCAATGTGCCCATAATTATCTGATCACCATAAATTGCCGCGCCACGATTGGCAGGACCGCAGCAAATTCTCAAGTCTTCCGGTTGCGGGTGATCGTAACGCCAATACAATTCACCAGTCTCTGCATTAAGTGCCATCAGATGATTGTAACTAGTAGTCATGTACATGATGCCGTCGTAGACAATCGGTGACATAGCGAACTGCCCATCGGTACCGGTTGGGAATGACCAGGCGACCTGCAGGTTCTGTATGGTTTCTGGATTCAGCTCTTCCACCGGGCTATGACGATAATTTCGATAGTCTCCACCGTAATGCAACCATTGCTCTGGGTTAGCCGTACCGCTAGCCAGGTTTTCAATTGTTACCGGCCCCAGGCCAGTTCCAATTGGCTCTTCATTAAGCCAGTGGTTGGTCGGCTGGCGCGCCAGCAAAGCCGCATCGACCTCCGAATCATCTTCGTCAACTTCAGACGTGTCAGTCTCGCCTGCTTCAGGTGTCGGCGTAGTAGTGACTATTTCGGTCTCGCTCGATTGTTCTGAGCAGGCCGCTAGTATCGACAGAAGCAGTAGAAGAGCGATGCATTTGTTAGTAGATATTGATTTAATAAGCATGTAGTTGCCTCGTTATTACTCATGACAGCGTTAGTTGCTGAATAAAAGCTTTTGATTTTGTTATCGATTGAGAAGCACGGCAGAATAAAACAGTCTCCCACCATATTTCAACTGAAATATACAGACCTGACCATTTGGATAATGCGCAACCATCTCCAACGGAGTATATTAAGTCCATTGATCCGCGAATTTAGACAGGTCGTACCGTTACAAAATATCACCATTTCATAATGACCAGAACAAAGGGCAATGGGTGGATAATTTCCAGCTTTCCTTGCTTATTAAGGTCTACTGCCGAGGTTACCGCTCATGAAACGCCTAACTCAACTTGGACTTGGAGTATTTCTTAGTCTTGCACTTGTGAGCTGTGGAGATCCCCAATCAACACAGACAGCGATGTCAGATTCCGGAGCCGGAACCATTGTAAGAGTGGATCCAGCAGTAGATACACTCATTCCCGTGGATGCCCGTATTGAAAAACTGGCCGACAATTTCGCCTTTACCGAAGGTCCAGTATGGCACCGTGGTCTTGACCATCTCATGTTCAGCGATTTACGCAGTAACGCGATTCATATTTGGGATGTTGAGAGCGGGTTGCGTACTTTCATGCAGCCCGTGTTTGAAGGCCAAAGTGAGACGACTTCGGTGGGTTCTAACGGACTGAATATTGACTCAGATGGGCGCCTCATTTTGATGGAACACGGGAACAGACGTGTTTCTCGACGTGAACGAGACGGATCCATGACTGTACTGGCCGACAATTATCAGGGACGGCGACTCAACAGCCCCAATGATTCAGCTTATAAATCAGATGGCTGGTTGTATTTCACCGACCCTCCTTACGGACTCGCCGGGCTGGAGAACGACCCAGCTCGGGAACTGGACTTTAACGGAATCTATCGGTTGAGTCCGGACGGGCAGCTCTTATTACTTGAAAGAAATCAGACACGACCGAATGGAATTGCCTTTTCTCCTGATGAAAGAACTCTTTATGTAGCAAATTCTGATGCTGCAAATAAAGTGTGGATGGCCTACGAGGTTATGGACGATGGAACATTGGGCACTGGTCGAGTGTTTTACGATGTGAATGATCAGACCGAAGAAGGGGCCGCCGATGGCATGAAGGTTGATGTGAACGGTAACCTTTTCGCTACTGGACCGGGTGGTGTGTGGATCTTTAGCCCGGAAGGCAGACATCTAGGCACTATCAAACCTGACGAAGTCCCGGCCAATGTAGCCTGGGGCGATGATGGCAGTACGCTTTATATGACAGCACGAACTGGGCTGTACAGAATCAAACTTTCCACCAGCGGAAGGATTCCTTAACGCATCACTGACTAATTCTTTTCAAGGTGATCAACCGGAGAAATCAATGTCACAGAAAATTGCACCATTTTTATTGAGCTTTTGTCTGCTTATTGTTTTTGGCTATTCATCACTTACCAACGCACAATCCACTATGCCCCAACCCAATCAACAGATAGCGCTGGTTACTGGTTCCACCAGCGGTCTGGGTCGGGAACTCGCCATGCGACTCAGCGATATGGGTATGTTCGTTGTTGTCCATGGCCGTAACCAGCAGCGAGGGTTGGAAGTTGTTGCGGAGATAGAAAAAAGAGGCCGTGGTGGCGCCCACTTATATGTTGCAGATTTTGCCTCTATTGATCAAATACGTGGCCTGGGAGAATTCATACTCAATAATTATGATCGCTTGGACATATTGGTAAACAATGCCGGCATAGGTTCGTCTCCCAACGAGAGGCTAATTTCCGAAAACGGCCACGAATTACGCTTTCAGGTGAATTATCTATCTCATTTTTTATTGACCGATATGCTGTTACCTCTTTTAGCTGAAGCGTCACCATCCCGTATTGTCAACGTCGCTTCCGGGGCACAGCAAGCAATTGACTTCAATGATGTAATGATCGAAAACAATTTCAGTGGGAGACGAGCTTACGCCCAAAGTAAACTTGCCCAGATCCTATTTACCATCGAGCTTGCTGGTCGTCTGGAGGGTACAGACATCACAGTCAATGCGCTGCATCCGGCAACTTATATGGATACCAATATGGTGCGGGCCCTAGGAGCCACACCAAGAGCGACAGTAGATGAGGGTGCCGATGCAGTCATGCAGTTGATTACCGAGGACGTAGGCACTGGCGGTTACTTCAATGGACAGCGATCCGCCAGGGCCCGCGGACAGGCCTATGATGAAGAGGCGCGCGCTGACCTGTGGCAATTAAGTGAAGCGTTAACAGGATTAACTAATCGCTGATTAATCTGTCTCACTATGCGCGGTTTGACAATTCCAGCAAATTTCAAATTGTGCAAAATTTTGTTCACCACATTTTGCACAATTCCAGTCGGGCTTTTGGATGGTCTGATTAGAATTCTGTTGTTCTTCAATCAGCTGGGCTGCCAGTTGTTCATCGGCCTCGTTGAAAATCCATACTTCGGGATTACATTCGGTCACCGGTATCCCTCCCTGGGCAGAGTGCAGGGAATCGTTTCTTACCTCAGCTTTGATTGAATTACTTTGCAGAATATTATTAACGTGCCAGGCGAGTGCAATATTGTCCGCCGTAAAAACTCTTTTCATAATAATTCAGTCCTGTAGGTAATAGCTGTTTTCTTTCAGAACGATAAACCATCGGTTAGACTATGAACAGAATTTATTAACCATTGGCTCCCTGGGAAATTGTAAAAATGTTTGAACAACTTCAGTCTACTATTTCATCCATTGTGGCTGTTTTCGGTGATAACCTTTTAATTCAAGCACTGGTGGTTATTGCGCTATCGATCCTGATAGCTTGGATTTTCGACCACATTATTATTACCCGTTTGAAAAAACTGGCGCTCAAAACCCATTTTGAACTTGATGACCATCTGATCGACTTTTTACATTCACCCATCTTTAACAGCATCCTATTACTTGGAGTTGCCAGTGCAACTCTGATTTTTTCGCCATCAGAGCCTTATCTCGGCATCATCTTTTCTATAATCAAGTCATTTTTACTGATCGTCTGGGTCATATTTCTCTTACGCAGCAATCGTATTTTGCTGACTCGCATTGCCGCAAACGAAAAAAGAATAAAAGTAGTTCATCAACAGACTCTTCCCCTGTTTCTGAATCTGATCAATATTATCATTGTGGTACTGGCAGTTTATTTTTTATTTTCTGCCTGGAGTATTGATATGACAGCCTGGTTGGCGTCTGCAGGAATTGTTGGCATCGCTATCGGGTTTGCGGCCAAAGATACATTGGCCAATCTCTTTTCAGGTGTGTTCATCATGGCTGACGCTCCCTATAAGATTGGTGATTTTATTGTTCTGGATACAGGTGAGCGCGGAGAAGTAACTCACATCGGAATTAGAAGTACCCGAATTCTTATGCGCTCGGATGTCGAGGTAACCATCCCAAATTCGGTAATGGGGAATACCAAAATCATCAACGAGTCGGGTGGTCCCCATGAAAAATACCGTGTCAAGATTCCTGTTGGTGTAGCTTATGGTTCGGATATAGACGAAGTACGGGAAATCCTAATGAACATTGCGCTTACTGAAGCGGACGTATGTGCTGATCCTGAGCCCAGGGTACGATTTCGTCTTTTTGGTGCATCAAGCCTGGACTTTGATTTACTGGTCTGGATCATTAGACCCGTTTTACGTGGTAGCGTAGTAGACAAACTGAATTGTGAAATCTACCGAAAATTCGCTGAGCACAACATTGAAATTCCCTACGCTAAGCAGGATGTCTATATCAAGGAGTTTCCTTCAAAGGACTGATTTCTTGTTACATCAAAAAGTAGCTAGAACCAGCTTCATGGTACCTTGTAGGCCACTAGTGCGTCAGTTGCTGCGACCACCACGTATTGCTCCCCGTCAGCTGTCATATAAGTCATCGGGTTGGCGTTCCCTCGGTTGTCGAGCGTAGTCTCCCAAAGCAGCGTCCCTGTCTTGGTATCAAGGGCTCGGAAACGATTGTCATCAGTTGCCGCGATGAAAAGCAGGCCACTGGCTGTCGCCAGGACAGCGGCGCGACCAGGTCGACCGGTATTCTGTTGTCCAGCCGGTAAACTTTCGGAGAGACCTATTGTCTGTCTCCAGGCAATGTCTCCTGTAGTAGTGTCGACTGCAGTCAACTGGCCCCAGGGTGGCTTTTGACAGGGCAGGCGTTGTTCACCGATTTCAACATCGAAATTGCCGGGTCGGGGTCCTCTTCTCCGGTACGGGAGTGCGGCACCTTCTGCAGCATCCTCCATCCATCCGAAAGAGCCAACGTTGGTTGCGAAAACGAATACAAACTTGGAATTAGGATCAAACGCAACACCACCCCAATTCGGGCCACCAGTCAGGCCAGGAAATAACAACGTAGTTGCCCCTTCATCGGGATTCGGTCGATACACCCAGGGTGTAAACGGTCCCAGGTTTTCGATTTCACCAATGTTTGCAACCAGTTCAGCGCATGCAGTTGCGTGCGCGGCAGAGGTATCCGCAGCAGAAACCAGGTCAGCAGAAGTGTAACTGACACGCGCCATGGGAGGCGGTTTCACTGGAATTGGCTGGGTAGGATAGGTTTGTTCTTCGGGCACATTACTTTGTGGCATAGCACGCTCGACTACACCATAAACCGGCTCGCCGTTTTCACGGTTAAGAATATAAAGGTAACCCGATTTAGTGGTTACGCCCAATGCCGGTATCGTTCCCTGTCCGGTTTGAATATCAAATAATGCAGGTGGAGCCGGTGGATCATGATCCCATAGATCATGATGAATGGTTTGGAAGTGCCAGACATACTCACCACTTAGAATATTCACCGCGACGAGGGAATTTGCAAATAAATTGGAACCACCCCGGTCACCGCCATAGCCAAAGGGAATCGGCGAGGCTAATGGAATATAAAGTAATTCCCGTTGCTCATCCATGGTGAAGTAAAACGGCCAGGCATTGGCTCCAAGGCGCCCAACCCAGCTGTCTCCTTCCCAGGTTTCATGACCAAGACTTCCCGGTTGGGGCACTGAGCTGAATTCCCAGATTTTGTCACCACTGCGTGCATCGAACGCACGGGCATTGCCAATTCCGCCAGCTGCACCTTGGGGCGTATTTGCACCAACTACAACAATGTTTTTGTAGACAAGTGGAACCGAATTATAGGGAATCACCATATCGATCTCACCGGACTGGCCAAAATCTTCAGCGATAGCGCCAGTAGCAGCATCTAAAGTTACCAATCGTCTTCCTGCCGTGAAAAAAACTCGTGGGGGAATACCGTTGTCACCTGCCCAATAGGCTACGCCGCGACGAGATGGAGCCCCATCAGTTACAGTGTGGCGCCATATTTCTGTGCCCGTGACCGGATCAAGGGCGACAATTCGGCCCGCCGCCGGAACATACATCACATCATTTACCACAATTGGCGTGGCCTGGGAATTAGGCCCCCGGGTATTTACGGCTGTGTTGCTATCGACGGCTAACGAGTAATTCCAAACCTGACTCAAGTTTGCAACATTGTCAGCATTGATAGCGGTTAACGTGGAATAACCAGTTCCCGCCAGATTACCCCGATACATTGGCCAGCCAGTTGACTCCTGTGCAACCATCTCCTGCGAGAATTGAACAAAAATCGAAGTAAGAGCAACAAGCAGCGTACCTCGCATAGAGTGGAACTTGGTTGAATTCATAACGTCTCCTGATTTTTAGCGCTTGCTAGTATGCTTCAGTTCCATCATTTTATTTCTGCCGCGGATCAACATCCAGTACTGGTTCAATTTCCACTTTCGAGCCTTCCCATACTTCGTCTTCAGAATTATAAATATTAGGTTTACCACCACCCCACCAGTTATTCCGCGCGGTTACTCGATATTGAGGGACTCGCATCTCGCCTCGTTGATTATCAATAAATCGATTATTCCCTAGACTGCCAAGTGCGCCGCCACCAAAGTCGATAGTGGCTGCATGGCCATCATCTCCACCACGATTATTCATGACAAAACCGTAACCCGTTGAACCGACAATATCGCTATATTCAACCAGTAACGTTGTGCTACCGCCGCTGCCGGGAACGCCCTGTAGGTTCAGGGAAATTGCGCCACCTCCTTGTCGCGGATTACCTCCAACAATTCGGCTATTTCTTATCTCATAGGTTAATTCAGAATTTCTACCCGAATTTGAGAACTGGATGGGATCGGTAACCGAATTCTCGATAACGCTATCAAGAATTTTCAATGTCAATTTGCAATTTGTGCACCAATTGGCTTTGTCAGGTCGAGGCTCCCCAAACATGTACGCCTCAATGCCGGTGTTCGATTGATTACCAACTTGTTTGGTATTTTGAAAATGATAATTACGAATCACCATGATTTGTTCAGATTGCCCCATTAAATAGGGAATAATGCTGTCGGAATTTCTGTCACCCAGACCTATATTATCTGCATTCGAATCCAGGATAATAGTTTCAACCCGGCTGGTATTTTGAGTTCGAACAAAATAGGCACGGCCACCAAGATCTGAAAAATCATTTCCCTGAAAACGGTAGTTGCCTTGACTGTTGCCGGAGTGAAATACCCGAATGGCACCTAGATCATCGCCATTGTAAAAACCACTGTTCTCTATTATTACATTATCAATATTACCTTCGGTTGCATCCAAAGAGATGGAGTACACCAAGCCGCGCTCATCTTCTATATGTTCAGTCGCGTTACCTGTAAAGGTGGTGTGATGAATGTATGTCCCAGAATAATTTGTACCGAGCGCCGAGATCGCGTAGTTGCTCATATCCATGAAATGTATCCCAGCCACCTCGTTATGATCTGCTAACTGAACCATTACTCCATCCAAGACCGAGGAAGTATTGGTCAATTTGACTCTGTCATCCTCAGCCTCAGCAAGATTACCACTGGAATCAATGCCAAGTAGTTTTTGTCCAGACTTGAGTGCAATCCCTCCATTGAGCTCGCCGATCCCATTACCTGAGACCAAGTAAATAGTGTCACCTGCCACAGAAATTGCTTCAGCCTCGACAAGTGATCTGAAAGGTCTGCTGGAACTGCCGTCTCCATTTGCACCAGAGCCTGCCGAAACGTAATAAGATTTTGCTTCAACATCGCTAAAATTCTGGCTCGTTGATAGAGGAGAGATAGTCAGAAACAGAACTACAATTGCTGACACAGAAATTAACCGAAAGGAGTCGTACCCTATTGGGCGGAGTCTGGATTGTGGAAACTGGTTCATACCGGTTTCTCCCTTATTATTATGTTGATAATACCAGCCTATGCGAAAATCAATCGAGCTTGTCGACCATAACAGGCATGCGTGCAATTTGACAAAAAAAATTTTGCCGCCGCGCAATAGGCACAATACCGAGTACTATGCCTGGCACTAACAATTCATCTTTAAAATAACTTTGTGCTTCTGCTGAACTAGACTAGGCCGTCTAAATAGGCGGCAGCAGAGCTGGCGGGAAAGACAATAGAGTCGATTTTATTCATCTCGGTACCTAAATGATCACGCAGTACGGTTTTAAACAGCGATCGCATGTCAGTTGTGGGCCTCAGGTCACGTCCCTGGAACAAGTTGCCGCTGGCCAGTCCTGGCCATTGTCCTAGGACTTTACCGCCATTCACCGACCCTCCTAATAAAAATGCCACACCTGCAGTTCCGTGGTCGGTGCCTTGTGTGCCATTTACAGCGGCAGTTCTACCGAACTCAGTGACGACAACCACTACGGTATTGTTCCAGCTAGTTCCTAACCCTCTTTTCAGTCGTGCCAGACCTTCATCCAATTCAGTGAACTTGCGAGCCAGCTGTCCTTGGGTAGCTCCCTGGTTGGCATGGGTATCCCAGCCGTTGCTTTCCATTACCGCTATAGCAGGTCCATGCTCCTGTGACATAAATTTCGCAGTGGCATCAATCATGACATTAAAATTCTGCCCTGGCCTTCTAGACCTGTTCATTGAATTTTCGCCAACCATATCCCTTGCCAACAGTGCCTGCTCCAATTTGGCGCCAAGAAATTCATCCTCGCTATATAATCTCTGCAACCTGGCCATTGTGCTGTCACTTGGGACTGGTAAAATTGCCGGTGCCCAGGAGCCGACTTCTGCATCACCTAACAAAACAGCAGGTACGGCTGGACCAATTGCCATAGCGGGGCTGGCACTGGTATTTTTTCGATTACTTTGTCCAATTAAAGGGACACAGCGATTAAGCCAACCAGATTCCGCTTGATCGGGACCGTCCAACCCTATTTCCAAGACGTTCTGGCCATCAAAATGCGACCTCTGTCGATAGGGACTGGCTACAGCATGACAAATCGCCAACTCCGATTCCTGGTACAGATTGAATAAGTTACTAAAGGAGGGGTGTAGACCAAAGAAACTGTCCAGTTTGTGCAACTCATTCTCAGCAGGCAATAGTGACCCTCGCAATCCGGTTAATGCCGGGTCACCATAAGGTGCTACTGCCGCCAAGCCGTCCATTGCGCCACGTAGAATGACCAGGATAAAACGCTTGTCTCCTGAGGCCGCATAAGCTGCAAACGACAAGCTGGGTATCATGGAGAGAGAAGAGACTAGAGGAATTGCAACCAGGCTCTTCAGCAACTGTCTTCGCTTGTAATTGACTTCCCTTTGCTTATCGGCTCTCATAATTTATCTCCACTGAAAATCCGGGCTGGCAAACAGTAATGCCAACCCTTGATTACGAGATTCGGCTCGAGTAATTGCCAGCTTCAGTTGTTCGTTCTCTGGCATAATTGCTGCGTAGAGGTCCAAAGGATTAAGCCGATTAGAACTGTGTTCGGCGATTTCGTTGGCCCATTCGATTCTCTTCAACAATGCATCGGGGCTGCCCCAGTGATCTGCATCATCAGGCCATCCTGCAGGTGAATTCGCAGTAAAAGGAACTTGATTAAAACCTGTCAGGGCTTGTGACATCGAATTGTAGGCTCGCAGGTCTCTACCATCGCTAGAATTGGTACTCATAGCACGGGCTATGGACACGATATATTCTTCCGGCGTTTTTAGCTTTTTAAACTGAGGTTGCCATGCTTCATCCAGGTCCACCAGGGCTTCATGAATCGCTGGCAAGCTACCACCACTTTCGATAAATACATTTTCAATTCTGGCGATTGCCGCCAACGGTGGCTCATCCGCAACGAAATGAGTAACCAGCTTAGTGGCAACATGCCTGGCAGTGGCGGGATGCTGAGCTAGAAATTTGAGGGCATTTTCACCCTGCCTGACACCATTACCCCTATAGTTTTTACCCATCAGTACATGGGTACCGGGCTCATGCATTGGCTGAGTAAAACGAAACTTGCCTGGATTCTGATTACCCGCCCTAGGACGGTTGCTTCGCTGCCATGTTACAGTCCATCCGGTTATCATTTTTGCCAGACTGGTTACATCGGTTTGTGTATATCCACCCTTTACCGACAATGTGTGAAGTTCTAGAATTTCTCGTGCCAGATTTTCATTTAAACCCCGATCCCGGCGTCGCCCTATGTCTGAATTGGGCCCAATGGAATTATCATTATCGAGATAAATAAGCATGGCAGGATGTTGTTCAACCGCCATTAACATAGAGGTAAAATCTGCTGCCAGATTGCTACGGATTGCTTCGTTTTCGTAGGGAACAGCAATAGTGCGCAATACCGCTTTCTGACCGCCAGACACCGCAACTGTGAAGTGATTTGACCAGAATCGCAGCAATCGTTCTGCAAAAGGCTGCTCGGTTTCAATAGCGACCTGTAGTCGAGTACGCAGCTGTTCACGGCTTAGCCTGATACTCTCGCGACGATTGTTACGTTGCCTATCCATGAGTGTCTGTCCATCTGCGCTACGAGCCATTGCTCTGCGTTCTTGACGCCAGGCTCCTTCTTT
>Ga0114950_10001487_pt1 | contig 17693 bp, 15 predicted proteins | sample N075metaG_FD_83503 | JGI IMG/M metagenome (GOLD analysis project Ga0114950, IMG submission 83503) | Deep subsurface microbial communities from Kermadec Trench to uncover new lineages of life (NeLLi) - N075 metaG | ecosystem: Environmental > Aquatic > Marine > Ocean trench > Sediment | place... | reverse complement strand
GGTCGAGCGCCCATTCGTGGCGCGCGAGGTCGAGCATCCGGGGCTATGGTGAGCCGCGGACACGAACCATGCCTGATCAGGAGAGCCCGACCTTGAACGACTCGTCGAAGACGGACAAGCGCATCGACCCGAAGAGCAAGAGCGACCCACAGCGCAAGAAGGACGCGAAGACCAAAAAGCAGATCCGGCTCGAGAAGCAGGCGGCCGAAAACCGAGCGGCCTGGCAGCCGATCCAGTCGGAGCTGCGCGAACGCCGCGAACGGATGACCGCGATGGGCGGCCCCGAGCGCATCAAGAAGTACATGCACGACCGCGGAAAACTCCACGCCCGCGAGCGCATCGCCACGCTCTTCGATCCCGGCACGTTCCGTGAGATCGGACAGCTCGTCGGCACGATCAACGGCATCCCGGCCGAGGGATTCATCTGCGGCAGCGGGAAGATCAACGGTCGTACGGTCATGGCAGGCGCCGAAGATTTCACCGTCCTCGGCGGCTCGATCGGCGGAGGCGGATCTGCCAAGCGCTACCGCATCGCCGAGATTGCCATGCAGGAGCAGGTTCCCCTCGTGATGATCCTCGAGGGCGCCGGGCATCGTCTCACCGACACCGACGAGGGCGGCCGCATGCCGAATGATCTGTTGGCGATGGCGGATCTTTCGGGTCACGTGCCCATGGTCTGCCTCGTGCTGGGCGCGTCCGCCGGACACGGCGCGCTCGCCGCTCCGCTCTCCGACTTCGTCATCATGGGTGAGTACGCCTCGATGTTCACGGGCGGCCCGCCGCTGGTGAAAGCGGCAACCGGCGAGGATGTCACGAAGGAGGAGCTCGGCGGAGCCAAGATCTGTGCGGAGATCGCGGGCTCGGCACACAACGTGACCCCGGACGACGAGAGCGCCATCGCCCTCGCTCGCGAATACCTCTCCTACTTCCCGCAATATCGTGGCGGCCCCCTACCGAGCTGCGATCACGGCGATACGGGCCCGCGCGCACTCGACGATCTCGTGGAGATCATGCCCCCGGATGACCGGAAGCCCTACGACATCCACGAGGTCATCGAGCGGCTCGTCGATCGGGATTCGTTTCTCGAAGTCCAGCCCGGCTACGGTCGCGCAATCGTGGTCGGACTCGCCTTTCTCGGCGGACGCGCCGTGGGGCTGGTCGCGAACAACCCGTCGCGATACGCGGGGGCGGTCGATGCGGACGCGGCCATCAAGGCGACCGACTTTCTCGAGAACCTGGGCCACTTCGGGCATCCCGTGATCTTTCTCGCCGATAATCCCGGAGTCATGGCCGGGACTCGGGCCGAGCGAAGCGGCATTCTCAAATGGGGGGGCAAGATGTTCCGCGCCGAGCGCCGGCTCAAGAACGCGAAGATCCACGTCACGCTGCGCAAGTCGTTCGGATTCGGGGCGGTCACGATGGCCCAGAACCCGGGTGATCGGCAGACTTTGTCCTTCTCGCTACCGGGGGTGACGATGGGCGCGATGCCCGCCGCGAGCGGAGGGCGATCGGCGAAGCTCGACGCAGAGGCCCAGGCGAAGGCCGAGGCCGAACAGGCGGCCGGTCCCTACAAGATGGCCCACCGCCTGGTCTACGACGACATCATCGACCCGAGCGAACTCCGCAACAGGATCCTCGACGGCCTGTCGATTCTCGAGACGCGTTAGGCCGCCTGCTTCTTGCGCTTCTCGTAGTCCGACCAGACCCGTTCCAGGAATGCGGCGACACCGCGAACGGCGTATTCCGTTCGCGGTGAGTGGAAGATCTCGAAGGCGTGCTGCGCACCCTCGAGATGCGCGAAGTAGACCGGCGAAGCGCTCTTCTCGCGTAGCGCCGAGACGAAGGTGATGGCCTCCTCCGCCATCACGAGGCTGTCGTGGCTCCCCTGAATCACGAGAAAAGGCGGCGCATCCGCGTGGATTCGCGCCACCGGGCATACCGATTCCCACAATTCGGGATTCTCTGCCGGAGTGCATTTGAAGACGAGGGGGCCGATCATGTCGGCCATCTTTCCGAGCGAGCGATCGTCCGCACGGTCGAGAAAGTCGAAGATCCCGTAGAAGGGGACGCAGGCATCCAGCCGGGTGTCGACCTCCTCGAATCCGGGCTGGAATTGCGGGTCGTTGGCAGTCAGCGCCGCGAGCGACGAGAGGTGGCCGCCGGCCGAGCCGCCCGTGATACACAGAAAATCCGGGTCGCCGCCATATTCGGCAATCTGCTCTCGGATCCAGGCGATCGCCCGCTTCACGTCGACGATGTGATCGGGCATCGTTGCCGTCGGGCTCAGCCGATAATTGATCGCGACGCAGATCCAACCCTGCGCGGCGAGTCTCGTCATGAGCGGGCGTCCCTGCTCGCGCTTGTCGCCGATGATCCACCCACCGCCATGAACCTGAAGCAGCACGGGGCGTTTATCACCGGCCTTGGCCGCCTTCGGAAGCACGAGGTCGAGGAGATTGCGGCCACCCTTGTCGCCGGGGAGTGATTCGCCGTATTCGAGGTCGCGGATCCGTCGGACGTCGGGATGCCCGAAGCGGAAGGGGTTGGGGAAGCCGTGCAGCGAGGAGACGGTCTGGCTTGCGTCGATTCCGCCGGGCGCAAGCGCCGCGGCCATCTCGCGCCCGGTCAGGAGCGCGCGTCGGTGAGAGGCGATCAACAACCCCCAGGAAGCCAGGCACAATGCGAGACCGAGGCGTCCGCCACTCGACTGGAGAACCTCTGTCTGGCTGACCAGGACGGCGACCGCCAGCCCCTCGATCGCGATCGTCTGGAGGGCGAGTTCCCCGCGCAGCCAGCCGATCACAAAGGTCGGCACCAGGAGATGCCCGTGAATCCGCACGCGAAAATACGTGAGCAGGCTGAATACGAGCCCAATCGCGGCGAGGATCGGAAAGATCGTCGAGAGAGTCACTGGCTTCGGGTCTCCAATAGGAGGTTTTCGAGTTTCATGATCAACTTTACATTAGGGACATAAAGCCCAGCCATGTCTAGATAAAATGGGATTTCAGATTGCAGTGTACGTATCTGCGCAATCGAGGTCACGGAGGGTCCGCAGCCGGACACGAGCGGCTTGTGTTGCGCCGGCACCTACACCTACAACCTACACCTACCACCTAGGCCGCAGCGCGCACTTCGAGTTCCCCGACGTCACTCCGGCCCTTGCCCTCCGGTCCGAAGGGCTTCAGCCAGAGTACCAGAGCGGGCATGAAGAAAAAATCGGCGACGAGTGCGGTCAAGAGCGCGCCACTCAACAGGATGCCATAGAGCCCCTGCGACCGAAGCTCGGAGAACATCAAGACGAGAAATCCGAGCACGAGAGCGACCGAGGTGATGATCAGCGCGCGTCCCACGTCGTTGAGCGCCGCGCGAAGGGCCTTCCGATAGTTCTGGTGGACTCCGAATTCGTGATGGAAGCGGGTCATCAGATGGATCGTGTCGTCGACCGAAATACCCAGGGCGATGGCCGCGATCGACACTTTGTTGTAGTCGAGCGTGATATCGAACCAGCCCATCGCGCCCATCGCGAGCAGAACCGGCGCGAGGTTCGGAATCATCGAGATCATCCCGATCCGGACAGACCGGAAGATCCCGATCATCATCAACGTGATCACCGAAAAGGCGATCCCGAATCCCTGGATATTGCTCGACATGATGTAGTCCATCAAAACGAGCCAGAGCGCGCCGATCCCTGTCAACGAAACCTCGCTGGCTTCGAGCGGATCTTCTTCGAGCCCTGCCGCGAGTCGATCCACGAGCGCTTCGGTCCAGGCCGTGCGACCGATGCGAAGCCGCAATTCCAGATTCGCATGGCGATAATCCGAAGAGACGTATTCCTCGGCCTCCTCGCCGCCCGAAGACTCGTAGAGCAGCAGATATTGAGCCACCTCTTCCCGCGTATCGGGGATCCGGTGATAGGCGGGGTCGTCGCCGTGGAAGGCCTGGTTCAAGTCCTTCACGATGTCGACGATCGAATAGCTCTTGCGGACGAGCCAGCCATCCTCGTCGGCGTCGAGCTGGACCCGCTCGATCTCCCGCAGGACCGCGGGCTCCTTGATCCCATCGTCGCGACCCGAATCGAAGAGATAGATGATATTGGTGGCGCCGCCCATCTCGTCGTCCACCCGTACGATCGTCTGATAGATCGAGGAGGAGTCCCAGAAGTCGTCGAGCCAATTCGAATCGACCTGGATGCGAAGGGCACCGATTCCCAAGACGAGCATGAACACACCGAACCCCGCGATCAACTGTGTCCGGTATCGAATATTGATGTCGCTCACCCAATCCAGGATGCGTTCCATGGGCGCCGGCCCCGTCTCGGGAGCAGGGACCGCGGCAACCGGTTCGTGCGGCGTTTCCGGGTAATCGAAGAAGCGGTGCCGGATTAGGCGCAGGAGCCAGAACCAGTCGATCGACAGTAGCGCCATCAAGAGCGTCATCGAGAACACGAACGCCATCAGGACACCGAAGGCGTCCGCCACCGCCCCTTGCGCGATGCTCTTGATCGGGACGAAGGACATCGATCCGAAACCCACGGCGGTCGTCACACTCGTCAATAGACACGGGACGCCGACCAGCGACATGGTGCCCACCAGCGACCCACGCCGGTCTCCTGAGGCTCTCAGTCGCGTCGAAAATTCAGTCAGGATATGCACGGAATGCGCCACACCGATCGCCATCAAGAGCGTCGGTGTCTTGCTGAATCCCATACCGATCTTGAAGCCGATCAGGAACATCATCGCGATCGTCACGGTGATCGTGAGGGTGAGAACCAACGCGGGGGCGACGACCGAGACCCCGTTTCGGAAGACGATCAGCAGGATCACACTGATGACAGCCAGCATGATCTTCTGAAGAAAGTCCGGCTCCGTCAGGATGATCCGGTTGTAGTAGGCGTTCAAGGGAACGTCGCCCGAGTGATAGAAGCTGTAGTCCTGGTAGGCCGGCCGCGCCAGAATCTGCTCGATCTTGGCGTCGGTGACCTGCGGATAGAGGTTCTCCAGATGCCAGGGATCCTCGGGAAAGGGGCGAAGTTCGGGGGGCGCCTGGATGACCTCCGGCGAATCCGTGCTCGACAGGTCCATGTCGATGATGATTGCGCCAAAATTCGCATCGGCATTGATGATCCCGCCGACGAGCATGGGCTTCTTGAGAAACGCGTCGCGCCGTTCGAGAAGCTCGGCCTGGCTGAGCGGCCAATCGTCCTTGATCTTGCTGACGTCGATGCCGTCCTCGGTCCCGACCGTCAACTCCGCGTTCGCGAGCGACTTGACGTCGTAGATGAAGGGCACCTCGTCCTCGAGGGCCTCGGTCAGCTCAATGAGAGCCTCCATCGCAGCCACATTCCAGGGACCGTATTCGAGGCCCGGCAGCTCATAGCCGATATACGAGACCTCGTCGGATCCGAAGTCCTCGCGATACGCTTCATAGGCGAGATAGGTGGTGTCGCCCTCGTAGAAATACGCTTCGTAGCTCGCATCCACTTCGATCTGTTCGGCCAGATGGCTCGCACCGAAGAACACCGCCAGACACACGAGTGCAACAACCCAGCGATAGTCGAAACACACGCCCGCCAGCGCGGCGAACCCGGTATTCATGCGTTCGATCAAACCGTTCTTGTTCGCCTGCGTCATCCAACTCTCTCCGGGGCGGGTGCGATGCCGTACGTTAGATCACGTCGACCCGAGGACGCCATCGTCGTCCGCGACCCCAAACGGTCGATGCCGCGGCCTTCCGGCCTCCCCGCGATTCTCCGCTCAGGCGTCCAGCGGTGATTTCTGTCCCACCGGATCGAAGAGCTTTCGTTGTGCGTAGAGGGTGTCCAGATGTTCGTGGATCTCGACGATCAGACCGTCTCGAATCTGGAACACGAAGACATAATGATTCCGGTAGGGCTCGCCCTGCCCCGTGCGCGCGTTCATCGTCATCTCGACGAAGACCGTTTCACCTGTGGCCGCCACGGCATCCCGCTGGATGTCCATCGGCGTCTCCGGATCATAGAGCCCCACGCCGCCGCTCATCAGCGCCAGCACCGCTTGTTTGCCTTCATGCCGGCGACCCATCGGTGAACTCTGGGGCGTCACCCAGACCGCGTCCTCCGCGAAGAGCGTCGCGACTTCGGGGGACCCGCTCGCCACCAGATCGAAGTAGCGCTCGACGAGCGCCCTGTTCCTTTCGCTCGCTGCATCAGCCCTTGGGTCGCCATTCTCATCGCGTGGGGATTCGGTCATGGGATTACGATAGCCTCTCGATCCACCGCAAAGGGACCCCCGATTGATTCGTTCGCCCCTGCTTCATTTCCTGCTCGCCGGCGCTCTGATCTTTGCGCTCCAATCCGTCTGGTCGAGCGCGCCCGAAGAGTCGCGCATCGAGGTCCGCCGATCCGAGATCGACGAGCGGATCGAGGCCTACCGACGACAGATGGGCCGCGCTCCGAACGACGCCGAGGCGCGTTCGATCGAGAACCAGGTGATCGAGAATGCACTCTGGCTCGAACAGGCCTTTGCCCTTGGGCTCCACGAGATGGATTCGGTCGTACGCCAGCGCCTGATCATCAACATGCGCTTCCTCGAAGGGGAGACCCAGGCCAGCGACGAAGAACTGGTCGCCCGGGCGATCGAACTCGGCATGGACAAGAGCGACACCGTCGTCCAGCGCCGTCTGATCGATCGCGTCCAGGCGATCGTCCGCGCGGGCGTGCGCGCGCGACCCATTGACGACGCCACGCTGGCTGCCCATTACGAGGCGACACAGGAACGTTGGCGAGAACCCGCGCTGCTCGACCTCACGCATGTCTACCTCTCGAGGGACAAGCGCGGCGACGCCACCGTGGACGATGCCCGTGCGCTCCTGACACGCCTCGAGGTCGGAACGATCGAGCCCGACCCGGGCGTCGCCCTGGGTGATCCCTTTCTGGCGGGCCACCGTCTGCGCGGCGCCACCCCGAACCGGATCGTGGCACGCCTCGGGCCCCACTTCGCGAACGGGGTGGCCGAGGCGCCGACGGGAGTTTGGGTCGGACCCATCGAGTCTGCGTTCGGGCAGCATCTGGTCTGGATCCACGATCGGGTCGAGAGCCGGATTCCCAGCCTCGAAGAGATTCGCTCGCGTGTCGTCGAAGACTGGATCGAGCAGGAATCGCGGGTCGCGCTCCGCAAACACGTGGAGCGCCGCAAGCTGGTCGTGCGGATCGAAATTCTCGAGGACATCGCTGGCATGAGCGAGGAGCCCGCAAGCTCCTGACGGCGCGGCGTGCACAGCTGGCTTGATGCGGCCGCGGACGTCTACGCCTAATCCGCCGAGATATGAACGACGACGGTACGCGTCCCCGGGCGATGTCGGTGCTCCCAGAGAAAGACACCCTGCCAGGTCCCCAGCACGAGCCGCCCCTCGGCAATCGGAATCGAGAGCGACGTCGCCGTCAGCGCGGCTCGCACATGAGCCGGCATATCATCCGGTCCCTCCTGGGTATGGGTGTAGAGCGGGTCGTCCTCGGGTACTAGCCGTGTGAGCCAGCGCTCGAGATCACGTCGCGCCGAAGGATCTGCATTCTCCTGGATCACGAGGCTCGCCGAGGTGTGTTGAACGAAGAGTGTGCAGAGCCCGTCCCCCACCTGCGCACGGGCGACACTCTCCAAGATCTCGTCGGTGAACTCGAAGAGGCCCTGCCCGCTCGGTTGCACGCGGATGCGGTCGATCATCGCTCACTCATCCGTTCGTCTTTCCGCCACCGCCGACTGATCGCCTACGGGCTCGCCGTCGAGCCGCCTCCGACATCGCCGGTGCGCGCATCCCGGCTACCAGAACGAACGCAGGCCACCCGAAGCGACTCGAGATCCGCGACCAGGAAAGGCCGCGTCATCCCGTTCTCACCATCGATCGCGACCTCGTGGCCGAGGACGAGGATCCCATCGGGCTGCTCACCCGGAGAATCGGCGATCGTGCCGCGACAACCGGTGTACTCACAGTTTGGATTGATGATCCGGACGCGATCACCCCGTCGAAAACTCATCGAGACGCTTCCCCTCAAACCTGGCGAGGCCGGCTTGGGCCTACGCAAGGTGCGTAGTGTTGCAGAATTCAGGCGTCAGCGCGCGTTCACGCCCTCGACCAACGGCGAAGGCGTCCCGACGCTCATCATCCAGAGCTGGTGAACCGCCCGCGTCGCGGCCACATGAAGCATGCGCCTCGCTGTCGACGTGTCGGGATAGTTCACCGCGTCGACCTCGAGCACGATCACGTAGTCGAACTCGAGCCCCTTCACCTGCGTCACCTCGGTCACCTCGATGCCGGCCTTGAAGGGAAACTCACCGTCGACGATCCGCCGCAGGCGCAGGAGTTCAGACCGTTCGAGGCCCTCGAAATAGAGATCACTGATGGCCGGGTTGGGCGTCAACACGGCAACCGAGGCAAGGGGTTCAACCGCCATCAGATCTCGCAGCACATCGGATAGAAAAGCGACGCAGGCCCCACGGTCCGTGAAGCGGAACAGCTCCACCGGCGGCCCGGTTCGAGTGGTCACGATCTTTTCGTCTTCCTGGAGATCCCCGAGCAGCGACGTCGCGAAGGTCATGACCTGCTCGGAGGAGCGGTAGCTCACCTTCAGCGTTTCGATCTCGGCGCCGTCCAGCCCGAGTTCCCTGAAGAATCCCGTCCACGAGGTGAAACCCGAGTGCTCCATCAGGTGCTGTTGAGTGTCTCCGGCCAGCGTGATGCTCGAGTCGCTGCGGAGGCATCCGAGCAGGACCCGCACCTCGATCGGCGCAAAGTCCTGGACCTCGTCGATCACGGCATGTCGATAGCGAACGGGCTGCTTCGAGCGGCCGAAAAGCAATCCGATCCGGCGCTGCCATGCGCGCAACAGGAGCGCGTCGTCCTCGGGGTCGAGCCCCCCATCGGCGTCCTCGTCGCCGGCGAGGACCGAACTCAACTCGTCGAGCCGTCGCCGATTCCACTCGACGAAGCGATCGAGGTCGCGATCCGTGAACTGACCCGGCGCAACCTCCTCGAAGACTTCTCCGAGAAGCTTGCGCTGGGTCAACACGCTCGCCCAATCGTCGAAGGCTTGATCCATCGAACGCGGCCCCAGGACACGCGAGACCTGCCGCTCGAGCGCGACATCGAGACCGGAGTGCAGCTTGATGCGCTGAATCATCGCCGGCGTATCGTCTCGGGGCGCCGCCGGGAGGTGTGGAAAATGACGCCGGCGTTCCTCGTGGACCCAATCGCGGTAGGTCGTGATCCGAACGCCCTCCAGCCCGAGCGAGGGGAGCACGTGCGCGACATAACGCGCCAGGGCGCGCGAGAAGACGACGACCAGCGTGTCGGGGCCATCGATTCGCAGATCGGCGAACGCGAGATAGGCGATACGATGGAGCGCGACCGTCGTCTTACCGGAACCGGCGCTGCCTCGAATGACCAGATAGCCGCTCGCGGGGCGCGTAATCAGATCGAATTGGCTCGGATCGATCAGGCTCGTGATCTCGGGGAGATGTTTATCGGCCCGCAACGCTTCACCGTAGCGTCCCTCGCCCATGCGGCGCCCGAGACCCGACTCGTCCGCGTCGTAACGCAGCGCAGCGGCTTCCCCGCCCGAAAGACGCGGCGTCCCCATGGCATCCTGGCGCCAGCCGCACGGCTCGCTCGCGTCCAGGCTGAAATCACCTTCCGGCGCCTGCACCCGCTCGAGAATGCCGTCGCGGATTCGTACCATGCGACGGGCGAGCACCGAACCCTGCCGCTCGCGGCCCGAGATCTCCTCGTCGTAATCTTCACCCTGTCGATAGTTGTAAAAGACCTTCGAGATCGGGGCGTCACGCCAATCGACGATTCGGACGCCTTTCTCGAGACAGGTCGTTCGCCCGAGAAAGAGGTCGCGTCGGCGGCCTTCCTCTTCGAGTCGGAGATGGGCAAAATAGGGCGAGGCGGCATCGACCTGCACCGCCTCACCCGCACTTCGAAGCTGATTCAGGATCGCCGACTGATTGTGATATTGCTCCATCAGCGTCGAGAGATCCTTGTTCTCGTCGCCCGAGAGCAATCGTTCGCGCAGCCGCTCGAGTTCGCGCAGGATCGGCGCCTCACTCGCCGTCTTGGCCGGCGGGATCTCGGCGAGCTTACGAGCGACCCCCTCGAGAGCACTCAACTCCTCGAGGACGACTTCATTCGGCTGCTCGCCTCGTCCCTCCGTACCGCCCATCCCGTCCCTCACCCCTGAAAATGCGATCTCTGTTTATACGCGCTTTTCGAAAGGCTGCCTAGCCCGATTCCACTCGCCGCCGTCCGCGGGGTCGGGCGTCGCGCGGGGCTCGAGCGCTCAGTCCACCTCGATCGGCTGTTCCGGAATCGGCTCGGTGGTGAAACGGAGCAGGCGGACCAGCTCCTCGTCCTCCGCATAGGCCTTCCAGCCGGCCCGAAACCCAGCGGCCTCGATCGACTGCCGGGCCGCGAGATAGGCCTCGAAGCTGTCGTTCCAGACCTGAAAGCGGATGAAATCAGACTCGGGGGACAAGCCCGCCAGCCAGGCCCGCCAGCTCGGGTCCTGGTCGAGCCGAGTGTGATCCAAGCCCGCGTCGCGGGTCAGCCAGGCGAGCTCGACTCGCGGCTGGGACTCGGTTCGCAGGTGCCACCGGAAGGTCCCGTCGCCAATCGGCATCTTGCGCAGATACAGGGCGATCGCCTCGAATTCGTCCCGGCGGATCGAACGGTTCTCCCCATCCCGAAGGATCCGGCGGATCCCCGCGACGCCCTCGTCGAAGAGGTGCTGGCGATCCACCAGGTAGACCCGGCCGTAGCGAACCAGGATCCAGGCTTCATTGCCGCGAACGAGTTGGGGATCGGGCAGGCGTGCGACCATCCGCGCGGGCACTTCCCGAATCGCCTCGGCGTAGCGCGTGCGGTCGTCCGCCGCTGCGCGGGCCTCGCGCAGATCCGCGCGCAGCGTGTCGACGCGTTCGAGGTCGGTGTCGGTCGTGCCTGGGGCCGCGGCGGGGAGCGAGGCAAGGGATTCGAGGTACTCCCGGGCCATTTCGATGGCCTCCTCCGCCTCGACGTCGGTCCGACGAAACAGCGCCTCCTCGCGTGCCATCAACGTCGATTCGATCTGTGGCAACGCCTGGGCATGTTCGCGCTCGTCGTGTCTATTTTGTGTGTCGAGTTCGATGACACGCGCCAGCGCGTCTCCCAACTCGATCTGGGTCAACAGGATCACGATCACGAGGATGCCCACGACGTTCGTGAGCGTATCGACCAGCGGATCGAGGTTGTCGGGGATCGATCGGCGCATGCGAGACGCCATTTCAGGCTCCCCCTTCTGCGCGCCGCAACAAGCTCCAATCCAGCTTGCCGGAACCGGGCAGCGGCAAGCGTGCGACGCGAATGCCTGCGCTTCGCACGATCGATTCCGCCTTGGACAGCGTGCGAATCCCGTCCGGCCGCACCAACAACACCAGCAGGGCCCCCGGTACCGCCTTGACCCGTCGCAGGTAACGCCCGAAATCGCCGCTCGTCGACAACTCCTCGAGCGGGACGAAATAGCGAAAATCATCGCTCGCTCGGTAGGCCGTCGCCCCCCCCGCGTCGCACTCGATGAAGAAGGGCTTCCAGTTGCGCGACAGGCCCGTCGGATCGATCAGGATCGGCAGGGTCTCCCGCCGATTTTCGAGCACAGCAATCGAAGCTTCCACAAACTCCCGATCCCTGGCCAGCGCTGCGAGTTCCGCAGCGAGTTCCGCCACGACCTGCGCCGCGTCCCCGCGCGCCCTTTCGCGCGCGAGGGTGCGGGACAGATCGGCGACCGTGAGACCCGCTTCGAGTCCCCGCGCTTCGAGCGCCCGGTCGACTTCATTCCACAGCGCTTCGGCCTCGTCCATGACGGCGCGATCGCGCTCGAGCAGAACCCGATCCGCCGCTCGACGCACCCGGCTGTCCTCGAAAGCTTCCTCGGCAGCCCCCGTCGTGCTGACCGCCGTGAGCGACATCACGGCCAGCAGGACGACGAGGGAACCAATCGTGCACACGAGCACGCTCATGAAGGGAAACAGGGAGTTCTGGATCTGCTCGCGCCGGGCCATGTGCTAGTCGCCAAGCCGATTCGAAGTGGCGCCCGAGTCTCTCATCATTTCGATCAGCTTTCGGGCGAGCGCTTCGACAGCCGCGTCCTCGCCCCCCGTGTTCGTCTCGTCCCGAAGCCGCCGGATCAGATTCTCGGAACAATAATCCTCGACCTCGCCGAGGAAGCCCTCCTCGATTCGCTGCACTGCGCTCGCCGGAAACATGATCAGGATGCTCATCACGAGCGCGAGCAGCGTCGTATCGAAAGCCACTCCGAGCCCCCCCGTCACCGACCCGATCGACTCCTTCATCCCCTCGAGCGAAGACGCGGCTTCCAGCGTGTCCGAGAAGCCACCGACCGCCGAACCGATTCCGATCACCGTCCCGATGAAGCCGAGCGTCGGTACGGCCCACACGAAGACCCGGACGAGGGCATAACTCGCGTCGACACGCCCCTCGTCTGCGCTCGACTCGCCCGACAAATACTCGACGACTTCGACCACGTGACGACGTGTTTCGAAGTGGCGGAGGGCGCGTTCGAGTCTCGCCACCAGGAAGCTCGACTCGACACCCTGCGCCCGTACGCGCAATTCCTCGATGGCCCGCGCAGCGTTCGCGGGGCCCAGCAGACCGTCGGGTCCGGTCGCAATCAGATCCCTCTTGAGCGCCGCCGCCTCTCCGCGCAGACGAAGCAATCGGGCCCCCAGCAACAACAGGGCCCAGAACGAAAGGGTGGTAATCACATAGGGAACCCAGCCCCGCGCGACAAAAAGCTCGGATATCCGCGCGTCCGGAGCGAGGTAGAGGAGCGCGTAGAAGAGCACGGTGGCAACGATCGCAGCGAGCGCCGCCGGCCAACTCGACACCTCACCCGGCGCCCGACGGGGTGCGCCGCGGAAGACTCGGGATCGCGACATCCGCGCGACCTCTCCCGTGCCGACTTGCGCGTTCGTGCGCTCCCCCTCACCCGCTTTCGCCGCCGTGCCCAGTTCGCCGACCAGCGAGGATCGCCCGCAATTCCCGCAGCGAAGCACCCCCGATTCCCGGGCCGACTCCAGACCTTCCGACTCACAATAGGGGCATGCCCGTGCCATCTCGCTCGATCCTCACCATTCGCTCCCGCGGGAGCCAAGAAGAGCAGAGATTAGACGCTCCGGCTTTCAGGCGCTGCGCGCCGTCGTAATCCGACTCCCGTGGATCAGGATCGGCCTGCTAGCCTCCGGCGTCCATGCCCAGCCCGCGCGATCCAGACTCACGCCGCCGCCTCGCGCGGATCCTCGGACTCCCGGAATCTGCAGCCGGCGATGAGTTTCGTCGCGCGGCCGGGCAGCTGCTCGACGTGCTCCGCCTGCGGCGATCAGCGCCGCACGAATCGCCATCCGCGGACACCCTCGACGGGGCCCGGGGTGAAGCCGACGGGGGTGACGCAGACCGTGCATTGGCGGCGGAGATCGGAGAGCTCGCGTCGAGTGTCGAACGTTGGGTCGAAGGCGGCTCGGAAGCGCCCGGCGGAGTCTCGCAGGTCGATCGGCGCCGCCTCGCGAGCGCCCTGATCGGAGCCGGCGTGATCTTCGCCGTGCTGATCGCGTACGCGAGCGGAGTTCGAATCGTCTGGCAGCAGAGCGATGAATTTAAGCCCCCTCTCGAGCACCCTGCCACCCTGATGCTGGTCGGGCGCATGCCGGGCGCGACACTACGTGTGCTCGATGCGGATCGCGAGGAACTCTTCGTCAAGACCCCGGCCCAGGGCGCGATCGTCGAACTCGCGCCGGGACGTTATGCCCTGGACGTGAGTCGCGAGGATTGCCCAGATCGCTGGACCCGCTCCGTCTATTTCGAGGCCGGCGCGACCCACCGTTTCGAACCGATCCTATGCGTCGGCGAGGGCCGGGTGACGATCCGCTCGACGGTCAACGGGGACCGCTTGATGATCGATGGCTTCGATGTCGGCGGCACCAGTGCCCAACCCCATACCCTCAGTGTGGGCGACCACGAGATTCGAATCGAAAAGCCCGGCTACGCCCCCTACCAATCGCGCATTCGCATTCAACCCGACTCCGATCTGCAACTTCGAGCAGAAATGATCACTTACAAACAACAGCGGCAGGGCCGGCACCGCGATTCCCCGCTGCCCATCGAGACGCCGCCGCTCACCTCCAGCGCACAGCTCAAGCCGGAACCCTTCGACCTCGGGGATCTCATGCAGGAGATCGCTCCCCGCAAGACCAGGCACGCGCGCACTTCACTGCTCCAAAGGAAGGGGGCCGGCGGATTGCCGGATGGCGGATCGACGGCATGGCACGACCGCATCTTCCGAGAGATCATCACCCGCTTCGACACCGACGGTTCGGGCCGGATCGACCAACTCGCCGAGAGCGAATCGATCTCGTGCGCGCTCTGGCGGGAAATCGAAGAGGACTTCGAGCGCGGTGGTCTCGGGCTCTCGATGGCGCGTTATTACGGCTTCGACGGAACCGAGTGGCACGTCAACGCGCTCGGATTTTCACGGAACATGCGAAGCGCCGCCTACGAAAAGATGAAGGAGTGTGGATTGCAGCCGTAGAGCGAAACCCTGACGATCTCGATCTCAATCCTCGTTTCCTACGATATTTCCACCCAGAAGCGGCGCCTTTCCCCCTAATACCGCGGGATTCAGGGCTGACTATCCTTGGATTTCGATTCGACGATTTCGGCGGAGCCGCTGTTCGAAGAACAGTCTGGATCTGTCAGGGGGAAGAGATGGTCAGCATCGTGGTTGCGGACGATCACAAGATCGTGCGACAGGGGCTCATCCGTCTGCTCGAGGCGCGGGAGGACTTCACCGTCGTTGGCGAGGCTTCCGATGGTGAGGAGGCGGTCACGCTCGTCCTGCAGAAGCGACCCGACGTCGTGCTGATGGACATCAACATGCCGAAACTCTCGGGCATCGATGCGACGAGACGGCTCGGCGAGGCGGGATGTCCAAGCAAGATCCTGGTGCTCTCGATGCACGAGAGCCCGGCCTATATCGAGGAGGTCCTGCGCGCAGGCGCATCCGGCTACGTGGTCAAGGCCTCCGCCTCGAAGGACGTGTACCGGGCAATCGACGCGATCCAGTCGGGCACGTCCTTCTTGTCCGCTGCGATCAGCCGGAAGGCCGTGGAATCCTGACTCGAATAGGCACCGCCGGTTCCGGGAGCAGCCCGCGCCGCGGGACTAACGCAGCGGTCGAAGATCCACGCGTCGGTTGTAGAGCTTGTCCTGAGGACTCGCCTCGACCTCCCGAAGCGGCTCGTCAGCCCCGAAGCCACGTGCGACGAGTCGATCGGGCTCGATCGAATGTTCCCCCACGAGATACGCTCGGGCGGAATCCGCCCGCGCCTGGGAAAGCGGCTGATTCACCGCGTCATCGCCGTCCTGGTCCGTGTGCCCACCGAGTACGAAGCGCATATCCGGAAAATCGGAGCTGAGGACTTTCGCGAGCTCATCGAGGCTTTCGTGCGATTTCTCGGTCAGAACCGCGGAGTTCTTCTTGAAGTGGATCTCGAAGTTCAGACGCGGCGCGCGCTGAACCGCGACCGACTGCCCGTCGGTCTGCTGCTCCGCGAGCAACGCCGAGAGCGCATCGCTGATCACCCGCGCGTCGATGTTTTCCTGGGAGATGTACATCTGGCCCGAGACGGTTTCGATCTTGCCCTGACTGGGAGATTCCCCGAGCTGCTGGTACAGGCGCTGATTGATCGATGCCGCGGGATCCGCGTCCTCGGCCAGCGCAGGCCCGAAGGCCAGACACGAGAGCGTGGCCCCCATCGCCAGGAGAATTCGGTGCGTTCCGTGTCTCGATTTCATTCGGTCGACCCCAATTCGTTGCGTCCCGACGATGCCAGAGCCGCCGCCTATGCGCGAGGTCGAGGCAAAGCACCTCCGGATCCGTTCGGATGGACGAGTACTGGGTGCCCCGGCTGCCCGATCGAGTTCCCCGGAGCCGGGATTTCGACCTCAGATCCAATTCGGAAAAGGGGTCTTGTCCCCTCAGGCAGGGACTGTCGGGCGCTCGAGGACGTCGTCGCCGTGAACCAGCCGATCCACGTGGTGCCCCAGGAGTTCCCGTTTGTCGAGCAGTGCTTCGGCAAGCTTTTCCGTCGTCTCCCAGACGGGCTCGAGCAGCCGCTCGGCCTCCTGGCAGTATTCGACGTAGAATTGCTCGGCGGGTCGCTCGAGTCCGAGGAGTTTGGCGATCCGCGCCAATTCCTCACGACCCCGGCGCGCGGCGCCCATCCAGCGAGACCAGGCGAGCTCGCTCTCCAGGTCGATCCCCTCGAACCGGCCGCGTTGCAGAGCGATTCGCTCGGCCGCAATCCCCGCGTAGGCGAACACGCCATGGGAATCGATCAGTTTCTCGGGAACGACGCCGACCTGTTCCCCCCGGCGTCGCCCGGGCGGCGGCCGACAGTCGATCGGGAGCGGCATTCCGGAGAAGGTCACGACCTCCCCCTCGCCCGCCTCGGCATCGATGCTTGCGTGCTTCAGCACGTTCGGTCCGTAAAGGATCTCACAGATCGTGGCGCGGCCCGCTTCGCGATAGGCTACGCGAGCCAAAGCATTCGTCGTCATTCATCCCCCAACATAGGACCGGAAAAGTGTGACCAGAGACGTGTGCCCAGAAATGTCTGCCTGAACAATTTGCTCATCGGCAAAACGTGCGCAAAGTTGAGCGCCGACGCGCCTTCCGAGGGACTCCCGCGCGCCCGGAGTCGGCGGCTCCAGGCACGCTGTGCGACCCTTCGAATCACCCGGTTGAAGGAGGAGCGAGAAGCATGCGGGACGATGCGAAACTGGAAGACCTCGGCGGGGGGATCTACGCCTACCTGCAGCCCGACGGCTCCTGGGGATTGAGCAACGCGGGCCTGATCTCGGATGGAGACCAATCCCTCCTCGTCGATACCCTCTACGACCTCCCGCTGACGCGTCGCATGCTCGACGCGATGTCCGAGGCCACGTCCGCTGCCCGGAAGATCGACACCGTCGTCAATACCCACGCGAATGGCGATCATTGCTTCGGCAACCAACTCGTGAGTGACGCCCGCATCATCACCTCGACGGCGACAGCCGAAGAATGGGATGCGGTCCCGCCGACGGTCATGTCCGCCATGCTCGCAGGCGCCGATCAGATGGGCGCGGCGGGCGAATTCTTGAAGCGGGCCTTCGGCGCCTTCGAATTCGATGGGCTCGAGCCCACGCCACCCAACCAGACCTTCGACGGTCGGCTCGATCTCAAAGTCGGAGATCGCGAGGTCGTATTGATCGAGGTCGGTCCCGCACATACCCGAGGCGATGTCATCATCCACGTGCCATCGACCCGAACGATCTTCACCGGCGACATCCTCTTCATCGACGGCACGCCGATCATGTGGGAGGGGCCCGTCGCAAACTGGATCGACGCCTGTGAGAAGATCGTTGCACTCGATCCAGAGGTCGTGGTTCCCGGACACGGCCCGCTCACGGACGCGCGAGGCGCCCTCGCCGTTCGCGACTACCTCGTCTACATCCGCGACGAAGCGCGCAAGCGATTCGATGCCGGGCTCTCCGCCCGGGAAGCCGCCCTCGATATCCGACTCGGCGACTACTCTGCGTGGCTCGACTCCGAGCGCATCGCGGTCAACGTG
>Ga0114950_10001486_pt1 | contig 17695 bp, 21 predicted proteins | sample N075metaG_FD_83503 | JGI IMG/M metagenome (GOLD analysis project Ga0114950, IMG submission 83503) | Deep subsurface microbial communities from Kermadec Trench to uncover new lineages of life (NeLLi) - N075 metaG | ecosystem: Environmental > Aquatic > Marine > Ocean trench > Sediment | place... | reverse complement strand
CTTGTGGAGCTGAATCCGTCGCGTTTGTGGAAGGGAGGAGAAATATAGCATGGCAGGTGGTTCGGTTAAGTGGTTCAACGACGAAAAAGGTTATGGCTTCATCACACCCGACGATGGCAGTAAAGATCTTTTCGTTCATTACTCAAATATTTCGGGCGATGGCTTCAAGTCGCTGAGCGAAGGTCAGAAGGTGACCTACGAAGCAGGAGAGGGACGTAAGGGTCCCGAGGCTACAAACGTTCAGCCGCTGTAAAAAGCTGCCGTTCGCAGAATGAATTCGGCGACCCACTCGTGGGCCGCCGTTTTTTTTGCCCGCTGCTGGACAGCCGATGGATACTGGGTGCCGGCGCGATGCAGCTCGGTTAGCGGCTGACGCGATCTTCCGGCTCATCGTCGGAATCGCGAATCAGGCTTAAGAATCGGGCCCGCAGACCCGGGTGGGCCAACGGCAGAAGTGCCACCACGACCAGAATGCCCGACGCGAGCCAAAGTCCCTGCGATCCGGGATCCAGGAGATTGGCGCCCAGGAACGAGTAGCAAGCCGCGCGCACGATCGACGCGGGTCCCACGCCGGCCAAAAACGCGAGCCAGGTCATCCGGGTGACACCCGCGGCAAAGTGAAACGGCGTGAGGACACCCATGGGGTGGCCGGTCATCAGCGCGATCACCCACGGGCCCGCTGTTTTCGCGTGTTTCTCGAACTGGGGATAGCGAGCGCGAAGGCGCGGCTCCACCCAGTCGCGTCCCAGCAGACGCGCGCCGGTGAACAAGGTAAAGGCGTTCAACGTGATGCCGATGGCGCCGAGCAGTGTGCCCAAGGGCGCCCCGAACAACAGACCCGCCGTGGTGAGCAAGAGCATGGAGGGCAGCACCAGGGCCTGTCGAAACATCACCAACAGGACGTAGGCGATCGGAACCATGGGACCGAAGTTTTCCACGGCCTGTTGAATCGAACTCGCGGACCATTCGATCCCCATTTTCTCGCGCAGAAACTGGGCTCCGACCAAGATCGCCCCCACGATCGCGAGGGTGAGCAAACGCCTGCGCAGAACCATTCGCTTTCCCGAGTCTGAATTCATTCCAACCGCCACTCCAGGGGATCGACCTCGCCAAGTCCGTAGATTGGTCACGATAGACCAGTTGAACCTCTTGGAGCATGCCTACTGCCGCGCAAGCCTCTAGCCCAGGTCCAGTTCCGGCCCCAGCGGCACCACCCCGGATGGATTGATGGTTCCGTGGCTCTCGTAGTAGTGGCGTTTGATGTGGGTAAAGTCCACGGTTTCTGCGATTCCGGGAACACGATAGAGCGACCCCAGGTAGCGCGACAGGTTGGGATAGTCCGCGATACGCCGCAGGTTGCACTTGAAGTGTCCGACATAGACCGCGTCGAAGCGAATCAGGGTGGTGAAGAGTCGCCAGTCCGCCTCGGTAATCGATTCTCCGAGCAGGTACACGCGATCTTGCAGCCGCCGCTCCAGCACGTCCAGCGCGCCAAAGAGTTCAGAAAATGCCTCCTCGTAGGCGCTCTGGCTGGTGGCGAAGCCGCAGCGGTAAACCCCATTGTTGACTCTTGGATAGATGAAGTCGTTTACGGCATCGATTTCTTCGCGCAGGGCTTCGGGGTAGAAATCGGTCGCCGCGCCGGTGAATTTACCAAAACTCGAATTGAACATGCGAATGATCTCCGAGGATTCGTTGTTCACGATCACCCCGGTCTTGCGGTCCCAGAGCACCGGCACGGTCACGCGTCCCGTGTAGTTCGAATCGGACAGGAGATAGATGTCTCGCAAGAATCGCGTCTCGTTGACGAAGTCGGCAATCGCGCCGGGTTGTGTCGAGAAAGCCCATCCATCGGAACCCATGAACGGGTCGACGATCGACAATGAAATGATCTCTTCGAGCCCGAGCAGGGTGCGAAAGATCAATGTCCGGTGCGCCCAGGGACACGCGAGCGAAACGTAGAGGTGGTAGCGATCGGCTTCGGCGGGAAACTCCGCGTCTCGCTCGGTGCCGATACTCCCGCGAAACGTGCTGCTCTTGCGTTCGTAGCGGCCTCCGCTCGACTTGGTGTCGTACCACTGATCGTGCCACTTGCCGTCGATGAGAAGTCCCACGGCCGCTCTCCCATGTTCGTCCATGACTTCAATGGCTTGATTGACGTCGTCGACGATCCGGATTTGATAATCATCTAATTCAGACACATATTAGGTCCGATTGCGAGTTTTGGTTTTGCTCCGTCAGCGGGCGAACCGTGGCTGAGTCGCCGCCTCGACGTGCGGGGAGTGGATTTGTCGGCAGAGCACAGGGGCGAAGATTGGCTCGAGCGCAACCGCCGGCGCTTCGTGTCGTTGCTGGTCGCCGTGATGCTGGTCGGCGTGCTGTCGCCCGGCAGCCCAGCCTGGCGCAACGCTCTGCGCTGGAGCGATCCAGGGCCGGGGGTTTACTTCGGGGACATCGGGCAGGCGTTGAGTGCGCGTCCAATCGCCTCCCAAACCGGCGAACTCACGTTGGAGATCTGGCTGGTTCCCGTGGAGGTTCCGAATCGAGGCAATCAGGAAATCATTTCTTTCTACGACGGCAAACTGGTGCGCCCGCTGGTGATTGGCCAATTCCCTCGAGGTTTTTTGATCCGCGGGCGGGAGGACAACCCAAGGGGCGATCCGCGCCGGGACAAGTACATCTTGATAGACGAGTTGGGGATGGCGAAGCCCAACGAAGTGAAACACCTGGCCGTCACTGTGGGCCACGACGGGGCGCGGTTGTACATAAATGGCAAGGCAACTCGTCTCCGCTTGCCCAAGACGGTCGCGCGACCCGGCGAAATGTGGGGCGGTCATCTGTTGCTCGGCAGCTCGGACACCGGATGGCGGGTGTGGCTCGGAAGTGTATCTGGAGTGGCGGTTTACGAGCGCGTGTTGGGGCGGGAGGAACTGCTGGCGCACGCCGTCGACCGAACCGGGGCCTTCAATACGAAGTTGCGCAGCGATCCGGCGATGCTCGCGCTCTATCGCTTCGAGGAGGGTCGAGGGAACCGCACCCACAGTGCAGTGCTCAAGGGACCGGACCTGAACTTTCCATGGCGCATGACCCGCCCGACGCGCCCCAATTTTCTCAGCTACTACGCCACGGACCTGCGCGAACGCCAATGGCTCAAAGCAGACATCCTGCGAAACATCATCGGATTCGTACCTTTGGGCTTTCTGCTCGCGTGGAAAAAACCAGCTCGCCGCATTTGGCTCGTCGTGGCCGCCGGATTTGCTCTCAGCCTCTCGATCGAATTGGCCCAATCTCTGATCCCCGGCCGTGACTCGTCGCTGATCGATCTGGCGAGCAATAGCCTTGGCGCACTGGTGGGTGCTGTGCTCTCGCGATTTCGAGGTCTGCATGGCTAAACACATCGACGCCTTTGAGTCCCACTTCCGACGTTGTCGGTCGATGTGGGGACGTCGTGCCCGCTGCCCCTCGCGAAGGTGTCTGGAGTTCTCCATCGAAGCTCGCAAGCCAACCCGAGACACTGGCCTCTACTCGGAAGGTCTATGGGCTGGCGGGTTGGGGGTCGGCCCGGGAAGCCCCGGCGATCGGGAGCAAACTGATCGCCAGCATGAGCAGGCGGATTCGCACTACTGACTCTCGGGTTCCTGTTCCACCAGATACTGTCTGCGGTTATCTCGGGAGCGGGTTGATCCTACTTCGAGTAGCAATTCTCGCAGGCGCGGATTGCGTGCAAGGATCTTCGCAAAGCGAGCCTCACTCAGGGCGAACAACCAACACTTGCCCCGCGCGGTTGCCGTCGCCACCGCGGGCTGATCGAAGATCACGGACTGTTCGCCAAAGACGTCCCCGTGACTCAGGCTCGCGAGCACCTTGCGGCCGTGCTGACTCGATTGAGAGATTTCGACCTGGCCCGCGAGCACGACGAACACGCCCTGGTCCGGCACGCCCTCGCGGATGATCGTACTGCCGTGCTTGACTTCGAGCAGGCGGAACTGCTTCGCCACCTCGGTGCGGTCTGCACGTGCAAAACACGCGAAGATCGGACTCGTGCGCACCAGTCGATCGACCAGGCGAAAGCGCAAGGTGCGGAGCACGAGCCCAAACACCTCGCGATGCGTGCGCAGCAGATGGCGGACGGCGGTCTGATCGATCGCGAGCAGGCGGCTGGGGGCCAGCGCAAGCATGGAGGCGTTGCGGGGTTGCCGGGTCAACAGACCGATCTCGCCGAAAAAGTCTCCTGCTTCCAGGACGCCCATGCCGATTTCTCCCCGCTCGCTCTCGCAGTCCTCCGCGATGGGCGTCATGGATCCTTCGAGAATCACGTACATCCGGTCGGCGACGTCGCCCTGCTGAAAGCACTTGCCGCCGGCCGGGAGTTCGACGATCTCCGATTCTGCCATCAGCCGACTGATCTCCGCCTCGGAAAACGTCGTGAACAACTTTGCGCGCAAGGCCTGTTCGTCGGTGCTCGCCCGAAGATGGTGCGCCGGGTCGTCAACGTCCTGCTGAGGCTCAGCGTCCGGCGCAAGGGTATCGAGATAGAGTTCGAGCTCCTGGGTGGTTTCGTTCGGGTCGAGAGGAATTTCGGCGGCCCAGGACTGGTCCGGATCGGCGAGCATCACTCGCTTGGTATTGGGCACTATCTCTGTGAGCACGATTTCGTCCAGGGGGGCGAGTTCGGAGTTCGACTCCGGTACCAGTATTAGAGCCTCGGCCCCATCGGGTTTTCCCGCAGCGCTATCTGAAGCTGTGGGGATTGTGTAGAGCAGGTGAAGACGGTCTTCGGTCTCGCTGTGATCTGGTGCGATGCAGAGGATCCGCTTCGCGGTGGCGATGGCGCGAGTCGTCTGTTCGAGATCGATCTGCAACTCGAGCGCGAGCAGCAGAGACTCGAGTTCCGCCTCGGTGCGGTTTGCGGCCGCGTGAATTTCTGCGATCCGTTTGGGCCAGGTGGGCTGTCGGGGTTCGAGTTGTCGAAGGTCATGCAGTGCAGTCAGGGCGTCGCTCGGGTTTCCCGCAGAGCGGGCTCCCTCAAAGCGCGCAATCAGACCTCTGACGGCATCGTTTGACATCGACTGGGTTATCGTTCAGCGAAACTGTCAGCTTGAACCGCTTGTGGACAATCGAGTCTGAGAACGGCCCTGCAGCATTTACACCGATCGCATGCGAGCGCGTGTGCACCGAGAAGAACGAGGGATACGGGCATGGAGAGGACGGACGATCGGATGCCCGAGGTGAACGAGTTTTGATGCGGTATGGAGCGTCGATCGCGCTTGCGGCGGTTTTACTCTTTGCGGTGGGTTGTCTGACTCCACCGGGCAAGTTGTCGAGGAGCGTTCTAGGCATCGATCCCGAGGATGTCGAATTGACTAGAGCGTTGCTGCAGATAGACGAAGAAATTGCATATCTCGAAAGACTGCTCGGACGCCATCCAGCGCACTTTCGGTCCGACAAAGAGCGCCTCGTCACCCACACGCGGTGGGAGGAGGCGGTCAAAAAGTCCGTCATTTTGCTGAACGTCGATCTCGCGAACCCCGAGCTGTTTGCTCGAGCCGGGAATCTATATCGCCACGGACACAACCTCGGTGTTCCCGAAGCGTCGCGTGCCGCTTACCGAGCGCTGCGCCGCTGCATCGAACTGGCGGCGAACCACGTCGATTGTCACTTCCATCTCGCCCAGCTGCTGCTCGCATCGCCGCCGCGCTTTGCTCCAACCGCTGAGCGCCTGCTGTTGCGTGCGCGTTCATTGACCTCACCGCAAACGCGACCCGAACTCGAAGTAGCGTTGGCGCGCGCCTATTTCGCCCAGGGACTGCGGAGCGCTGCCCTGCGGCAGATCGAGTTCTATCTCACGCTTCGCCCGGACGACGTCGATGCCCAGCGATTTCGCGACAAGCTAGTCGGCCACGCGAGCCCCGGCCGCCCGCGTTAGCGAGCAAGCCTCTGCGCCAACGGGGTCCACGCAAGCGCCAACGCGATTCTCCCTTGTGGTAGCCTTCCAAATTCACGAGAGGTTGTTTGCTGCATGGACTTTGGTGCTGAACTCGAGCGCGCGCTGCGCGAGAAGTCGTTGGTGCGAATCGTCCGCGGCGAGTTCGAAGCGACCTGTCCGGAGTTCGACGGCTATGTCCTCGACTGCAGCGAGTCGCTCGTATGTCTCGCAGTACTGGACGACCGCATTCGCTTCAACGGGATCGAGGTCTTCTACCAAAACCAAATCACCGAACTAGACGTCCCCACGCCCCACGCGACGTTCTACGAAACAGCGATCCGCTTGCGCGGCGATCACGCGCCCGCGCTGCCTCCGTTGGACCTCTCTTCGATGCAGAGCGTGCTCGAATCCCTCGAGAAGACAGCACCGTTGATCGTGATTCATCGAGAGCTGCAGGAACCGGAAATCTGTGAGATCGGTCAAGTAGTCGGGCTCGACGCAAAGACCTTTCATTTGCGAGAGATCGACCCCGACGCCGATTGGGCAGATGACGCCACCGAGTTTCGCTACGAGGACATCAGCCGGGTAGGGTTCGGTGGCGAGTACGAGGCCGCGCTGGCTTTGGTGGCTGGGGTTGTTTTGTAGGCCCGCAGCAGGTGCGGGAGTACTTCCACGACCCTAAGACCCAAAGAGTTCTCGATTCGCTCGGTTCAAGAACATAAGCCCAATAGCCGCGTTGAAGAAGATGAAGAAGTTGTGCTGCACGAAACCAAACGCGGCCATCTGGCCTTCGAAGCCCGGGAATAACACGACCCACAGGGTGATGGCTACCGTCCTCATGGGACCCGGGGTTGCGGCGCCGAAGAAGATGACCGGCAGGTAGCCCAGCATCTCCAAGTTCGTGACCTCGACGCCGAAATATCCCAAGGCAGTCGAGTAGACCCAGACCGCGCTCAGCAGTGCGGGGGATCGCAGCAAGATGATCATCCCGAAGTGCCAGGTCTTGGCCTTGCGAAACGCGTGAAAGACCGGCCGGTCTTTGAAAGTCGAGTCGGGTAGCAGAATTCCCGAGAAGAACAGCCGGAACACGATGAAGAACGCCAGTGCGGCCAGGCCGATCATGGGCAGCGATGCAAAGGCCTGAGGGAGCTTGTCGCCGAGCATCGCGTAGCCCACGCATGCCCAGCCGAGTAAGTAGAAGAACTCGCAGAACATGATGAAGAGCATGCTCGAGCCGACTTCCCAGCCCGGGACTCCGTTGCGGCGGTTGAGGTACAGGGCCATTGCGCCCTTGCCCACCTGTTCGTTCAGGATGGAAAGGATGTAGCTGCTGCCGCGGATCGGCAGAATGTCCAGGTAGCGAACGTCGGTGTTGTACCAGTTGACCACGCGCCAGAGCACCAGGGAGTCGATCAGAAAGAAGAAGAACGAGTAGGGAATCATCAGCGCGAGCCAGCGTCCCCATGGCACGCTCGCGAAGATGCCGACGATGTACTCGGATACCGCCATGCCTTCGCGGCCCGCCGCTCCTGCGAGCTTGCTGTAGAGATAGGCAAAGCAGACGAGGGTAATGAGCCAGGGCAGCGCCTTTTGCCAGATCGGCATGGACCTGGACGGTGCCGGGTCGGCTGCGGGATCGTCTCGGGAGAGGTTCGAAGAGGATTCAGTCATAGCTTTAGCTGTAGTTGTTGGGGTTGGTGTAGTTGCTGTGGTTCCTGGGTCTGCGGGCCAATATAGCGTGCCAGCGTTTCGTCGAGAGGGGTGAGTTCGGTACCGAGCACTTGCAGGGCCTCGCTGTTGTCGATGCGATCGTCGTGCTGGAGCACCCCGAGCATTGCGCTCGTAATGGGGGGGCTCTTTTGCGTGCGCTCCATCAGCGCCGCAAAGACTCTCATTGCGACTAGCGGTATCGGTAGCACCCGAATTTGATTTCCATAGAGCGCTGCGGCCTTGGCGACCAGGTCGCGGTGGCGGAGCGCTTCGGGGCCGCCGAAATCGAGGCCGTGGGACGCCTGGGAATCGTCGGCAAGCGCCGCGACGATCGCCCGGAGCAAATCGCGAACGTCCAAGGGTTGTTGAAAACTCGCGCCTCCAGCGATCAGGGGTTGCCATCTCTTGGTTGCCTGAGCCCGCAGCGCCCGGGATGCGGGGTCGTCCGGTCCGATCACCATCGGAACTCGCAGCACGGTCGAAGGCGTCTTGGAGCGGTGGAGAATTTCTTCCGCCCGGCCCTTTGAAGCCAGACAAGCATTCGGGGAATCGGGCCGGGATCCATATATGCTCAGGTAGATGATGCGCGAAACTCCCTGGGTCGCCGCCGCCTCGGCCACCGCCGCGCAGGTGCTTTCGTGAGCGTCGACGTACCGGGTTCCGGCGTCTTCCTTCAGGATGCCGACCAGGTGAACAATCGCGCGACAACCGCTGGCCGCCTTGGTGAGTGCAGCTGTGTCTTTGTAGTCGAGGATCTGAACCTCGGGCCGTTGGCTGTCGGGCAACTCCGAGAGCTTGTCGGCTGCGCGCTGGCTGCGCACCACCGCGCGTCCCGCAATGCCTTGCTTTGCCATGTTTCCAAGCAACTGCAGCGCCATCTGGCCATTGCCGCCCGTGACCAGGACCGGCCGGTCGTCGCCCTCCTGCGGCTCTGTTGGTGGTTCGGCTGGCATGGTCATACAGCCGCAGGCTAGCAGTCCGCTCGGCTGGGTAATTGAATAAGGAAAGGAAAAACAAAGAGTTATTCGGCTTTCCGCATTGCTCGCATTTGACAGCGGATTCTACGGATCCCTACCCTGAGCCGATGCCCTCCAAATACGTCTCCATCCAAGGCGTCGCGACCTTCTTGCGACATGCGGGACCCACCACGCTTCCCGAGAGTCCGCCAGATCTTTCCCGCGGTGAGATCGTCCTGTGTCTGCACAACGGCGGAGGCAACAGCCGCAACTTCGATGCCCTGGCTGAAAAATTGTCCGAGCATCACTCGCCCCTGGCCTTCGATTTACCTGGGCACGATCGCTCGGGATCTCAGGTGGGCCTGGGGAGCGTTGCCGCAATGGCAGAGTTTGCCGCGTCCGTCCTCAAGACACTTCAGGCCGATCGCCCCGCCGTGATTCTCGGGCACGGGATGGGGGGGAACGTGGCGATCCAAATGGCCCTCGAGCACAGTGAGAGTGTACGGGCTCTGGTTCTCACGAATTGTTCCGCGGCTTATACCTGCGGCGACGAATTGATCGAGCGCACGCGACTCGTCTCGATCGGCCGAGCTCCGCGCGATTTCGACATGAAACTTTTTGCCAAGGGATGTGCGCAAGAGACGCTTCGGGCCGGGTACATGGACACGCGCAAGACCGATCCTCGGGTCATCTATCCCAACCTGCTGGCGCTGCGCGACTGGTCGGGCGTCAACCGATTGGGCGAGATCGGCGCCCCGACCCTGATTTGTTCTGGCGAGGGCGACTATCCCGCGAACACCGACGAGGCGGCGAGGATGGTCGAGAACATTAGCGGCGCAAGTCAGAAGATCATCGCCGATGCGGCCCACATGCTGCCGACCGAACAACCCGCCGCCTTGTCTCTTGCGGTCTGCGAATTCTTGGGAGCACTACCGTGAGCGTATCGGGACAGATCGCAATTGCCGGGGTGTACGAGCACCCCACGCGTTGGGCACCCCAGAAGACCGAATCTCAGATCATGGCCGAATGCGCCCGGGGTGCGCTCGATGATTGCGGGCTGTCGCTGCAAGATGTAGACGGCCTGTTCGCCGCGGGCATCGGCATGGGGATCATGGGCGTTGTCAGCCTCGCCGAGTATTTGAACATCAAGCCCGACTATCTGGACGGGACGAACATCGGCGGATCTTCATTCGTATCCCATGTGAGTCACGCGGCGGCGGCCATCAACGCCGGCATGTGCGAAGTGGCGCTGATCCTCTACGGCAGTACCGCGGCTTCCAACGCCATGGCGATCGGCACGGGCATGGGGGGTGGTGGGCGCGACCCGGCCGGTGCTTTCGTCGGGCCGTACGGAATGACCACTGTCGGCAGTTACGCAATGGTCGCCCAGCGTCACATGAACACCTACGGGACCACGAGCGAACAGCTCGCCGAGATTGCCGCCAGTACCCGACGACACGCGTCGCTAAACCCGGATGCCAAGATGCGCGATCTGATTGAAGTCGAAGACGTGATGGCCAGCCGCGTCATTTCGAGTCCGCTTCACCTGCTCGATTGCTGCATCATTAGCGACGGCGGCGGCGCCGTGGTGGTCACCAGCCTCGAACGTGCGCGGGACTTGAAGAAGCCTCCGGTGGTGGTGTTGGGTTGTGGCGAAGCGGTCTGCCATCAGGAACTCGGTACACCAGACCTGCTCACGATTGCGGCGAAGCAGTCGGGGGAAAAGGCCTTCCGCATGGCGGGGCTGACCCGGGACGAAGTCGACTTCTGCACCATCTACGACTCCTTTACCATTACGGTGCTCGTCACCCTCGAGTGTCTGGGTTTCTGCAAGCCCGGCGAGGGGGGAGGGTTCGTCGAAAACGGGCGCATCGGTCTGGGCGGTGCGTTGCCGGTGAACCCCGACGGAGGCGGCCTTTCTTCCAACCATCCCGGCATGCGGGGGATTTTTCTCGTGATCGAAGCCGCGAGGCAATTGCGCGGTGCTTGCGGGGAGCGACAGGTCGAGAACGCGAAGATCGCGTGCGTGCACGGCACTGGTGGTACTCTGGGCATAGCGCACAGCGGGGCAACGCTCTTGCTGGGTCAGGACTGAGGCAATACCGATGGCAAACGAAATAGAATACAGAGCGCAGCCGACCGACTGGGAGACCCGGGCGTATTGGGAGGGCTGTGGGAGACACGAACTCGTGTTGCAGCGCTGCCGGGACTGCGCAACCGTGCAACACCGACCGCGGGGTCTGTGCGTCTCGTGCTTCTCGGATGACATCGAGCACTTCGCGGCGAGTGGCCGGGGCACCGTCTACACCTTTACCGTGACGAATCAGAACGGACTTCCGGCGTTCCGCAACGCATGTCCCTACGTGCTCGCCTACGTGGCACTCGAAGAAGGCCCACAGTTGATGACCAACATCGTCGGCTGTGATGTCGAGGCTGTTCGCATCGGCATGCCGGTTGTGGTCGATTTCTGTGACGTCGAGGGCGATCCCGGCGAGGGTGCCAGTGCGGTTCCGAGATTTCGACCCGCATGATCCTCGATCTTCACAATCACTCGATCAAATCCGACGACGGGCGCGCAAAAGTCGAGAACTATTGCAAGTGGATTACAAAGCGCGGACTCGATCTCGACGGCTTCGTGTTGAGCGAACACCGCCAGTACGACTCGACCTCGGATTACCGCGCTTTAGAGGACGAGTATGGGATCCTGATCCTCAAAGCGAGCGAAGTCGAGACGGAGTACGGACACGTGCTGCTCTTTGGAGTCACCGAAGACCTGGAGCACGCCTTCGATTTTGCGGACGTGAGAAACCCCCTCGAGATGGTGCTGCGCGAGACCCAACGCTGCGGGGCCTTCGCGGTGCCGTGTCATCCCAGCCGGACGATCGTGGGCATGTTTTCGCACTACGACGAGTTGGGCCCTGCCGAAGGTGTGGAGGTCGTCGAGATCCTGAACGGCGGCGGCCGCGGCACGGAAAACGCCGATGCCATTGCCCTCGCAAAAAAGTACGGCTACCGGGGAATCGGTGGCAGTGACGCGCACATCGTGAGTCATATCGGACGCTGCGTGACCGAGTTCGACGAGGAGATAGAATCGATCGAGGAGTTGGTATCGGCCCTCGCCGGCGGTAACTATCGCGCATGTTCGGTCGAGTCAGTCTGAAGAGCGAATCGAAAAGACCTAGTAAAAAAGAAGGACACCCATGGAGATCGACATCAAAGCGGTCAAGAAAGAGTTCGTCGGCCTGCGGTTCGACGAAACTACTTTCAAGATGAAGAGTGAGAGGATCGCCGCATTCGCGACGGGCTGCGGCGAAACTGAGGCGCGTTTCATCGACCCGGAAGATTCTGATTTCCAGGCCGTCCCCAACTATGCGACGAGCTTTCACGGCCGACGCAACCTGCCCGAACATTTCCCGGTAGACATCCGACGAAGTTTCGACGCGGGCAAGTGCTGCGAAAGCCTCGCGCCGATCCGCCCGGGAGACACCATCACCGGGAGCAGCCACATTCACGACATCTACGAGAAGACCGGCCGCTCGGGTCCAATGATGTTCGTCGTCCACCGGATGGAATTCACCAACCAGGCCGACACACTGGTGGCAATCGTGGACTGGCGGATGGTCATTCGCCTGGGAGAGATGTAGATGGCGGACGCCAAGCGACTAGGATTTGGCGATGTCGACTTTGGAGACGAACTCCCCGAGAAAGTCGCGGACATAAGCCTCGCAACCGTGCAGATCTTCACCGACGCGGCGGGCATGAGCTTTAGCCGCTTCAACGATCACGAAGAGGCCCGCAAATCCGGACTCCCGGGTGCGATCGTCCCCGGGATCATGAGCCAGGGCATCTTTGCCGCGGCGATCCACGCCTGGGCGCCGGGTTCAACGGTCAAGAAGCTCGATACCATTTTTCGCGCCCCGCTCGTGGTCGATACCCGGGTGCTGGTAAACGGGGTGGTGACCGACTGCAACGAGGAGTCTCGGGAAATCGAGTTGGACTTGACGATGAAGAACGAGGCAGGTGAAACTCCGGTGCTCGGTACTGCTATTGTGACGCTGGACTAGGGGATTCTCGCAGGGGAGTTCAACGGACTCCTTCTCGAACACAACCCGGGTTGATCTGATCGCGAGAGCTAACGATTGAGATTCGAACGGGCGATACCTGTGCTGGATGCCTGATCAGCACGATATCGTCTATGTAGTGGATGACGACGCGAACCTCCGTTATGCGATTAGCGTGATGCTCGAGGAGGCGGACCTGATCGGTGAAACATTCGGATCCGCCGCAGAATTTTGGGCGGACTTTGATCCTTTGCGAGCTGGGTGCATCGTGTTGGACATCAGTTTGCCGGACATCGATGGACTCGAACTCTGCCACGAGCTCCGCAACACGTATCCGGACATCTCCGTCATTATCGTGACCGGCTACGGGGACGCAGCCAGGGCCAGAAGCAGCTTCAAGATGGGCGCTCTCGACTTCCTCGAGAAGCCATTCACATCAGAGCAACTCGTCGAGCTGATTAGGATTGGATTCGATCTGGGCGCCAGTACGCGGCAGAGGCAGTCTTATCAGCAGCAAATTCAACAGAGGTTCGACACGCTGTCCGAGCGCGAGCTGGAGGTCTTGGATCTCGTGGTAACCGGCGAGCTCAACAAGCAAATGGCCTCGACCCTGGGCCTCCATGAAAGAACGATCGAGTACCACCGAAAGAACCTCATGAACAAGATGTGCGCCAAAAACTTGCCGGACCTGGTGAGGATGGCGATGGTCCGTCAGTCACACAAAGCCCCGCCTGGTGGTACAGCCGGTGAGCAATGGCGACGCCACCAGTCGAGTGTCTACTCCAATTAGACCCGGGCAATTCCACCTAGAACGTGGGCTCGAACACCTGAATTGTGGACATCCACAGTCAACTGTTCGCAGCGATGGCCCGAAACCACAAGGTACATGGGCTGGATAGCAGTACAGAACCGTTCGAGGTGGTGGACATAGTGTCTCGCGTACCCCCCCCCACGGATTCCGAATACAACTGGTTTCGTGAGCATCTCTTGTCAAAGACCGGTATCGCACTGGGAGATGGCAAGCAGCTCCTGATGGAAGGCCGTCTATCCCCACGCCTCTACGCCCTGGGCCTTACCAGCTACGGCGCCTACCTACGGCATCTCAAGGCAGACAAGGGCAGAAGCGAACTCAGGCATTTCGTCGATGCGTTGACGACGAACATGACTTCATTCTTTCGAGAAGACGATCAGCTCCATCATGCCCGGGGGGTCTGGGAAAAGCAGTTGCGCTCCGAGACGGTTTTCGTTTGGTCCGCCGCGTGCTCCTCGGGCGAGGAGGTCTACTCCCTGGCAATGTTGCTCGAAGAGAGTCGCGGGAAATTGCACAACTTCGACTATCGAATCCTCGGCACCGATATCGATACGCAATGTCTGGCTCGAGCACGACGAGGAGTGTATGAGGAGCAGACCATGTCGAATCTTCCGGTTGAGCTTCGAAAAAAATACTTCTCGGACGCAGTGTCGGTCAACCCGGAGCGTTTTTGCATCGACGAGTCTCTCAAGTCACGTACGAAATTTCGCAACATGAACCTCATCACGGACGGTGGAAGGTCCCTGCCGCTCACCTTTCATTTCATCTATCTGCGGAACGTACTGATCTACTTCGAGCCGCCCACGATTGCTCAGATAATCCGTCATATAGAGCAGCGGCTCAAGCCCGGGGGATTCTTGTACCTGGGCCATTCTGAAACGATAGACCTGTCCGGCACCTCCCTCGTCAAGACGAATACGTCTTGTTACCAGCTAGGGCACGCGTGATGGGGCAGGTTCAGGCATGCCGCCGGGTCTTTCCCGGATGACAGCCGAATATCAAAGGACTCAATTCATGGGTACCAATAGTCGAATCTTGGTGGTTGATGACAACGATGCGAATCGCTTGGCGCTCACGTGTGTGCTGAGTGAAGAGGCGTACGAGGTCTCTCAGGCCGAAGGGTTCGACACCATGATGGAGTCACTGCGGACCTCGCGTCCTGATTTGATCCTGCTCGATTATGTCTTGCCGGGAAAGAACGGCATCGAAAGTTGCACCACCCGGAAGAACGATCGGGAGCTGAGCCGGATTCCTCTCGCGATCGTTTCGATCTGTGACGACCGCAATATTGAGAGGCAAGGTCTCGAGGCGGGTGCTGAATTTTGGCGGATCAAGCCTCTCGATATTGAATTGCTACTTGAAAGCATTCGCACGGTGCTCGGAAAGACCAACGATCGTGCGGACTCGACCGAACCAAATACGAAGAGGAATTATCATGGCAAAAGTCCTGGTTGTTGACGACTCACCCGCGATTCGCGAAATGGTGGGGCACTTGCTCGTCCGAAAGAGACACATTCCATTTTTTGCGGAGAATGGCGCCGAAGCATTGACCGAAGTTGACAAGCAAGATTTCGATGCCGTGATCACGGATATCCACATGCCCGAGATGGATGGACTCGAGTTGATTGCGAAGCTGCGCAAGATACCGGGCTTCAAGTCCAAGCCGATCCTGGCACCCACCACTGAGAATAATATGAAGATCAGAGAGGCAGCCGTGGATGCCGGGGCAACCGGCTATATCAACAAGCCCATCGAAGAGAGATTGTTCAACAAGATGATCAATCGAGTGATTGGCTGAGGGGGAGCGAGGGGGGCCGAACTGCGCGACGGATCAGTTCCCCAAAAAAATCGTCGAAGAGATGACGCTCGCTCTTCACCAAATTCTCGCTGCGGGCGGACTCGGCTGCGGTCGCTTCAACTTCGATGCAAAGCGGCGCCGGTAGAGTATCGGGCGAGACGATCTATTCTTCGCACATATTGACGGCATGGATACCGTCGCTCAGGCGCTCGTCGCAGCAGTTCATTTGCTTGCGGGCGGACGCCTTGCTACTGCCGTCGCCAGCCGCTATGCAGATCGTCGAGAACCGAGGGGCCTCCGCTGTGCCTGGGGGGTTCTTCACGCGCGACACCTGGAGGGGTCCCGGCTTTAGAACTCCCCCTTGCGGTTCTCCGGTGTAGCCTCTGGTAGTTGGATTTTCCCGAGTAAGTGGGAACCCCAGCTTGCGCTGGCCGTCCGTTGCGAGGGATCGCTACCGAGAAGACGATCCGCTAGAGAACCCCAGACCGTAAGGCGGAGACGATGAACACCAACACCAGACTGCTATTGGGTTTCGGCATCCAGGTACTCATAACTTTCGTTTTGGGGGTCAGCGCATATTTAGGGGTGGCTAGTGTGCAGCGCCAGTTCCAGAGTGTTGCCGAACATGACGCCCGGGTGATCGCCAATGCCAGACACCTGTCAAAGCTGGTTGTGGACATGGAGACCGGGCAAAGAGGATTCGTCATCACTGGAAAAGAAGAGTTCCTCGAACCGTATAGATCGGGGGCCGACGAATTCGACTTGCTTTTGGAGAGAGAAAAGCAACTCGTCCGAGACGATCCGAAGCAACTCTTGGTGCTGGAGCGAGTTGAGAATCTCGTCGCTGAGTGGAAGAAGGCGGCTGCCGAGCCCGAAATTGCGATGGCAAGAAAGGTCGCGACGCATCAGATTGACGCCGAGCATCTCGAACGAACTCTGGGAAGAGCCGTGGGCAAGAAACTGATGGACAGTTTCATGGCGCTGGGTCACGAAATAGAGGTTAGCTTCTCTGAGCGGGGAGATTGGGAGGGCGCCTTTGCAGTAGAGATCATTGAGAAGTCGATGGCCGACAGAGAAGATGGTCAGCGGGGCTTTCTCATTACCGGCCGAGAGGAATTTTTGGAGAAGTACGTTGCTGGGGAGCAAAAGCAGTTGCCGACCTACTTTGCCAACTTGCGCGCGATTGTCTCCCAAAGGGGCCGCGACAATGAGTTATCGGGACAGATCGATCAGCTAGAAGCGTTGGCCAGGGAGTGGACCACGAAGGCTGCCGAGCCTGAAATCGACGCTCGCCGAGAAATGAATGAGCATCCTGAGACGCTGAAGGACGTCGCAGCCTTACTTCAATCGGGTACCGGAAAGGCCTTGATCGACAACATCAGGGTGGAATTGGATGGCTTCGTCAGGGCCGAAGCGGCGCTCGCCGCAGAACACTACGCGACCTCTGCCTCTACAACGGCGGCGACTCAACGCACTGTATCGGTCCTCATGGTCATCGGATTTGCCCTGGCCATCGTAATCGCATTCGTGACCAGCCGCGCCATCGCCACCCCCCCCTCAGTAAACTGGCGCATGGGGCTGAAGCAGTGGGCACCGGCGACCTTGCGGTGCGGGTTGAAGAGGGACCCGCCGGCGACATCGGCGATTTGATCCGCACCTTCAACGAGATGGTCTCCAGTCTCGAGGAAGCGGCCATCATGCGCAACCGACTCGAGGGCGAGTTGCGGCAGCGGCAAAAGCTCGAATCGATCGGCACATTGGCTGGGGGCGTGGCGCACGAAATCAACAATCCCATCAACGGCATCATGAACTATGCCCAGCTCATCGTCGATCGGCTCGATCCAGAGAATCCGACACGCGAGTTTGCGGTGGAAATTGGTCGAGAGACCGAGCGTGTGGCAGCGATTGTGCGCAACCTGCTGGCCTTTGCGCGGCAGGATAAAGAGTCCCACAGCCCGGTAAACATCAGCGACATCATCAACGACACGGTTTCCCTGGTCCGCACGATCATCCGCGGAGATCAGATTACGTTGGACGTGGACATTCCCGACGATCTTCCCAAGATCGAATGCCGCAGCCAACAGATTCAGCAGGTGTTGACGAATCTGCTCACCAACGCTCGGGATGCGCTGAATGAACGATATCCGGATCACGACCCCGACAAGATATCGTCGATTGCCGTACGGATGTTCGACAGGCAGGAGCGACAGTGGATGCGAATCACGGTCGAGGACCATGGAGCCGGAATTCCGGCGGAAATTCGTGACCGCATATTCGACCCGTTCTTCACAACCAAGGACCGCACAAAAGGCACGGGCCTGGGCCTGTCAATCAGCAACAGCATCGCCCTCGACCACCACGGCGAGCTGCGCATGGAGTCCGACCCGGGCAAGTACACGCAGTTCCATCTCGAGCTGCCTGTCGACAACGGCT
>Ga0114950_10001485_pt1 | contig 17701 bp, 20 predicted proteins | sample N075metaG_FD_83503 | JGI IMG/M metagenome (GOLD analysis project Ga0114950, IMG submission 83503) | Deep subsurface microbial communities from Kermadec Trench to uncover new lineages of life (NeLLi) - N075 metaG | ecosystem: Environmental > Aquatic > Marine > Ocean trench > Sediment | place... | reverse complement strand
GTTCATCTCGATAAGCATATTCCTCTTCGCGGCCACGCAGATCATCTTCGCGTTCAACTTCCTGTGGAGCCTGCGCTACGGAAAGGTGTCCGGCAACAACCCCTGGAAGTCCAACACGCTGCTGTGGACCACTCCATCTCCCCCACCGCACGGCAACTTCCCGGAGATGCCCACCGTATACCGTGGACCATACGAGTACAGCCATCCTGATCGAGAGGAGGACTACTGGCCTCAGGACGAGCCGCCCGCAACCAGCGACGCGGGTGGACAGCCCGCTGCTGCCCCGACCCTCGAACCCATTCCTGGGGACTGACGCATGAGTCAAGCGGCAGTCGCGACCATGGACCGGAAGCCCATGCCAGGGATGATGGTCTACAACAAGAAGTTGGGCATGTGGGTGTTCCTCCTGAGCGAGGTCATGTTCTTCACGTCGTTGATCGGCACCTACGTCATCATGCGATTCGCCCACCCAGACCATTGGACCGATCCGGGCGTCGTGCTGAACGTGCCTCTGACCGCCGTGAACACGTTCTTCCTGATCTGTTCGTCGGTCACCATGGTCAAGGCCTTCGCGGCCATTCAGCAAGGGGACCAGAAGGGCCTTCAGCGGTGGCTGCTCGCAACGATTTTGATCGGAGCGACCTTCGTGGGCATCCAGGCCGTCGAATACATCGCACTATCGGGTGAGGGCTTCGTTCCGGCGCTCGACTCCTACCATGCCGTTGGGCGTGGAAATCCCCACGAAGGTCCTTCCCTTGGTGGACCGCTCTACGGAGCGACCTTCTACGCCATGACCGGGTTTCATGGGGCCCATGTCTCGATCGGGGTCCTCTGTCTGATCTTCGTCTACATCCAGTCGCTGCGCGGCGCTTACAGCGTGCAGGACTATGAGGGCGTCGAGGTGATCGGACTCTACTGGCACTTCGTCGATCTCGTTTGGATTCTCCTGTTCACTATCGTCTACCTCATTTGAAGGCGGGAGCAATCATGGAAGAGCAGGAACACAAGCACCCGCCCTATATCCTGATTTGGGTCGTCCTCCTCGTGCTCACGTTGGCGGAGGTAGGGATGTCTCTCTACATGACCAACATATCGAGGGTCTGGTTGGGGGTGGGACTGATCCTCATGGCGGTTTGGAAGGCGATCTTGGTCGCGATGTATTACATGCATCTGAAGTATGAGCCGGCACGCCTGTGGATTCTGGCGATCTCGCCGCTCCCCTTGGCAGTCATCCTCGTATTGGCCGTCATCAGCGAGTTCTAGAGTCCGACTTTCTCTGAGATCACAGCCGTGGATAATGAAGGTCTGAGGCTCGGGATGTTCCTTGGCGGCCTAGTCATGGCCGCCGTCCCCGTGACCTTTGGCATTGCGGCAATGATCTTCCTCTTCAAGAAGTATCGCGAGGAGCGCTAGCTAGCCGACCCAACGACCGAGCAAGGGGGTGCACCATGAGCGCACGGTTTCGAGGCCTCGTTTCCCGCGGAGTAGTCGCCGGGGTGATCGGCGCCACTGCGCTCGCCTTCTGGTTCTTGGTGATCGACGGCTCCCAGGGTGAGCCCTTCCGTACGCCGGGTTTCCTGGGCGGCGCTCTCTTGGGCACCGACGCCCTCGAGCCGAGGTTCGGGCCGGTCATCCTGTACTCGCTCCTTCACTACCTCGCCTTCATTGGCATCGGCGTCGGCGTATCTTGGCTCCTCTCCAAGATGCACACGACACCGAACTTTTTTTTGGGGCTGGCTCTCGGCTTCGGGCTCTACGATCTGGTCTTTTACACAAGCCTCACGGTGACCGGGGTGGACGTCGTGGGCGAGTTCGGTTGGCGCGCCGTCCTGGTGGGCAATCTGATCGCCGGTGTGTGTCTCGTGAGCTTTCTCCACTTCACGGGTGCCAGGCCACCCATATCGTGGTGGACCATCCTCGGCCAGAGCAGGGTGTTCAAGGAGGGCTTGATGGCGGGCCTCGTCGGGGCGGGGACCGTCGCCTTGTGGTTCTTCATCGTCGACATGGGGCGAGGACAGCCCTTCTTCACACCGGGCGCCCTCGGCTCGGCGCTCTTCCTCGGCTCGACGGAGCCGACCGCGGTGAGCGTCTCGGTCGCGACGGTGGCTGGCTACAGCATCCTCCACATCGGCGCCTTCTTCGCCACGGGCTTCATCGCCGCCGCCATCGCCGGTTACGCTGAAGACACCCCTCCGCTCATCCTCGGTGGGGTGATGCTCTTTCTGGCGTTCGAGGCGTTCTTCATGGGACTCATGGCGCTTTCGGCCGAGTTTCTACTCAGCTCCTTGGCCTGGTGGGCGATCCTGGTGGGTAACGTTCTAGCCACCTTGACCATGGGATCCTACCTCTGGGCCAAACACCCGAAGCTACGGGAGGCGCTCGCGGCCAATCCAATGGATAAGACATCCTAGTCCAGAACCAGAGTTTTTTCGGTCCATCGGTCCTCGTTTGCAGGGGACGCTCCTGTTCGCACGGGACAACCTTTTTCGACCTACTGAGGATGTCATGACGAAGCTCATCCCGCTCATCGTTTACACCTTTATTGTCACTTCCCTGCCGAGTGTGACCCTGTCTGCCCAGGAAGAGCAGGGCACTGCACAGGAAGAGCCGGACGTATGGGATGTCGAGCAGTCCCTGGGGCCCACCATCCCGCTCTCTTTCGAGACTGACGAAGGGACCTGGATGAACGTAGACCTCGACCCGGACGGTGGAACCGTGGTGTTCGACCTGTTGGGTGATCTCTACACGATGCCGATCGCCGGGGGAGCGGCCACCCGCATTTCATCCGGGCAGTCCTTCGACATGCAGCCTCGGTTCAGCCCCGACGGCTCAGCCATCACCTTCATCTCAGACAGGGACGGGGGCTTCAACATCTGGCTGATGGACCCGGACGGATCGAACCTTCGGCAGATCTCGAAGGAGTCGAACCGGGAGGTGAACAGCCCCGCCTGGTCCCCCGACGGCCAGTACATCTTCGTTCGAAAGCACTTTGTGGACACGCGCTCGCTTGGAGCGGGCGAAGTGTGGATGTACCACGTCAGCGGCGGCTCGGGGCTGCAGGTGACGGAGCGGAACGGGTGGCAGAAGGACCAGGGCGAGCCCGCCATCTCGCCGGATGGACAGTATCTCTATTACAGCCGGAACGTGTGGCCGGGGGAGACCTTCGAGTACGACAAGAACGTGTACGAGACCATCTACGCGATTCTCCGGCGGGACCTTTCCACCGGAGAGGAGCGGACGATCGTCCGGAGACCCGGTGGATCGATCACTCCGCGGCCCTCACCGGACGGGACGAAGCTTGCCTTCATTCGGCGTGTTCGTAACAAGACGGTGCTCTTCCTGCACGACCTTTCCACCGGAGAGGACTGGCCGATCTTCGACGGATTGGACCGCGACATGCAGGAAGCCTGGGCCATCCACGGGGTCTACACGCAGTACGACTGGACACCCGACGGCAGCGGAATCGTGATCTGGGGCCAGGGTAAGATATGGCTCGTGGACGTGGCCACGGCTACGGCGGAAATCATCCCCTTCACAGCGCAGGTGGATCAGACGATCCACGAGGCCTTGCGCTTCAAGCAGCAGGTGGGAACGTCGCGTTTCGACGTGAAGATGCTACGCGACGTCACGACGTCGGCCCGGGGCCGCTTCGTGGCCTACACGGCGTTGGGTAAGCTCTATCTGAAGGAACTTCCCTTCGGATCGGCCCGACGGCTCACCCGAGACAACCGCATCGAGTTCGCTCCTGCCTTCTCGCCGGACGGACAGTGGATCGTTTATGCGACATGGACTGACGCTGCAAAGGGCCGGATTCGAATGATCCGTGCCGACGGCAGTGGCGCCCGTGATCTGGTCACGACACCAGGGCACTACTCCGCGCCCTCTTTCTCACCCGACGGGCAGTGGGTGACGTATCAATCGGGAGGCGGAGACCGGATCCGGGGTCCGACACACGGAGAGAACCCCGGGGTCTTCATCATCCCGGTGAACGGGTCCGAGGAGCCCAGGAGGATCCGCGCGACCGGCTCGAGCCCGTTGTTCGATCCCACAGGCACACGAATTCTCGTGAACGATTTCGCCGACGGAAACCGGCGCCTCGTGAGCGTCGACCTCGCCGGGACGGACGAAATCGTTCACTTCCAATCGGAGAACGCCACCGAGATCGTCCCCTCACCCGACGGCCGATGGGTGGCCTTTACGGAACGCTACCGCGCCTACATCGCCGCCTTCCCCCGATCAGGAAGAACGATCACGCTGGGCCCGAATGAGGACGGCTTCCCGGTCGAGCGCGTCTCCGACAATGCCGGTCTGTACCTCCACTGGTCGGGCGACAGCCAGTCGCTCCTCTGGACGTTGGGGCCCCAATACTTCACTCGGGAACTTACCGAAACGTTTACGTTCAGGCCCGGCTCACCGGCCGAGGCGGCTGAGCCCGAAGCGAGCGGGATCTCGATCGGATTCACTCAATCCAGCGACGTCCCGAGCGGCACGGTCGCCTTCGTCGGAGCCCGCATCCTCACGCTCGCCCCGGAGTCGGGCGAGGACGGCGGCTTGATCGAGGACGGCACGATCGTCGTGATCGCCAACACGATCACCGCTGTCGGACGCAGGAACCAGGTCACCGTTCCCCCGGATGCTTACCGGGTGGACGCAGAGGGTAAGACGATCATTCCCGGGTTCATCGACGTGCACGCCCACGTGAGTGGAGAAGGAGGGGGGATCGTCGGGGAAGCCAGTTGGCCGCTCATGGCCAACCTCGCTTTCGGTGTGACCACCTCCCACGATCCGTCGAACAACACAACCATGGTGTTCACGAACTCGGAGATGATCAAGGCTGGCCTGAAGCTTGGGCCGAGACTCTTCTCCACGGGCACGATCCTGTACGGAGCCGAGTCGACGAACAAGGCCATCGTCGAGGACTACGACGACGCCGAACGTCACCTCGCCCGGATGAGGGCCGTCGGCGCCTTCAGCGTAAAGAGCTACAACCAGCGCCGCCGCGACGCTCGCCAGATGATCATCCAGGCGGGCCGGAATCTGGAGATGATGGTCGTCGCGGAGGGAGCATCCCTCGTTTACTACAACATGACCATGGTCCTCGACGGTCATACCGGAGTGGAGCACGCCCTTCCTGTTCCGGTCGTGTACAACGACTTGGCTCAACTCTTCGGGCAGAGCTCCACGGGTTACACGCCGACGTTGGTGGTCGGCTACGGGGGTCTCGGGGGAGAGAACTACTGGTATGAGCGCACCAACGTGTGGGAGAACGAGCGCCTGCTCACGTTCGTCCCTCGCGACGTCGTGGACCCTCTCTCCCGCCGACGTATCATTGCCGCCGGTGATGAGGACTACAACCACATCAGAATATCCCGGGGCGCCAAAGCGATTCAGGACGCAGGCGGACTCGTCACGTTGGGGGCTCACGGACAGATGCAGGGTCTCGCCGCTCACTGGGAGCTGTGGATGCTCGAGCAGGGAGGAATGACCGAGGTCGAGGCGCTCAAGGCCGCCACGATCAACGGCGCCCGTTACCTTGGCCTCGACGATGATCTGGGCTCATTGGAGGTGGGCAAACTCGCCGACCTCCTCGTCCTGGACGAAAATCCGCTCGATGATCTCCGCAATACGGAGTCGCTCAGTATGGTGATGCTCAACGGGCGGTTATACGACGCCTTCACTCTGAACGAGATCGGAAATCACCCGGGAGAACGCCCACTCCTCTACTGGGAGAGGCTCCCCTCGCCAGCGCCCGCTGCCCCGCCATTGGAAAACGGGAACTGATTCTACTCCTCGACGCCGAGGAAGCGCTTGAGGTGCCAGAGGTAGTAGGCCAGGCCAGCCGTAACAACGAAGAAGAATCCTGAGATGAACAGTGAGGCGGTTTCCCCGCTCTCGGTGAACGCTGAGAGCTCGTACACCCCATATCCTGCACAAAACAGTATGGCGACGGCGATGAGGATCCGATGAAAGCTGATGAGGGACAAGCCGTGTGTCTCCGTGTGGCGGTCGCCCGGTATCCGTCCCGGGTTTCAGGTGCGGACATCAAGATAGCGTCGATCAGTCTAGCCGTGGACCTCCTCGGCAAGAACGTGGCGAATCACCCTTCCAACCACGGTTTTTTCTTTTAAGAACGCGTCATGCCCGAAATTGGACGTGACACGGATGGTCCGCCCCGTGCCGGGTAACCGGCGGACCATCTCCGCAACCAGCCACGGAGGCACCAGCGTGTCGGAGTCGACCGACACGACTGTCGTGGGCACTCGAACGAGTGCCGGATCGACATTGTGGAGGTCGAGCGACTGCGAGAGGATCGCGAAGGCCCGTCCGTCGAAGCGCTGAACGAACCTCTCCCCCTGAACCTTCAAGTACTTCTCAACTGCAAAATGGGGACTTCCCTCTTCCCAGATCGGGACCGATACGAACCGCTTCTCGAACTCCTCAGGAGTGCGGTACGTGGTCATGGCGAGCTCACGTGCGAGAGCCAGTCCCTCGGACTCCCGCCCCGCGTCGGTGCCCAACTCGACGATCCGGCGCTGGAGGGCTCGGAGGCCCGTGGCCATGGGATGAGATCTATGTGCCGCACAGAACATCAGTAGCCGCTCGAGGCGGTCCGAATGTAGTGCCCCGAACGCCAGGCCCACCATCCCACCGTAGGATGCACCGACCCAGGCGTGGAGACTGTCGATGCCGAGGTGGTCGAGCACAGCCTTCACTCCGTTGGCTTGGTCGTCGGTGGTCACAACGGGCACCCCCGGTCCGTTCACACAAGACCCGCCCGCCCCACCGATATAGTCGATGCCGAGGAGCCGATAGGGCCCGGGGGCGAGCGGATCCTCCGGACCGACTACACCGGGCCACCAACCCTGTGTCCCATCCTCATGGCCGCAAACGAAGCGATGGGCGGAGATCCCCCCGAGAACCATCACAGCGGGTGCGTCCTCCGGGCCGTACGAGGCGTAGGCCACCCTCTCGCCCGCAGCCGACGGACCAGCGAGATCGACCGTCCCGAACTGGGCCCCAGTGACGGAGATCACGACCGCCTCCGGAAATCCATGTGGCCCTCCCATCCCTATGTGTAACGGCACCAGGAGCACCAGGGGGATGAAACGAACTTGACCGGGAGGCCCCGGCGAGGAGAAGCCGCGGCTCGGACGCGCGTTCATCTGTCGGTGAACCTTAGTTCCCGCAGGACTTGGCACCTTTTCGGGAGCTGCGTAATCTCCCGCAGGTTGCCCCGGCGTCTCAGGGCCTGACCCTCAGCCGGTCTTGATGATGCGTTGAGTCTATGTTGGGAGCTTCAGCGGGTCAACCAGTGGGTTTTCACTGGGACAGTCGATTTCAGCGGGACAGTCGGTTTCGGTGGGACAGTCGGTTTCGGCCGGACGGTCAGGGAAGCTTGTGGAGCTCGATGGCCTCGTCGATCAACATGATCGGGATATCCTCTCGAACCGGATACAGGATCTTGTCGTCCTCCCGGATCAGGCCCTCCTCGATTGGATCGGACACCTCACTGCCGCCTCGATTGGTCACCCCTCCGGACCGGATCGCCTGATTCAGTCGGTTCAGAAGCTCGCGCTCGGCCGGGCGCACCGGTTGGTGGGTCTCGGGGCAAACGAGAATCTCGAGTAGTTCAGGATCGACCATGGGAACGCCTTCGCCTCAATCCCGGTAAGGAAGGATCAATGAATCTACTCACTTTCCTGCTCGCCGCAGCGGCGGCGCTTCCACTCGCGAACCTCGAGGCCGAGGATTGGCCGGACCCACGTGCACCGGCCAACTCTGGGACGGCGGCCACCGCGGCCACCGCGGCCACCGTACTGGTCATCTTCGGCAGTGATACGGTGCGCGCCGAGGTAGCGAATACGCCGGAAACGCGAGGGCAGGGGCTCATGTTTCGGGACGCGGTCCCCGACGGTACCGGCATGCTTTTCGTCTGGGACACGGAGGGGGAGCGATCGCTCTGGATGCAGAATACGTACGTGGCGCTCGACGTCGCCTTCATCGACCGCAACTTCAGGATCGTCGATATCCAGCAGATGGAGCCCCAAACCACCGACATCCATGACGGCGCGCGCCCCGCGATGTTCGCCCTCGAGGTCCGTCAGGGGTGGTTCGCGGAAAAAGGTATCGTGGTCGGCGACCGCTGCCAGCTCGTCTTTTCACGGTAAGCCGGAAAGTTTTCCACCGCTCCGGACACGAAGGCCACTACGGGCACCAAGGCCGCTACGGGTACCAAGGCCGCTACGGCCGTGCTGCTTCAAGTGCTTCGATCAGGGCTCCCACATCCCCTTCGTGGTTGAAGACGTGAGGGGATACACGGAGCGCACTTCCCCTCAACGACACATAGATTTTTCGTGACTCCAACTCCGCCTTCAGAGCATCGAGCTCGAGGCCCTCGGGCATCCGAAGCCCAAATAGATGATCGGCCCGCCACTCGTCTTGCTCTACCGAGAACCCAAGAGACACGGACGCCTCGATCAGAGGAGACACCAACTTCTTGCAGTAGTCCTGAACGGCCTCGGGCGTCCATTCGAGAAGCAGATCCAGCGACGCTTGAAGCATGGGAAGGAGAATGAAGTTCGCACGCTCTCCCATATCGAAGCGGACGGCTCCCGGCTGGTACTCACTCTGATAATCGACCAGACGCTTGAAGTCCTCGCTCCCTTCTCGCCCAAGCCATGTCTCCTCCAGGGGACTTCCACCATCGAGCCGCGGGCCGAAGTACCCCACGGCTGTGGAGTACGGCCCCAGCAGCCACTTGTACGCAGCGACGATCAAGGCATCCGGCTGAACCTCCCGAACGTCGAACGGCAAGGCCCCGACCGACTGCGTTCCGTCGATCACCAAAGCGGCCCCCACCTCCCTCGCCCGCCGACCGATGGCCACAAGATCGTACACGGTGCCATCGGTCCAATGTACATGCGGCAAAGTGACGACCGCCGTGCTCTCGTCGATCGATTCGATGATGCGCTCGTTCCATGCCGCCCCGCGGCTTACGTCGTCCGGGGGAATGACCGTACGGATCTCCGCCCCGCTGTCGGCAACGCTCCTTTGCCAGGCGTATACGTTCCCGGGGAACTGCTCGTGGAGAAGCACGATGTTCTGCCCTCGCTCCACGGGGAGGTTTCGAGCCGCCACGGCTAGACCATATGAAGCGGAGGGGATGACGGCGATACGGCTCGGGTCCTCGGCGCCCACGAGGCTCGCGAAGCGCCAGCGTATCTCGTCGCACCCGGTGAAGAAATCCGAGGGCTGGATGCCAATAGGGACCCGCTCCCGTTCCATTCCGCGGATCCCAGCTTCCTCTGAGACCCTCGGTAGCGGACTCAGGTACGCGGAGTTCAGATAATGAACATCGTCTGGAAGGCAGAAGGCATCCCGCTGGCACGCCAGCTGGTGTAATTCATCTACGTCCACAGCTCCTGACCTTTCGAGTCGAATACTTGGCGGGGCCCATGGTCTGAGCCCCGCTCACAGCCCCAGCTCAGTCGTTCACTTTGGTGATGAAGATGTCGCTCGACGGAGCGCCGAAAAGGGCTCCACATCACCCCTTGGTTTACCCCGTAAGGATAGCGACGACAGCTGCCGTCGAAACCGGAATCATCAGGACGAGTACAGAGCCGAAGGCCCACGACTTCTTTCGGCCGATCCTGGCTGCTCCAAGGCCCACCAGCAACCACGCCCAAATGCTGAATAGGTCCAGGAGGCTCAGGAATCGGAGCAGGTAGCTGGGCTCCAGAAATACGGCGAACGTCCCAACTGAAAGTAGGAGTTGCGCGTCCTCCACGAGAATTCTCAGGGGCGAGAGCAGGATACCCGACGTGGCCGCGATCAGATGGGCATGAACCACCACGGCCAGGTACTGCCGATAGGTTCCTTCATGCCCCAGCAAGATCGCAAAAAACAACATGACCAAGCCGGCGAAGAACGCCATCAAGACGGGCCAGAAGAGGAAGGCCGCGGCCGGCTGCAAGAAACGAATCAGCCCCCCCTGGCCCTGAAGGGCCGGTGGAACCGGCTGCCCCTGTGCCTGTATGGCCTCGCGCAGCGTCGCGAGGGTCAAGTCGAGCGGGATGAGCAACGTCCCCACCGCCAACAGACCAGCTCCCAGGAACATGGCACCGGCCCAGTCCGGCCGGCTGCGTAAGCCCTGGAACAGAAGATCGGGAGCCGTGAACACGCGGATATAGCGGCCAAAGAGCCCCGGAAGGGTGGCACTCTGGCCCGTGTACCGGTCTTCAGCAGTGTTCATCCAAGCTCCCGTTCGAGGTACATCTGGAGACCGAGACGCGGCCCGTCCTCCGCTCATCCGCGTACATTCTAGGCTACGGACAGCCCCCGCGAAATCATCATCTTCGGCTCGCCGACACGGCCACTGGCTGATCTATGGGACCCACTTGGCCGCGATAGACCGATCAGGTTATCGTTCGGAGTCGAAGGAAGGTACCAGTTGGATGGCGAGTTGACGGAGAGAGGTGATGGGGCTTCGGACGAATCCTGACCGAATTCTAGAGAACATCGATCGGCAACGGATCCGGGACGAGGAAGCTCAGGTCGGGCAGGACCGCCAGGCTACAGGCCGCGAGCTGGAGACAGAGATACCCGACGTAGACGCGACGACTCCGGAGCGCATGAAGCGCATATTCGCCATCGTGGAGCGCAGCTACACGAAGGCGGCATCGAACGTGGAGCTCGGTAAGCTGGCTTCGCACTTCCGCGCCGTAGGCGACATTCCCACGCACCATGCACGAGGCGACGTATCCGTTTCCATCCAGTACATCGATTCTGCTCGCCTGGACGACATCGGAATGGCTCCGTTCGAGATCCGCCCGGAGCGCCTCGTAGAAGCCAAGAAGGAAACGAAAACGAGCCGTCCCGATGTCAACGCGCTGAAGGTGCTCCGCAAGGAGATCCGGGACGGTGTGCTGGCGGCCTACAGAAAGGTCCAGCCGAGAGTTCGGGACGCATTACGTGACCGCGCCGACATGGGCCATGTCGCTGTGCAGGTAACCATGGACGTGCGGCCCGTGGAGGTGCGGCTACCGGACGAAGACTCACTCCTCTGATCACCTCGTCAGCGGCGACCCGAAGATCCCCGACGCGACGGCTTGGCTTGCCGTCGAGGTCTTAGTCGAGCGACCGAATCTGGACGTTGCGAAATCGGACCGTGCCTGCCCCGTACTGAAGCGCGAACGGGCCGTTGGCAAACTGATCGTCGGTCGTGTCGACGGTCTGAGTGCCATTCAGGATGACGATGAGCCGAGATCCCTCGGCCGTGATCTCATAGTTGTTCCACTGACCCCCGGCGTTGATCACGGTGCTCGGTGCAGCCAGGTGCACGATCCCTCCGGTTCTGTACGTCTGATCGGCCCGGGTATCATAGATATTGACCTCATAGCAGTTTCGATCAGTGACGTTCTGAGGATCGGCGCAGCGAATGAACACACCGCTGTTCGCAGGCTCGTCCACCCAAAACTCGAGCCTCAGCTCGAAATCGCCGTAGGACTCCTCCGAGACGAGAAACCCGCCGCCGCTATTTGCTGAAACGGCACCGTCTGCCAACTCCCAGTTGGCGTCTCCGAGAACTCTCCAACCGTCGAGGCTGGAGCCATCGAACAGCGTCGTCCATTCCCCGCCTTGAGCGCACGCCAAGGTGAGAAGGACGGCGACCGCGGGCGCAAGGCCGACCGCTTGTGCGAGCGAACGATTCATTCTGGACCTCCTTCGGTTTTCTTCCTCGAGCCCCAACGCCAAGAGGATACTGCCGACAGACTCCGCTACAGTAACACCAACGGCGGCCCCAGCGCGAAGAGCGGCCCGTGCCGTCATGGCACCGCCCGTAGGAATCCCCCAACGTGTCCCGATGGCCACACGACCTCTTCGGCTCGGCCAATCCCTGGTGGAAGCCGGACAACTCAAGGAGCGGCATTTACGCGCAGCGCTGGACGAGCAGCAAGGTTCCGGGCGACGCCTCGGCAACATTCTCGTACGCAGGGGATACGTCGACGATACGGCCGTTGCTCGAGCCCTGGCGGTTCAATTCAGGCTCCCCTTCGCCGAGGGACCTCTCATCCCGGAGGCCGAGGCCTTAGGGCTCGTAGACGCCGCGCTGGCCCGAACTCGGGGCATTCTTCCGTTGTCGGCCACCGACCGAGTCCTTCGGCTGGCGGTGTCCGACCCGCTGGACCAGGACACGCTGGAGGAGCTCCGTTTCAGCAGCGGACGACGCATCGAACCCATGGTAGCCGCGCCGTCCGCGATAACGGAGGGCATCCGTACGGCATACGAAGGGGAATTGGCCGAACTGGTCAAGGACCTGCCCGTGTGCGACGCCGACTCGGAGGATGAGCGGACGTTGAGAGCCGCGGCCGCGGCCGCGCCCGTCGTGCGACTCGTGGATCACATCCTTCAGCATGCCGCCGCCCTGGGAGCGAGCGACATCCATTTCGAACCGTTCGCGGGTCGAGTTCTGATCCGCTACCGCATCGACGGTGTGCTGCGCCGCTCCCTCACGCTTCCAGGGAGTGGTCTGGCTTCGATCATATCACGGATCAAGGTGATGTCGGGAATGGATATCTCCGTCAAGAGAAGGCCGCAGGACGGCGGTTTCACCGTCGAGCACGCAGCCGGATCCCTCAGAATTCGGGCGTCGGCATTACCTGTGGCAGGCGGTGAGAAGATCGTGCTGAGGCTTCTGGATCCGCTGAAGGTGCCTCGAAACCTCGACGCACTCGGCCTCTCCGAGCGCGACGCCTCCCTCGTACGGCGACTGGGCCAAGCAGGGCAGGGCGTGATCCTTGCTGCCGGACCCACCGGAAGCGGCAAGAGCAGCAGCCTGTTTGCCGCTCTGGCCGAGCTGAACCAGGAGGGGGTCAACGTGGTCACCCTCGAAGACCCTATGGAGTACCGGATCCCCGGTATCAATCAGGTCCAGGTCAGCCCGCTCACGGGCCTGACCTTTCCCGTGGCCCTCCGCGCCATCCTCCGGCAGGATCCCGACATCGTAATGGTCGGTGAAATCCGGGATCGCGAAACCGCGGAAATCGCCATGGGTGCGGCGGTCACGGGCCACCTCGTGCTGTCCACGATTCATGCGACCGACGCCCCCGGGGCTATCACCAGGCTTCTCCATATGGGGGTGCCGCCCTATTTGGTGGCGGGTGGTCTGAGTGGTGTTGTGGCCCAGCGGCTCGTGCGGACCTTCTGTCGGTTCTGCCGTGGCCGGAACCCCGAAGCCTGTACCCGGTGCGAAGATGGCTACTCGGGCCGGACCGGAGTTTTTCAGGTGCTGGCGATGAACGACGCGATCCGCGACGAGATCATGTGCGGTGCCTCGGCGTCGGAACTCGGACGCCTTGCAGCGGAGAGTGGTATGGCCTCCCTGACGGAAGACGTGAACCGGAAGGTGGCCGAAGGCCTTACTTCGCCGCACGAGGCAGCTCGGGTCATACGGAGCGACGTGGGATCGGTCGCACCCTGCCCAGATTGTGGCGGGGAGGTTCCATGGGATGCCCTGGGCTGTCCACACTGTGGGCGAATGGCGCGGCGAGTATGTACCTGTGGAGCCGTGGTGAGAAGGAGGTGGAGGTTCTGCGCCGCGTGCCTGCGACCCATAGCCGCATGACGACCGACCCGGAAGTTCGCTGTCGCTCTACTCCCCCACGGAAGCTGCCGGTCCGCTACGGAAGCTGCCAAACGAGATACCCTGCCGCAACGGTACCGACGAGCACGCCGCCGTAACACACCAGGACGATCAACTCGTTCAGATGCTTGATCTGCAACCCGTCATACAGTGTGAAGCGAACGCGGTGCGCCGAATGAAACAACAACAACGTGCACGACACGAAAATCGTCACGCGCGAAAGGGGGTGGCCAAGCACCGCGAGCATGTGCTCATGGCTGGGGGGCGAGAGCCCGAGAGGGAAGACGAGGCCGAACAGCAACAGCAGGACCGGGATCACCAGGGCAGCCACCACGCCCCCGGCGCTGAAGAGAAGCCACAGGAGCGGCTCGAGCGTTGCTCGCTTTGCCATCGCTACCTCGACCCAGCGAGGATGATCCACGCCACCAGGAGAGACGTCACCACCCACAGGCCGTAGTTGGAAGCGGCGATCAATTTCCCCGGCACTCGCTTGCCTCGCATGTGCACCACCATCGCCTGGGGTGCCAGGTTGAACCACGTGACGGCGTGGAATACGACAAAGAACAGGCTGACGACGTTGACGAGCACGATGCTCGGGTTCGCGGCCCAAGCCATGAACTCCTGGTAAGCAACCTCTCCACGCCCCACTGCAGCGACCAGCAACAGAAAGAAGACGACGAACCAAGCCACGAAGATGCTGCTCACCTCGCGCAAGATGAACGCGCGCGAGGATGGGCGCTTCAACCACCACCACGTGGAAACCCGCGGACGATACCAGCGCGGATGGAAAGGCGTGTACGTCGGTCGCTCGCTCATCCGGCGCCCCACGGCAAAAGGAAACTTTTGAGCGACGTCAGCGCGGCATCCAGCTTGTAACGCTGAATGGCGCCGGCGGGATCGACGTCCTTCGGACAGACCTCGGTGCATTCGCCCACGAAGGTGCAGTCCCAGATTCCCTCGTGCAGAGAAAGAAGGTCGAGACGCTCACCGGATCCCTCGTCGCGCGAATCGAGATTGTACCGCTGGGCCAGAGCGATCGCGGCGGGCCCGATGAACTTTGGGTCGAGGGCGTAAACCGGGCAGGCGGCGTAGCATAGCATACAATTGATGCACATGCTGTACTGCTGGTACCTGCTCAGTTCGTCCGGCGTCTGCCTGTACTCTCCTTCCGCCAGAGGCCGTTCCTCGTCGCGCACGATCCAGGGTTTGATCGCGGTCAGCTTTTGCATGAAGTCCGTCATCTCGATGATGAGGTCCCGGATGACGGGGAAGTTTTGCATCGGTTCGAGAAGCACCGGACCCGGCGCGTAGTCGGTGAGGAACGTTTCGCATGTCAGCTTCGGCTCTCCGTTGACGGTCATGCCGCAACTACCGCAGATGCCCATGCGACACGACCAACGGTACGACAACGTGCCGTCCAGCTGGTCCTTGATGTAGTTGAGCCCGTCGAGAACCACCCATTCTTTGTGGCACGGCACCTCGTATTCCTCGAACGTCGGCTCGTCCTCCTCCTCGGGACGGTAGCGTGCCACCCTCATTGTGATACGGTCGTTCATAGTTGCTAGCTCCCGTATACTCGCTCGCCAGGGGGCCACCGGGTGATCGTCACCGGCAGGGATTCGACCCTGGAAGAACCGTCGGAATTACGATAGATGAGCGAGTGCGCCAAGAAACGTTCGTCGTCACGGCCGGTGAAGTCGGTCCGTTGGTGGGCACCCCTGGATTCTTCGCGCCACAACGCGGACTGGATCATCGACTCGGCAACGTCGAGCATGGACGACAGCTCCAAGACGGTGGTCAGCTCGGTGTTGAACGTTCGGCTGCTATCCTGCACGGCAACCTTTCGAAAGCGCTCCTGCAGCTCGCGCAGCCGGTCGGCTGCCCGGGTCAGTCCCTCTCCCGAGCGATAGATGCCGGCGCCCTCCTCCATAGTCTCCTGCATCTCCTCGCGAATAGTCGCGGGGCGTTCGGTGCCATCCGTCTTGTGCAGGAAGTCGTGCTCCAGACGCCGTTTTTCATCCTCTGCCTGCGCCAGCAGACCGGAGCTCGGATCCGTCTGGGTGGACGCATACTCCGCCGCCGCATGGCCAGCGCGCGCGCCGAAAACAAGCAGCTCCGGCAGGGAATTGGATCCTAGCCGGTTCGCGCCGTTGATGCTCACGCACGCGACCTCACCAGCCGCGTACAGCCCGGCCAGGGGCGTAGCGCCGTCGATATCGGTGTGGACCCCTCCCATCATGTAGTGGATGACCGGCCGCACCGGGATCAACTCCTTGACCGGATCAATATTCTGGTATTTCTGACACAGCTCGCGCACAAACGGAATCTTGGCGTCGATGACCTTCCTTCCCAGATGCCGCAGGTCGAGGTGAACCACCGGGCCGTAGGGACCATCGATGGTCCGCCCTTTCTCCACCTCCTTGACGAAGGCCTGCGACAGACGGTCCCGAGGCCCCATCTCCATGCTCCGCAGAACCGGTTTCGGCTCCGGGGTGCCCAGGTTGTAGTCCTGCAGGTAGCGGTACCCGTCTTTGTTGAGCAACCAGCCTCCCTCGGACCGCGCCGCCTCGGTGATGAGGATGCCGGTGAACGGGAGGCCGGTCGGGTGATACTGGACGAACTCCATGTCCTTGAGCGGGGCGCCGGCCGCGTAGGCCAACGCCATGCCGTCTCCGTTCTTGATGCTGGCGTTGGTGGTGAACGGAAACAGGCGGCCGCAGCCGCCCGTGCACAGAATGATGGCCTTGGCCAGAATCGGTTGGATCTTGCCGGACATCAGCTCCAGCGCCACGACGCCTTGGACCCGGCCATCATCCACCAGGAGCTTCGTCACGAACCACTCGTCGTAGCGAACGACGCTCGTGTATTTGAGGGAGGTTTGGAACAGCGTGTGGAGCATGTGGAAGCCGGTCTTGTCGGCCGCGAACCACGTTCGCTTTCTCTTCATGCCGCCGAACGAACGCACTGCAATTTTGCCCTCGGACGTGCGACTCCAGGGACAACCCCAGTGTTCCAACCTGAGCAGCTCCTGGGGCGCCTCTCTCACGAACTCCTCGACGGCGTCTTGATCGCACAGCCAGTCGCCACCGGAGATGGTGTCATAGGCGTGCTCGTCGAGGGAATCGTCTGCGGCGATCACTCCCGCAGCGCCCCCCTCGGCCGAGACCGTGTGGCTGCGCATGGGATACACCTTGGAGATGACGGCGATGCGGAGGTGGGGGTTGGTTTCCGCCATGGCAATGGCCGCACGTAATCCTGCTCCGCCGCCGCCCACCAGTACCACGTCATGCGAAGCGGTCACGACAGGACCCGAAATCGCCGTCTAGAAACTCTATTGCCCGTAAATGAGCTCGTCTTCCAGGACGGTACCGTCGTGGCGGACCACGTTAACCGAAACGCTTCCGTCGTGATATTCGTGGCGGATACTCCGGCAGCCGCAGTCATATAACATCTCGTCGCTGAGCAAGCACTCTTCGTCCCGATCCCGGAAGCACTCTCCGTCTACTACCTGCCCACAAGGGGCCTTCTCATTGGTGAAGCGGCTGGTCGTGATGGACATGGTCGACCCTCCTCCTCGTACGGTGGTGGCCAGAGCGGCTGGAGGGCCTCGCGGCCCAAGTCGCCCTCACCCGCTCGATTATGCACGTCACGCACCAGAGCGGCAAGCATCGGGAGATCTTACTTTCTCTGCAACAGAGGAGGCGTACCGGTGAAGGAGCGGATCATCTTCTACACGACGCGACAGCGAGAGGAGGTCGGGTGAGCACCGCCTCGGCGGGTCCTCCGGATCCCCGTCGCGACGGGGATCGTCTCGATCCCGAGATTTTCCAGCTCCCGGCGAAGAGGATGAAGGCGGGGTACTACTCGGACAAGTACTTTGTCCGAGCACGGGACGTTCTGATCGCCGACGGCCACGACCCCATCGTAACGATACAGGTCTTCCAGAAGAACCGGGCGTGGGTGGCCGGTACCGACGAGGCCATCGCCATCCTCAAGCTCTGCTTGACCGATGGCTATTCCTTCTCCGACCTCGAGGTAACCTCCTTGCGGGACGGGGAT